>ERZ891134.1648-NODE-1648-length-14672-cov-3.952179_pt1 | contig 14672 bp, 10 predicted proteins | sample MGYA00520888_ERZ891134 | MGnify/ENA primary metagenome ERZ891134 (study PRJEB32303, sample SAMEA104408692) | aquatic metagenome | biome: Brackish water; feature: Coastal; material: water | place: Baltic Sea | collected 2014-10-23 | depth 10 m ... | reverse complement strand
TCGGATGGTGCTGCGCCTCCTTGAGGAAATTCGTTACGCCGCTAACATTATTAATGTCGGCCAATAACACCGATACGGGCTGCTGCAGTAAATCGGACTGACTTTGTGCCCATCGAATGATATCTTCTGGACTCATCAAGCCGTAGCGCAAACTGAAGTAAGAGTGACAATGGTAGATCAATTGATAATAATATTAACAAGTATTTGCCAATAATATAATCAATATAGTTGAATTATGAATTATGAATGGTGAATTATGAATGGTGAACTACGTGACCTTGCCTGAATTTAGTTTGTCCCACGGTTTTAACCGTGGCGTTGGGTTGTGTGTGTTACCTGCCGCCAGCTTCTGCCAAACCAGCCTCACACTTGTTTGTCCCACGGTTTTAACCGTGGGGTGGCACCCTTAACACCGATCCCGCCGTCCAAACCACCGGTAGCGGTTTCGCGACACCCAGCGGTAAACCGCATTTCTCAAACGCGCCGGAATTCCATATCCCAAGAGAAAAAAACGGTGTACCCCGCCTAATGCACGCATCAACTCCAGTACCGCCGCACTTTGGTCGTACCACCTGCCGTTGGCATAAAACAATACCGAATCGGGTATGCCTTCCACCAAATTTACGCCCTCAGGTAAGGGCAACTCATACGATTGTAAGGATTGTATTTGGATGCACTTGCGCCTATCGTTGCGATATACATACGCCACCGCCCAATTACACAAGTTACAATGACCGTCGTATAACAATAACAGCTCCTGCTTGTCCACTGGCTGTTTTACGGTCATTTATGCTGCATTTAAATTTGAATTTCTGGGATCTCACCCTCTATAACCAAGCGACCTTCGGTTTTGGAGCGGATTTCATCGATCGTAACCCCAGGGGCTATTTCCCTAAGCTCAAAACCCCGATCTGTAATATCAAAAACGCCCAATTCCGTTACCACTTTCTTTACGCATTTCAATCCTGTAATCGGAAGAGTACACGATTTCAACAGCTTACTTTCTCCTTCTCTGTTGGTATGTTGCATGGCCACTATGATGTTTTTTGCCGATGCCACTAAATCCATTGCGCCACCCATGCCTTTTACCATCTTGCCCGGTATTTTCCAGTTGGCAATATCGCCGGTATCGCTCACTTCCATCGCTCCTAATACCGTTAAATCTACCTTGCCCGCACGTATCATTCCAAAGCTGGTAGCGCCATCAAATACGGCCGAGCCTGGCAACATCGTGATGGTTTGCTTTCCGGCATTGATTAAATCGGCATCTTCTTCGCCTTCAATGGGAAACGGACCCATTCCCAATAAGCCATTTTCACTTTGTAATATAACCTCTATACCTTCAGGGATATAATTGGCTACCAACGTAGGTATGCCAATTCCTAAATTCACATAATAGCCGTCTTTTAGCTCTCGTGCAATAACCTTCGCAATCCCAAATTTATCTAACATCTTCTACAAATTTCGAAAAAAAATAACAATTCCCCTAAGATCGTTGTTTATGGAAGCGACTCTTTTCAATGTCGCCCACAGAATCGTATAATTCCGACAAATACAAATGCGCTTGTTTGTTTCTCGGATTCAACTGCAATGCGCGCTCGTAACATTTTTTAGCCTGCGATTTATTTCCCTCAAGAAAATATACCGATCCCAAATTAATCCACGTCAATTCGTGCTTTTGCACCCCCTTCAACTGTTGCTCCAATAGCTGCTTTGCCTTCGCAAGTTGCCGATCTCTAATCAATGCATTTGCGAATTCTGCAACAAAATCAGGCTCTTTTTTTTGCAATTCTCGCGCCTTTTCATACCATACCAACGCCAATTTTAACTGCTGCTGCTGATCGTGACTTTTCGCTACGCGATAGCAGGTCCATGCATCGATCGCACCGCTTAACTGCTTCGAAAGCATAACGATATCTTTGAAATTGCCCTTTATATAGGCCTCGTGAATGCGCGATGTATACGCATCGGGATGTTTTTGCAACAAGGTTCCCGCTTTTTGCAAATACAATGGATTCGGATCGAATTTTTCAAAATAGCTCAAATAGGCCCGGATCTCATCTTTGGCATCGGGTGTTGGATTATTTACCGCATACAATCCCAACAACTTTCCCTTTCGGCTCTCTATATCGCCCGTGGCTTTAGGCCGCTGGATCTTATGATCGTGCACCATCACGTGAGGAATGTCTTCGGCACTGCTTCCCGGCATATGGCATCCCACACAGCCCGCCTTGTGAATGCGCTTCGCCTTCGGCAATTTACAATCGTGCAGCGCACTGCGTTTGCTTTCCGCTTGGTGGCATCCCACACACGTATTATTAAAGCGCTCGTTATTAGTGGCCTTAACGCTCACGTGCGGATTGTGACAGTTGATGCACGTGAAATTTAAATTTGGATTGTACGCCTCGGCATCGCCCTTATTAGAACCTATAAAACACGCGCTTTTTTGAAAGCGATCCGCATGTCCCGCCATTACAAAATAGTCCTCGTTTTCGTACTTCGGCATGTAAATTTCAAACACGTCTTTCAGTGCCATTCCCGGCCTGAAATCGTCGAAATGTTTACCCTCTTTTAAAACGTTATTTCCCTGTAAATGACAACGCTGACAGATATCTACCTGCAAACGGTAGGGCAAACGCTTGGGATTTACGATGCTGCGATCGGCATACTTAGACGTATCGACGAGAATACCCTGTTTTTTGAGATTTACATGGAGTTCACCGGGACCGTGACACCGTTCGCAGTCGATGCCTAAGGGGATTTTTTCAAAGAAATTTTTTGCATTTTTCGCCACTTTCGGCATGGCATTATGACAGCTCATGCATTCCATGTCGATTTTACGGTTAAAACCAATATTTTGTTGCTCGTAACCCGGCGGCAAATCCCAAATTCCCTTTTGCGTATAAAACGTGAGCGGCGCCTGGTATACATACGATCCGTCGGTCCAAAAATGCGAATTGGTATGCTGCCCGCTACCTATTATATAAGGTATATACTCCTCACGCATGAAGGTCACTAGATTTCGCTGCTGCGCATCAGACTCGTACTGTCGAATGAACAAACTGTCGTTGCGCCAGAATGCTTGGTAATGAAATCCGGTTTTGGGATCGTAAATAGGAGTTCCGCGGCGCTCTTTCCAGGGTAGGTGCATGATCGGAAATTTCCCTTTCGATTTCTCGGGGGAAGCCCTATCAAAGCTTTGACCCATGCCTGTATGCACGAAGGTTTGGTGAATTTCGTGGTGACAGGTTTTGCATTCTTGCATGCCTACATAATCGACGGTATCGTGTAAATTCCAAAAATATAAGGAATCCTTATCGCTGCTAACAATGGTTTCTTGGGTATTGCAGAAACTGAAAAAAACAGCCATGCCAATCCCTATCAGCAATAACGAACTGCGCCAAAAGGCCAAAACAGGGGATTGGTATTTCACAAGCCCGAAGTTACAGAAAATTAGGGATTAAATTGGGTCGTTCCCGAAATGGGTTTGCCAATCTAATACGCCTCCGAGCAAATTTCTAACATTTTTGAAGCCCATTTGCAACAAAAACTGTTGAGCGGTTTGACTGCGTTTGCCAGACCTACAGTGCACGATCACTTCCTCTTCTTTGAGATGTTCAATTTCTTCCAGGCGTGAGGGTAATTCCCCCAAGGGAATTAAAGTGCCGTTAAGATGAAATTCTTCGTATTCGAAGGTTTCGCGAACATCAATTAGGTTTATGGCTTCGTCTGCATCGAGGCGTTTTTTCAAGTTAATAACGGAAATGTCTTCTATCATTAGTGTATGAGATTAATGGGGGCGCTGCTGCGTTGTCCGTCGGTGTATAATGCATGTACATAATACGTACCTCGGGGTAAATCGGCAATCCAAATTTGAATATCATTCGTGCGCAATACCTTGCGGCCTGTTGCGTCGAGAATTACAATTTCTTTCAAACTTTTGCCCGATTGTACGTCAATTTTAATCCACTGCTTTGCGGGATTTGGATAAACGTGCAATTTTAAGGGCTTTACTTTTTGGGTAGAAAAACGGTAGTTTACGCGTTCTCCAAACAACATGCGCATCATCGGCGTGCCTTTAATGCTGTAATCGGCGCGTTCCCAGCTTCCCAAAAGATTATAGAACAAGTGGGGATTAGGCGTATTGGCATCGGCGTAGCGGTAATTATTATCGTAACCCACATTCAATACAAAGGGCTGGCGTTGGTGCCATCCAATATAATATTGACCCTTAGGTAAGAACAAAACCGAATCGAAGAAGAAGTACTCAAAATGATTGATGCTATCGCGATACGCAGGCTTGCTTACCGGAAATTCGTACATCAATTGGTCCTGTCGGTCGTCAGTGCCCACCGGCGATAATTTCTTCCAAACCCGGAGGGTAAAGCTGCGGAAACTCACATCTTCCTTTACTTGGGTGAAATACATGGCAATTCCCCGTAACGAATCGTCTTGGGCCGTATTGAATTCCATGGCAAACTGACCGGGAATATTTCCTAAATACGCGTAATCCAATCCAAAACCACCTTCTGCGCTGCCGTCATCGTAGGCATACCAAGGCATGAACTGATGCTTGAGCCAATACGAATTATTATTACCGCCGGCATTATAATTATCTGGGGTTTGGTCGTTACTCTGCGGATCGATCACAAAATGATACTGCAAAGAAGGCGTATTTCCGGTAAGGGTATCGAAATAGGGCGTTTCGAATGTTTCTGTGGAATCGGTATTGGCTAAAATATTTCTAGAACTTGCACTGAAATCTTGTTTGAAAAGCGTTTGTCCGAAATCGTTCGATACCGACAATTGATAGCGGGTTTGAACCGTAGCAAATTCATTCATGTTGCGCACGCGCAATTGGGTGCGGCCTAAATGCAAATTGGCATTTAATTTGTAATGGGAATAGGGAATATTCGTGTAATCCCGAAAAAGTCCGGTTTCAGCATTTACGATGCCTACATCCTCAATATCCGAAACGCCACCTGCTATGCGGCCTTGATCCATACGAATATAATCAAGGTGCCAATGATTGAGATTACCGGTTTTCTTTGAATAATTCACAAAGCGAAACTGAAAGTCGGGATTCAAATAATCCATCGAATCAATCGCTACAAATACTTCCGTGAACTTTTTGTTATGAGCTCCACTTAAGCCCCAAACTTTACGCCATTTTCCTTTATTCGTTTTGAAAAAGAGCATCAGCGAATCTTCCAATTCAGGAACATCTCCTAAACCTTGGTTTTTAAAGAAAAAGCTCAAATAAATGCCGTCTGTAAGTCTGTAGGGAAACGTATTGGCCCCTTTGCGATAAAATTGCAGATTTATAGGTTGTGATGTTAAACTATCGGCATGAACGGATTCACGGGTAGAGAGCGTTTGATACGGATTTCCAAATTCATTCAGATGGTCGAAGGTGGCCACATTGGCATTGGGCGCATCGGGCGCAAATGAATTGTTTACCCAAACCTGCTTATCGGCCCATTTGCTTGCACTTGGATATCCAAATTGCTGAGCAAAATCCTCAAAAAAAGGCAAGGCTAAGGTATCGTGTATGCCCCAAGATATGATGTCGGTTTGGGGTTTGTGTGTGTAGGCATCGGCCACAACTACCGAATACTCGCTTGGATTTACAACCAAGTGTTGAGCTTGGGCGGTATTGGAGTTAGTCAAAAATAGGGCACTCACAAAACAGACACTCAAGCGCTTTAACGCCCAAATAGTGCCGTTCAGAAGTGTTCTTTTTTGATTAAAAATGCCTTTCACGTGATGCCTTCGCCCTTGTGTAACGAACGGACTACAAAAATATTGTATTTCCCCCGAAAAATAAAGGTTCTTAACGGGTATTAACCTTATAAATCTTCAGGTTCTACCATTTCTATCTCGTTGATATCGGTAGAATCACTTTCTGGAAACTGCGATTTATCGGTGGAAGCAACGGTGAGGTTGATGATACTTCCCTTGGGAATAAGCCTACCTTCTTTTAAAACCTGACCTTTATATTGTTGCGCCAACACCAAATTATTGCCAATCGGATCGTAGGCCATTTGGATATTTCCTAAAACCAAGCCCCGATTTTTTATCACGGCCTTCGCTAAGGTCAAACTCATATCTACCAAATTGGGCGCCTTGATTTTGGGTTTATTGCCGGTATTGATAACCAAATAAATGGTGCGGTCTTCCTTGACCATATCGCTGGCTTTCGGATTTTGTTCCACAATGGTATAGGCACGGGCCTTTTCGTTATATACCGAATCCATAATTTTAGAACGCAATCCGGCTTGTTCTAATCGAATTTGAGCTTCATCGAACGACATCCCTGATACATTGGGTACCGAAATGTAGTCGTTATGGTTGGTATACCAGCCTAAACCCGCAAAAACACCCCATAAAACCAAAGCGGATGCACCGCTAATAAGGCCAATTTGTATGGCTATTTCCTTGATAGTAAGCGTGGATTTTACGCTTTTGCTTTTTGTGTTTCGAGTTGCCATTTGTCGCGACCAAAGTTCAGTATTTCTCTTATAAAATCAAACGGTTTGTATGCATTCAATGCCGCTTGATGGTAAATGCACGTGGCTGGGGTCATCCCAGGCAAAGAATTGATCTCAATAATATAGGTGTCAATGGAATTATCTGGATATATTTTAACAAACGCATCAATCCTGCAATAGCCTTGTACATCAAGGGTTTCGGCTACTTTTTGAAGGGTGTTTCGAACTTCTTGGGAAATTTTTAATTGCATTTCGGGAGATTTCGAAAAACGGGCCGGCGTTAAATTCTGTCCCTCTCCCGCAAGAAATTTTTCTTCTAAACTTAATATTTCCGACTCCGCCAATGATTCCGACGGCTCGAAAATTTCGTAGAAAATCTTTCCGTCTTCCTGTACATGGGTAAGCATGCCCCCGGTTACCTCCAAAAAGTGCTGCGCATTGCCTTTTTCGATGAATTTCTCGATCAATAACTCTTGTTTCTGGGGAAGTTCATCGTGAATATTGATTTTCAATCGTTGCGCAATCTGGGTGTCGATGTCGGCACTATCTCTAAAAATTAATGTCGCAAAATCCATCAATTCTTCAACCGTTTTTACTTTCCGCACTGCCGCTGAGCAACCGTCGTCGGCGGGCTTGGCGATTAATGGAAGTCCAAACCGTTCGGCAATTTCCCCCGAAACAAGAATTGGATTTTCAAGAAATGCTGTTTTCTGCAATAGCGTGTGGTCGGCTACCAAAAATCCAGCCTCGCGCAATCGCTGGTTCGTGGTGAATTTATCGATGGTGATTTCCGAACTGTGAGACGGCGAACCGTTGAAATACAATCCGTATTGACTTAAATCGCGCTGCAAGGTACCGTCTTCTCCGGGCCTTCCGTGAAGCGCAATAAACACGCCTTCTACATGGTTTTTTAGGTCCATTAAGGACCATTTTTCGGGACTGAAATCGCCACCTTTGGGATTGTATTTATCGCGAATAAACGCCGTTTCCTCCCGAATAATTTCCAATGCCTCGTGGTTTTGGGGATCCAAAACTTTCTTACGGATATCATCCGCATTGTCTTTCAACATGTACGGAAGGGGCAGGGTATAGAGCTCGTAATGGTCGCGATTTCCCACCAAAAAGATAGGAACGGGTTCGAATTCCTCGCTGGAACTGAGTTTTTCGTAAATATTGCGACCCGATTCCATCGATATATGGCGTTCAAAGCTGTATCCGCCCATGATTACGGCGATTTTTCTTTTCTCTTCTGAGGGAAATTGGCTCTGTGACAACAGCACATCCAGGCGCTCCTTTAAAGGGGTGAACTTGCGACCTGTTGGGTGTGAAAGGATTCGTGTTTTGAGCGATTGACGCACGATAAAGGTTAAGAATTGACTTGGATTGAGGCCAATTTCTGCCGCTTGATGGAAGAAAAACGAACTCGGCATCATGCCGCTGGTGGTATTCGGATCGTTTAAAAATACCTGTCCTTCGGTAGTTACGAAACCATCAATTCGGGCATACACTTCAAATCCAAAAAAGCGATACAGCTCGCAACACGCTTGCCGAATTGCCTCTATCGTTTCGAGAGAAACGTCCATGGGCGTTTCTTTACGACTCAATCCGGGTAAGTATTTGCTGCGATAATCGAATAAATCACCGCTCTTTTTGATTTCGGTAGGTGGCAAGGCCACCGGCTGTCCGCGATGGTGTTCAATCACAATGCAACTGAATTCTTTGCCGTTAATTTTTGACTCCACAAGTACCCTTGATTCGCTGTCTTTGGCTTGCAATTCTACAATGCCTTCGCTTTCTCGGAGGAAATTCATCACGCCGTCGGGGGTATATAAAATTCCGGAAGAAGTAAGCAGCGGCAAGCCCAAACCCGAACGGATATCGGTGAGTTCTTTGATATACGTAATTTGTTCTTGGAACTCTTTTTGTTGGAATTCGTCGCTGTCGATCCGCAACTTAAAGAATGCGAGGTCTATGGCATCACAGAAGCGCTCAAATCCTGGATCTTCTAAAATGGAAACGCCCAATGAAGACCCTTGATTTGCGGGTTTTACAACAAATTGATGGTTGAATTTTTGCAAAAAATGCTGAAACCATTGGTGCTTTTCTACCGTGTCTGATTCGGTCCACTCCTCATAGCTGATCGAATCAAATTCGTTGATGTATAGATCTTGTGTTTGTTGGAATTTCTTTTGAATCCATTTGTTGATGCCCAAAGCCGAAGGCAAAAGTCCGGATCCGGTATACGGAATGCCCAACCACTCTAAAATTCCTTGTATGCTGCCGTCTTCTCCGAAAGTGCCGTGCAGGGCTAAAAAAGCCAAATCGATATGGTGGGAAAGCGATTCCCAGTTTAAGGGTTCCCCAATTTTCTGATTCATGCGCAAACGCAATTCACGCGATAAATCGAGGGTTTCATCGGATATGTCGAAGCCTGCACGCTCCAATGCTTCGGCAGGAATCAGCGATTCGGCATAGATTTGAAAACCATGGGGCAGTTCAGGAAGGAATTCAGCCGGTGGATAAAAATCGCGGATGCTCCCTTTGTACACGTGTTCCCAATGCAACTTAACGATTCCTCCGAAACTGTCTACAAACAAGGGTACCGGCTCGAATAAGGACTTGTCCAAATTGTCGTAAACGGTGCGGCCTCCGGCAAACGATACTTCCCGTTCGCGTGAACTTCCCCCAAAAAATATTCCCACTCGAATTTTACTCATGCTCCACAAATTTAATCCTAACTAAGTCGATAACCCAATACTGAGAATCGTGAATTTATCCTTAATTTGCACAATCAAATAAAACAGGTGTCGAAATTGCCTTTTACACCCCGGAAATCCTGTGTTTTAGGGATTTTCAAACGGTTGACAGGTAAATAGGACACGTGCATAAACGATTCTAAATTAGGAAATTCATGACAGAGCAAAGAAAAGTAGTATACGGAATCACCCAGGGCGACCCCAACGGAGTGGGGATGGAGTTGATTTTACGCATTTTTTCGGACGAAAATATTTATAAATACGGCATTCCCGTGCTGTATGCTTCCCCAAAAACATTTACGTATTACAAGAAAGTTTTGGGATTAGAATTGCCGAATTATAATTTGGTAAAATCAGCGGGTGAAGCCGTTGAAGGAAAGTTGAATTTGGTCGTTTCGAGCGAAGAAACTTTGGAAATTAAGGCCGGTGAAGCCGATGCAAATGCAGGTTTAGAAGCCTTGAATTGCCTGAAAAAAGCCCTTTCCGATGCCGATCATTTGGACGCATTGATTACCGCGCCCTTAGACAAATCTACGGTGGCGGTGCACGAAAAAGAATTTACCGGACATACCGGTTTCATCGCAGCCCATTTTGGAGTGAAGAATTTTGCCATGTTCCTCGTTTCTGAAGAACTGAAAATGGGATTGGTGACCGAACATGTGCCGGTTTCTCAAATTTCCCAAAAAATAAATACCGATTTGATCTTGAATAAACTCGAAGTGATGTACAATTCACTCCGTGAAGATTTGAATGTGATCAAACCGCGCATAGCCGTTTTAGGTTTGAATCCGCATGCCGGCGATAGCGGTCTCTTGGGAAAAGAAGAGCTTGAAATCATCAAACCTGCCGTTGACAAAGCCTTTGAACAAGGTAAATTGGTGTATGGACCGTATGCGGCGGATAGCTTTTTTGGCAGCGGACAGCACCGTCCTTTTGATGCGGTGTTGGCCATGTATCACGATCAAGGTTTGATACCGTTTAAGTCAATGGCGTTTTACGATGGTGTGAACTTTACGGCGGGCTTGCCCATTATCAGAACCAGTCCCGATCACGGTACCGCCTATGATTTAGCGGGCAAAGGCACGGCCGAAACCGTGAGTATGCGCAATGCCATCTATGATGCCATTCATTTTGTGAAAAATCGCTGGCAGTTTGCCGAAGATTTCCAAAATCCATTGCCTTACTCCGAATTCCGCAGAGAGCGCTTCAGAATCGATTTCTAATCTTTTTCTAAGAATTCACAAATCACCTGAAGCACCTCCGCATCTATGGTGGTTTCTATTTGACCGTACTCGGCAATATCGCCGGTTTTGGCTTTCTGGAACAAGTGGTTGATTTGGGGCAATACGGTGTATTGAAGCTGAGAATTAGGGCTTAAATATTGCTCAAACGCAGGTTTGTTTAGCGCTACAGGCGTTTGAATATCTAAACTTCCATTAATTAAAAGGGTCGGCTGACTTACGCGTTGCCAATCTTCCCGCGCATTGCTGTTTAAAAAATGCCACATCCAGGCATTTTGAAACAGAGGATGGTACGATTTTAAGAGGTAGTCGGTGAATGGAGTTTTTGCAATTTTTGCAAATCTTTTTTCAATTTTTCGACGATAACGCGGCGGCGTGCTCTTGGTCCAAATAGCATAAATTGGATTAATATACTGTTTTAAGGAATCCGAGCTGACATTAAAGAGGGCCTCATTTTGAGTCAAGGTGAGTATTTGGCGGTGCAAGCGCATATAATGTGCAGTTAGGGTACTGTCTTGCAAGACCGCTTGCACACCTGTTTGGTTTTGGTGCGTATTGATTTCGGCGCCCGAGACCAATGCGGGACCAAAACCGATGAGTTTTTGGATTTCAGGATTGTTTTGTGCCAAGGCTGCTATGATTGCACACCCTTCACTATGTCCGAATAAGATAATCGGGAGCGTAGCATCTACACTATCGCGAACGAATTTTAGGTAGGCCTTTCCATCGTCAATTAAATCTTGGGTGGTAAACCGCTCGAGTTCACTGGGTTTACAAAGGGTATATCCAGCTCCTCGATCGTCTACCCGCAGCACATTATAGCCCGCTTTGGTGAAGGTATCGGCCAAAACCGCAAAGGGTTTATGTCCGAAGATTTCTTCATCGCGATTTTGGGCGCCGCTACCCGAAAATAGGATGATATTGCCTTTCACCGTTCCAGATTTCGGTGTGCTTAGGGTACCTTGAAATCTGCAGGTTCCATTACTATTCGAAAATTGCACGTTGCGGAAGCGGTAGGCTAAGGGGGCCTGCGGTGTTTGGGGACGGCTTAATTTTGTTCCGCCGCGCACCAATTCTAAGGGAAATGCATGATTATTTTGGGTAAACACGCCCTTAATCCGATTTTGTTCGTCCCATTCGCCTTCAAAAACTGCTCCAATCACCGTGCTTTTGATGGTGATTTTAGTTTTGTCGACGATGGTTTTGTCCATCGGAAGGTCTTTGGCACCTTGTTGGGGAACCGACAAATAGCTTCTGTAGGCATTGGTGCCGACTTCTTTGATTTCAAATTCTAACTTTAATTGCATCCCCGCGGCATTCAAATCGCCCGACCATATTCCTGCAATCGCCGTTCCTGAAATCACCGTTTCTGTAGTCACAGTTCCTGCAATCGCCGTTTCTGAAATCACCGTTCCTGTAATCGCCGTTTCTGAAATCACAGTTCCTGCAATCGCCGGAATTTCTTGTGCTTTCGGGGGAAATCCACTAACGGCGGTAGCACCATTTTCAATGGCGGTAAGAGGAGCGTATGAAGCCAATCCTGATTTAGGCTGGTTTTTCGCAGGTTTGCCAAGTGGTGTAATTCCACGCCAAGGCTTAATTTTAGTAATGATATGGTGTGATGGGACCCCAAGCCCAGGGTTTATTGTTGAAAAGAGACTCACAATTATGGCGAGCGGTAGCATTGCAGGTTTGAAAATTTTCGGGATTTTAAAAGGCATTGTTACAAATTTATTCCATTTTTGTTCCAATGAACCTCAATCGCCACGAAATACCGGCAATTTTCTCCGCGTTTCCTATTTTAATGCGGGTAGTTTGGGCGGTGAAGTTCGGCTTGTATCCGAGGGTAGCGGTCATATATAAGCATTTAAGATCCCTTCAATTTCGGGGTAAACGCATTTTAGATTTAGGTTCAGGCGACGGTCAGTTTTTAGATCCGATAGTGCTTTCGCGTCCGAATTCTATTGCGGTGGTAGATATAAGTGCGTCTAATTTGAACTTCACAAAATTGCTTTTTCCGATGGTGGAAACGCACGTTCAAGACGTTGAGATTTTCTTAAAGCAGGCCGATTCTTCAAAATACGATTATGTGCAGTGCATCAGTACCTTGCAATACTTGGAAAATCCGCAAGTTATAATTGATAATATCCGTCGGGTACTTGCCCATGAGGGTCGGCTTCTATTGTATGTACCTTTGAATCAATTTCAGGAGTTTTTTCTGTATCGATGGGTATTCGATCGATTTAGTAATTACGAGACGCGCATGAACCGCAAACGTATTTTTTCTCTGGGGGAAATTCACCAATATTTAGAAATCGCCGGTTTTGAAATCGAATCGTTCACGCCCACATACGGTTGGTTCGGTCGTTGGTCGCACGAATTACTCTCCATCGGCACGATTTTAGGGTCGCAATCGAATCTGTTATTAAAGCTCACAGGCCTTATATGGCTTTTCCATTTCATTTGGGTAATCTTGATATTGAATATATTGGAATATGCCTTTCCACCGACGGAAAGCGAGCGGTTCAACGGGGCCGTTTTTGTCGTTAAGGCAGGATTTACCCCTGGTTTGAAATGATTGGTTAATACGGCAACCGCGAGGGTTGCCCCCACCAATAATGGTGGTTTCAATTAATCAAAATTCACCATTCACAATTCATAGGTTTTCCCCCACTCACAGGGCACCACATCCTTAAAACCATTACCATTCAACACGCCTTTAAAATGCGACATGGCTTCCCATTGTCCGTGTACCAAGAATATTTTTTTGGTTTCTTCTGGTTTAGCAGAACTCTTCAGATAGTGCAGCATTTCTTGGTAATCGGCATGAGCGGAAAAGCCCGACATACGGTGGATCTCTGCTTTAACCTGATACGTATCGCCAAAAATTCGAACCTCCTCTTTGCCTTGAATCAATTGTCCGGCCAATGAATAAGGGGTGGCATAACCCACAAGTAAAATTGCATTTTTAGGATCTGAAATTCTGTGGGCAATGTGATGTTTTACGCGACCTGCCTCAGCCATGCCACTTGCAGATATGATAATGCAGGGTACCGGATCGGCATTGATCGCTTTGGAATCTTCAACGGTACTGGTATAATGTAAATGCGGAAAATCGAAGGGATTCCCGTCTTTTTCGATGTAAGCTAAAATATCAGGATTGAAATTATCGCGGTGTTTCGACATAATATTTGTGGCTTTTACGCTCAGCGGACTGTCGACATACACGGGAATTTGGGGTAGTTTACCTTCAAAGGCCAATTCATCGAGCAGGTAAATGATTTCTTGGGTGCGGTCAACGGAGAATGCGGGTATGACAATGCTTCCTTTTTGTTCCACACAAATACGACGGGCAAGGCGTTCTAACGTAACTAAATCGTTGCCTTCTTGAGAATGAAGCCGATCTCCATAGGTACTTTCACAAAGTATATAATCACTCTTTGGGAAGGGATGAGGACCGTCTAGAATGCGGTCGTTTTCGCGTCCGATATCGCCGGTGTAGTTTAATGTTACGCGTTCTCCTTCAATATTCACCAGACTCAAATGTATGGCAACGCTTCCTAGGATATGAGCATTAGGAATGAATTGTACATGCGTTGATTGTCCGACTTGAAAAGAGGTAGAATTATCGCGAATTTCAAAATAGCGAAGGGTATCGGCAACGTCGTCTTTGGTATATAAAGGATCTAGGGGTTCTAAACCTTTACGTTTTCTTTTTTCATTTATGAAGCGCAAATCGCTTTCCTGTATGTGGGCACCGTCCATGAGCATGATTTCACAGAGGTCGAACGTAGCGGCATTGCAGTAAATAGGACCCCGAAATCCGTCGCGCACCAATTTAGGAATCAAGCCTGTATGGTCAATATGGGCGTGGGAGAGTATGACAAAGTCAATTTCACTGGGATTAAACCCCCAATTGCGATTTTTCTCATCCGAATCTTTTCCTTCCCCTTGGAACAAGCCACAATCTAACAGTATTTTCTCTCCTGTTACGGTGGTTATAAGATGTTTTGAACCGGTAACGGTGGCAGCGGCTCCGAACGATTGTAGGGTAGGTGAAATTTGCATGTCACAAAGGTCAGGCTTTCTTGTGCTAAAGACAACCGGCGTTCGGAAACTTCCCCCGAAAAGATTTGCGTTTTTTGCAAGTGAAACAGGGATTTTTTTCTCGGGGGAATTTCTTT
>ERZ891134.1642-NODE-1642-length-14702-cov-8.026149_pt1 | contig 14702 bp, 10 predicted proteins | sample MGYA00520888_ERZ891134 | MGnify/ENA primary metagenome ERZ891134 (study PRJEB32303, sample SAMEA104408692) | aquatic metagenome | biome: Brackish water; feature: Coastal; material: water | place: Baltic Sea | collected 2014-10-23 | depth 10 m ... | reverse complement strand
TGATATCCGGAGTAGGCCCGCTGGTGCGCGGTGTGGGCCCGATTCGTACGGGAGTTACCGTTATTCACCCCCGGGGGAAAGCCAGCACCGAGGGCGTTTACGGCGGCTGGTTTACCCTCAACGCCTCAGGGGAAATGACCGGCACCACCTGGCTTGAAGAACGCGGTTTAATCGATGGTCCCATAGGAATCACCAATACCCATAGTGTGGGCATCGTTCGAGATGCGTTCGTCGGCTGGATGGTGGATCAGAAATGGCCAGCACTGTGGCATGCACCGATCGTCGCCGAAACCTACGACGGTGCATTGAATGATATTAACGGCCAACACGTAAAACGCCCTCATGTATACAGCGCACTTGAACTGGCCACCGCTGAGCCGGTGACCGAAGGCGCCGTGGGTGGCGGCACCGGTATGGTTTGCAACGGATTCAAGGGCGGCATAGGCACCGCTTCTCGTATCGTATCCGTGGCAGACCAGTCGTATGTTGTCGGTGTTCTAGTGCAGTGTAATTACAACTGGGGCGGGAAGAGTTTGCGTCTGGGGGATCAATGGGTCTCTGAAAAGTTACCCGTAGGCGAGCATTGCTACACCGACGACAGTATAACCCCTCAAAACCCATGGTTCCCGTATTGCAGTGGTGCTGAATTAGATAAAGACAGTCCTACTCGGGACGGGTCTATTATCGTTGTAGTGGCCACCGATGCACCGATATTACCTCACCAGTTAAATCGATTAGCAAAGCGACCAGCACTTGCCCTGGGACGACTCGGTGCTATCAGCAACCCGGGATCCGGTGATATTTTTCTCGCTTTTTCTACGGGCAATGCTGGGGCAATTAATGAGGATCAATTTAACAAGGTTGAGCAATTTCCCAACAACGCACTCGACACATTATTTCGTGGAACCGTTCAGGCTACAGAAGAGGCCATCGTCAACGCCATGGTTGCAGCGGACACTATGACGGGAGCTGATGGACTCAGGGTACACAGATTGCCCCACGACGAGGTTCGCGAACTGTTCGCTCAATAAAAAGCCATTGAACTTGGAGGCCTATCAGTGCTTCGCGGTGGGTGCTACATTAATTACTGAGACCGGCCACGTCTTGACGAGCCAGTATGTCTTGCCCTTCGTGGTTAGTTCGCTGGCATATCCATTTACCACACTCCTGTCTGACCTCGGACCCAACTTGAAGCCCCATTATGGTTCGGGAATGGCTTGGATAAAGTTAATAGGAGGAGAATTGGCCCGCCCGGAGAGATTCGAACTCCCGACACCCAGGTTCGAAGCCTGGTGCTCTATCCAGCTGAGCTACGGGCGGAGGACGCGAAGCTTAGGTTCACTGGGGGAAAAGGTCAAGGCACCCTCTGCATTGCTACCTACGCCTCAGGATCTTGCGCGCACAACTTAAAGTATTACTTTAGCGCCTTCCACTGACTCACTTTTGCTGTGCTACACTCGCGCCCGTTTCGCGCTGCCAAACCGTTTTGGAGACAACATGACCGAGCTAAATTCTGTTGTGAACACCACACTGCTGGCTGATTATAATCAAGCCTCAATCAGTGCCATGCTCGATGCCATTCTCGCAAAACCCCTGACCCCCATGGAAGCGAAGCAGGCGAAAACCTACATGGAGCAAGTTGCCACTCAAGCAGCGGGCGACGAAGGCGCAGAGGTACAACTTTTTCAGCTGATGGAAATGAAAAATAAACACACTACCTACGTGTTACGCGTCGCGCTTTTCTCCAATAACAAAGCGATTGGTCTTGATGTCATGGATGCTGAGAACGGCCAGTTTTTTGTGCCAGAGAGTTGCCCAGTAGTAGAACTGCAGTCCCCGACGGTTAATTGACACCGCCGACAAAACGCGGGGAAGCTCTCACCTACCTCACGTTAGTGGGCTTGGTTGCCTACGCAGCCATTGCCACCGATCTGTATTTACCTGCGATCCCCGCCATGATCCGCGATCTGGGCGCAACAGAAGCAGATGGACAATTAACGCTCAGTATTTTTATGGTGGGCCTAGCGGTTGGCCAACTTATCTTCGGCCCGCTCTCTGACCAATTTGGCAGGCTGCCCGTCGTACGCGCCGGCACTTTTCTGTTCCTGACGACCTCAGTGCTCTGCGCGATGGCGAGGGATATGGAGCTGATGTGGTTGATGCGCGCCCTGCAGGGGATCGCCGCCGCCAGCGGCCCCGTTATCGCACGTGCCATCGTCAGAGACCGCTATCAAGGGAATCGCGCCTCGCAGGTCATGTCGACTTTATCGGGCGCCATGGCAGTCATCCCAATGGTAGCCCCCAGTATCGGCGCTCTGATTCTCACCGCCTGCTCATGGCCTGCTGTGTTCATTGCGCTAGCAGTATTTGCTCTCCTCATTCTCCTGGCGCTGACTCGACTCCCAGAATCCGCACCACCGCCTGAAACAGATCGGTTAACCCTGCAAAAAGTCTTGCAGTCATTTTCACTAATGCTGTCTAACCCCATCTATCTGGGCTACCAAATTGCGGGTTCATTTTCGTTTGCCGCCCTGTTCTGTTACCTCTCTACCGTGGCTTATTTTCTGCCAGATGTTTTTAATATCCCCACGAAGTTATTTGGCTATGCCTTTGCACTCACCGTCTTTGGCTTCATGACCGGCAGCTTGATCAATGCCAAGGTCGTCATGCGTTACGGCATGGACCAAACATTAAGGGTGGGGCTATTGATCAGTCTCGTTTCCGCAGCCAGTATTGCGGCACTGGCGCCCTATGCCAGCCATTACGTCTACACGCTGGGCATGCTGTCCTCGCTATTTTTTCTCGGTGTTGGCCTCACCGCAGCCAATGCTTCAATGGGGGCCATTTCGTTATTCCCGCAGCTCGCAGGCTCCGCATCGGCCGTATACGGCTTCATCCATGCGTTGCTCGCATCGGGCGCAGGGGTTATAGCCGGCAGGCTCTACGCGGGCAGACTACTCGAGCCGGCACTGATTATGCTGGTCTGTGCGGTGCTGGCACTCGCGGGCTTATTACTCACGCCACGCCCTTCTCGCCCGGCCCAGACCGCAACCGTCAAAGGTTCGCGTTAGCCACGACTACACGCCACACACAATCAACGGTATGGTGAGGACAAGCCTGAGGGGGACTGCTGTGACAGCACTGCTTACAACACCAACGAGCGCCGCATGAGCACGCTGCGATGGGAGCAATTGCTGCGTTATCGGTTCATCGAGATTATCGTCCTGTGGGAGGGACGGCTGACAACGCGGCATCTCTGCGAGGTATTCGGTATTGGTCGGCAACAGGCCAGCAAGGATATCAATAACTACAAACGGACCATCGCGCCGGGGAATCTTGACTACGACGCCACAGCCAAAGGCTACACCCCCAGCAATCAATTTAAACCGCAGCTAACGCGGGGAGAAACCTCCGAGTATCTTGAGATTTTAGCCGGCCTGAGTGACGTCCAGCAGATGCTCGGGCAATTGCCCGAAGCCGTTACCTCAACCGAGATACTCTCGGTACCCAGCCGACAAATCCCCCCTGCCATACTGCGGCCACTGGTGCGTGCCGCTCGGGGACATGAGCGCATCGAGGTCGATTACGTCTCCTTGAGCCGGCCCGATCGCGAAGGGCGCATCATCGTGCCACACACACTGGTTTGGACTGGGTTGCGTTGGCATGTGCGGGCCTGGTGTGAGAAAAATCAGGATTACCGCGACTTCGTCTTGAGCCGCTTTCGCGGTGAACCCGAATTGCTGGGTCCCTCTTCTCGTAACGCTCAGGCGGACCAAGACTGGCAAACTCAAATCGAGGTCATCATTGGGCCGGATCCAAGGCTCAATCAGAACCAACAAGCAGTGATAGCGCACGACTATGGCATGGTAGAGGGCCGCTGGCGACTCACGGTAAGAGCCAAGCTTTTGCCCTATCTCCTTCAGTTGCTGCAGCTCGATACGACCCATACCCTCGACGATCCCAAAGCCCAACAGATCGTCATCCTCAATCAGGCCGCTGTGTCCTCATGGCTATTTGACTGAACCCAAGACCCAATAACGCTTGAGGGCGACGCGCGCGGTCCTACCAAATCAATCTCCATTGAGGCAGTCTTATGTTGGTGGGCGCTTATATTCGTTTTTTTTCGAACAGGGACTAGCAGGCCGTGAGCAAAACAACGCTGTTTGATGCAGGTATCAAAGCCCTTCAGGCCGGTCGGGCGGCGGAGGCGCGGTCGGAGTTTCGGGCGAGTCTTGATGCGGGCGAAGATAGCGCGCAGGTGTGGTTAGGCTTTGCTCTCGCTTGTGTCATGCAGGGGGATCTCGCTGCGGCCGAGACAGGCATTGACGAGGTCTTGGAGCGTGAAGGAAAGAATCTGCGCGCCCTAATTGTGAAAGGGGATTTACTGGCAGGGCGGAATGATGAGCAGAATGCGGCGGCCCATTACACGCTCGCTCTGCGAGTAGCGGCGACCTTGCCCTCGGTACCACCTGGCATCGCTAAGGACTTAAGTCGGGTGCAGGAACACATCCAGCAACTCAATCAGCTATTTCAGCAGCATCTGCTTGACCAACTGGCGTCGGCGGGTTACCAGCGGGCTTCGGCGCCCTCGCGCTTTAACGAGGCTCTCGATCTAATGATGGGGGTCAAGGCGAGAGAAGAGGAGCGCGAGGGGTATCCGCAGATGCCTCATGTGTTTTACATGCCCGATATCCCCTACCGAACTTTTTATCCCAATGAATACCTGCCTTGGATGAAGTCTCTTGAGGGCGCTACCGATATCATTCAGCAGGAACTACAAACATTGTTGGCGCAAAATGCCAAGCGGTTTACTCCCTATGTGCACAGCGGACTCGACCGAACGGTCAGTGAAGACGGCGACCTTCTCGACAATGAGAGCTGGACCTCAACCTATCTTTGGCAGAATGGTGCGCCCGATACAGACGTGATTGCGTGTTGTCCCGAGACTGTGAAGCTCATGGAGTCACTTCCGTTAACAAAAATTAATGGGCTTGCGCCATCGGTACTGTTCTCGAAGCTGAATGCGGGGGCGACGATTGCCCCTCACACCGGCATGCTGAATGCGCGCCTGATTTGTCACTTGCCGTTGATTGTGCCAGCGGAATGCGGGCTACGTGTTGGCCAAGATGAGCGGCAGGTGAAGCGTGGCGAGGGCTGGGCGTTTGACGATAGCATCAACCACGAAGCGTGGAATCGAAGCGATGAGGAGCGCATTATTCTCCTATTCGATGTCTGGCGACCCGAGCTGAATGAAGAGGAGCGACATCTCATCACGACTTTGCTTGAATCGGTAAGAAGCTATCGGTCCGCGACTTAGATCGATTGACTAACACCACGACCCCTTTCCTCATCCCGAGCTCAAGACGCGGACAGCCGAATCGCGCGCCCTTTACGCGGGGAAAGATTGATTCGCAGTTTTATCTCCCATGAGTACCGAGGATCAAAACCCGTTTTTGAAAATAGCACCCTCGCTCACTGCCGCACGATCCTAGCGATGCGGAACCGATACAGAAGGCTGGTGGCAAAAGGCTTCTGTGCAAACCCGATGACTGACTGAAGCTACTGTTATCGGCGAACTGTTCAATAATGGGGCATCTGGGTTGAGTGTGAGATGCAAGCAAACGACGTCGTCACACTTTTTCACGAAATTTTTCCAGACAGCGAGTGATCGGCGCCGCCTTACTCCTTCGGTGGATTCACAAAATCAATCCATCCCGTAAAGATCATTTTTTCATGGGTGCTTGATACAACGCCATGATGCATATGCGTCATGTCGCTGGGCCAAACAATTAATTTGCCTTTCTCACAAGGGATGATCACCTCTTGGTGAGGAAACGCGGTACCGCCGCCGGGTGTGTCGGTGAGATATAGCATCCACACTAGGGCACGCTGGCAGTATTCGATGCGATCCCGTTCACAGTGGACGGCAGGATAGCCCCCGCCCTTGGGATACCACTGAATATTGGCATGCTGAGAGAACCAAAGCGCACCCAGGCCGTCTGCTCCGGTACTGTAATAATAAGTCTGAAAATACGTTTTGACGTGCTCGATGAGACAGTCAAAAAACGTCTCAAAAAGTCCGTATGACTTTATTGAAATTGAGATATCAAGGGAGTCCTTCATGGTCTTGTCGACACGGGGATTCTCGCCGAGCCTGCCCGGCTGTGCCTGATGTCGGTTGCGCTCAAAGAAATCGACAATCCCGTCACACACCGAGGGGTCGATTTCATAGGTTTCAATAAAAGTGCTGGCTGCCATAGATTCGGTGCTAAAAAGCCCTTGAGTCGACCATCGCTGCTCCCATGCTCTCCCACAGTCAAACAATACACAAGCGGGCCGATTCCAGCCCATCTTAATGAGAACGAACAAGCAACCCCCACCCGCCCCCTACTGATAGCGACCACCTGGGCACCACCTAACACGCTGCCTCTCTTCAGCAAAGAGGGCTCCGGCGTAACCACCGTTAATTAGCGAGGGAGCCACCCAATGACCTTCGGCATAGACTGTTGCGCGCTGTCTTTCAACCATGAGCCGATATACGTGGCGAGCCAAAAGCCGCGAACGAATTCTCACAGTAATCAATCGTTCATTGGCGAGCTGATCCAGCTCAGTCAACAGAGCAAGTGGACAGATCCATGGCCTACAGGCCGTTGACTTGACGACTACAGGTGATTGCACTCGATACCGTCAGCAATTTCGACTACGGACAACGCCAAGATTGCGGGGCTCTACCGCCGTTCAACCCGTGGAACCGTTCTCTGTGCCAAACTGTCTGCCAACGCTAACACCTAGCTTTTGGGTTAACGCCCCAAGCTCCTCTGGAGGGTAATGACTCGCTTCCAGCGACAGAAGATCCCCCGACTAATTTTTTGGTCGTGGACATCGAGCCGTCGCTAGTCGATTATCTTTGACTATGAAAATCGATCAGCGAATCACCAGTAGGCGACCGGAGTCGATGTGGGAAAAAGGTTGAGTGAATCCGTTAGCGCGTTCGACAGAGCTCGCATACGGCCGGGGGTTACATGCTAGCGCAGAGGCTTCAGCAGGCCGCGGGTTTTCTGCAGGCCAATGATTACCAACAGGCGCTTGATACGCTGACTGCGATGGAATCCTCTGGGGCGGAGTCCGCTGATTTTTGGCAGCTGCTGGCGCTGGCACACAAAGGATTGGGGCAACTCAAAAACGCTGAGGACAGCTACTTGAAAAGCGTGCTACTGCTCCCGCAGCCGCACGTGCTAACGAATCTTGCCAATCTTTACCGCCAACAGTGCCGCCATGAAGCCGCCGAGGCCCGGTATCAGCAAGCCCTGGAGTTGGACTCGAGCCACCTACCCGCCCGGGTTAACTACGGTCAGCTGCTGTTAGAGATTAAGCAGATTAACGCATCAGCTCAGCAGTTTGCTGCTGCGCTTGAGCAAAAGCCAGAGCACCTGAATGCGCAGATAGGATTGGCGCAGGCTTCGCAACAGCTCGGGGATCAAGAGAATGCCTTAGCGCTCTTCCAGAAGGTGCTGTCGATTGATAACAATAACGCCGCTGCACTCAATGGCTTGGGCATATCACTCAAGACACTTGGGCTCGGCGACGAGGCCGTGCTGAAGCTGCAGAGGGCGCATCAATTGGCGCCACATTCGGCGGAGGTCTTGCTCAATCTGGCCAGCGCCTTGGCTGTTGCCGATCGACCCGAGGAAGCAGTGACCGCCTACGAAGCCATGTTGGCGCGAGATCCCGATAATCCCGAGCTACATGCCTATTTCAATGGCTATCTGGGCGTGATCAGGCATCCCGACTACCTTAGATCCTATGACAAAGCACTGGAGCGATATCCCGGGGATCCTCGATTCGCTGTTCCCCTTGCCAGAAGACATTTGCTGGAAAATCGCGGCCATGATGCGCTGCAGGTTCTGGACACCGCGTTATCTAACGGGGGGGAGTCTGCGTCTTTGAAGCGTGAGCTGAGTCACGTATTGCGAGAGCAGGGTGAATTTGAACAGGCGCTTGAACATGCCCGGTCCGCTGTTAATGCTGATCCCACCCCAGCCAGTGAGAGTGAACTTGCCACCACCGTCATGGCGGCGGGGGCTGACTACCACGAAGCGCAGGCGTTACTGACTTCACTGGTTGAACGGTTTCCTGTGGATCAAGGGTTATGGGCGCTCTACGCCACAGCGCTGCGCTATACCGAAAACGCATCGGCTTACCGCTCTTTGGTGGATTACGACACAATGATTCAAGTGCGGAAGATCACTTGCCAACAAGACTATGCCACTCTGGAGGACTTTCTCGACGTTATTCGCCAGTCTCTGCTGAGCCTACATATCACCAAGCAACATCCTGTCGAGCAGTCAATGCTCCATGGCACACAGACATTGGATGATCTATTCAGCCGTCGAGAACCGGCCATTCAGCAACTGAGGACGGCGTTAAGTGAACAGTTGACGTCTCTGATCACTGCACTGCCAAAACAGACCGATCACCCCCTTTATGGGCGCAATACTGGGGGGTTTAGCTTTTCTAACTCGTGGTCGGTACGCTTGTGGCGCGATGGCTTTCACAAGAATCATTTTCATTCTCAGGGCTGGCTGAGCAGTGCTTTTTACCTCACTGTCCCGCCAGAGGTCGCACAAGGCGGAGAAGGCTGGATTAAATTTGGTGAGCCCGGCTTTCGCGCTAGGGAACCGCTAGAAGCTGATTATTGGGTCAAACCAATAGAGGGCGCTTTGGTGGTTTTTCCCTCTTATCTCTGGCACGGCACCGAACCGTTGCATACCGCAAGCGAGCGTATGACCGTGGGCTACGACGTTCTGCCGGGCACCTCCTGAGGCGGTCAGTGACACTGCGAATCGCACCGTTCAATCCTTAGCCTATGGGCTCGTGCAGCGCAGTTCTTCATTATTTCCCCTGAAGAATTTCTGAGAAGGGCCTGAGTTAACTCGCAACGCCGCGGAATGTGTCATGCGCTAACTCGCTGCCGCTGTGAGCACTGCTATCAACGAAAGCAACAAAAACCCGTGATCTGCAGGACGTAGCCTGCCGCTTATCGGACCGATAACTTTGGAGGCAGCGACTCATCGAGCGCCGCACCAAAGCGCTCTCGGAGAGGCACTTCGTAACGCCGCCAACGTCCTTTTCGGTCTGTGCTCAAAGGCGCTCTTACCTGCCAAACGCTCGCCGTACGAACCGAGTTATTGAGCTTGTGAAACTCTAAACACGCCGGATCCCATCGCTCGCCAAGCCAGGCAAAGAGTTCCTGCAGCGTCGACTCAGGGTCTTCCACCAGTGCTTCGTAACTGACCCTTTGTATCCTGTCGGGCAATGCCTCAGTCCAAAAATCGGCTATTTGTTGACACAGCCTGATGTGATCGGCAATCGCCGCCGGCTCGGTTGCGTAACCATGTTGAGGATGAAGGCGCGTCCCATAAACTGAAACAAGGGTGTCCCGCCAATCGCGCTCAGAGATAAGAATCTTGGCGTCCGGCAGCACATCGAGAATGGTAGCGATATGAAACAAATTATCCGGGCGCTTGTCAGTCACTCTCACCCCATCAGAAACACATCGCTCGCTTAAGTGCTCCCGCCATCGCGCATGACTCTCTGCTTGCTGAGTGCCATTAGGTCGGCTGCCCGGTTTGATCATGCCGCCGCCCAGTGAATGTACTTCCCTTGGCCAGAATTCCGACTCACCCAACGGCTGGAACCGCGGGTGGGCCGCAAAAATTTGTTCAAGCAGGGTCGATCCTGTTCGAAACATCCCAAGAATAAAAACTGGCGCATTATCGTTAGACGCAGCGGGGGCAACAGGAATAAGCTGGGTCTGAAGCTGGTTCATAATCTGATCGCGCCACTTGGATCCGGGCCAAGGAGGCTGCTTTAACCGATCAACCTCGTTAGCCTGAACAAGTCGTTCCCATGCTTTTGCGTAATGCCCTTCCCGCTCCTGCAAACGGTACAGCCCCATAAGGGCATCGGCGTGAGCGGCGGCGAGCTCAGTTAATTTTTGCGCTACTTCAGAGGCCATTGTCAGCGTCGGATCAGCCTCCACCAGACGGGCAAGCGCAGAGGGATCCTCGGGCGAGAGCGTCGCCGCGCGCGCAAAGAGCTGGCAGGCCAGATCACGATCACCCGTTTGCTCCGCAATATGTGCGCGATTGAACACCGCTTGATAGTAATCCGGGCGTATTTCCAATGCCCGATCAAGCCATTGGGCTGCCATGGACGTGTTTGCAAGACGCTCCGAATAAACGGAAGCAAGATTACTCATTGCCTCCTCGGGGTCGCTGATACCGCGAGCAATTGACTCCTCGTAAGCTTGTACCGCTTGCGGGAAAAAACCGGCCCTATTGGACCACCAGCCGAAGTTAAACCAGGCGGTCGCATTGTTAGCATCCGCGGCCAATTGTGCCTGCCAATGCGCCAGCTGCTGACGAGTATTATTCATGATTCATTTTAGCAGGCCAAAAAAAAGCGGGCATAAAGCCCGCTTCATTTTACGCAGCATTTGCTGCTAGGTACCGCCGTCTCTTAGAAACGGAAGGTAACCTGAGCGAACAGATACTGACCCAAGGTGTCGTAGAAACCGGCAATCGCGTTGGCGTTGGTCGACAAAGTACCGCCAACCAGCGGGGGCTCTTCATCGAGCACGTTGTTGATACCAACGAGTAGCTCTGAGTCACCAAGGAAACGGAACGTTGCGTTCAGATCAAGGTAGCTCTCAGAGCCAGAGATATTTCCCTGAGCAATCGAGTCGGCTCCCTCAGACCTGTTACCAGTGAGCGCGCCGTCGTAATCAACACCCTCAAAGTAGCGCCAGCGAGCAGTGAGTGCCCAGAAACTATTGCTATCGTAGCTAGCGCTCAAAGTATGACGCCACTCAGGCTTCGCATAACAACGACTGCTCAACAAACCAACGCAGTCATAAGCCTCGCCCGGCAGAATTTCGATCTCCCACTCTGTCAGGTAGGTCCCAGCGAGATTGACACCAAAGGTGCCGCCCATTGCGTCCATCATCCATGATGCAGCAACGTCAACACCCGACGTTATGCCCGTACCAATGTTTTGCAAACCATTGAACACGCGAGGGATTTCGCCCTGCCACAAGTTACCAGTGGGGCCTCGAGTGATCGAATCACACAAGACGCCATTGGTGGCACACTGTCGAACAATGTTCTCGGCACCCACCGTTGCAATAGTGTTTTCAATCTCGATATTCCAGTAGTCCAAAGACACTGTAAGGTTATCTGAAGGCGTCAACACAATACCCACCGTGATGGTATCGGCTTCCTCGACATCGAGGTCTACGTTACCGCCTGTGACTTGGTTGTACTGATCCGCAGGGCTTTGAACCACACTACCGTATTGAGCCGCAGTCACGCCGGTCTGTGCACACTGCGCAGCCGTATACTCCGGATTGGCGCCTGAACAGGGGTCAGCACCAGCCCACAAACCGAGGTTGTTGACTGAATACAGCTCTGCCACGTTGGGCGCCCGCACAGCGCGGTTATAGCCGGCACGCAGACGAACCAAATCAATGGGCTGCCAATCCAAACCAAATCGGTAGGTGTCTTGCCCACCAACGGTGCTGTAATCGGAATACCGATACGCCAAGTCAGCAGCGAGATTCTCCGTCAACGGGATGTTTGCCTCAGCAAAAAACTCAGAAACAGTAAATCCACCACCCAGTGACGGTGTCGGACCACCCTGCCCTAGCAACTGACCCTCGGCAAAAACCGTGTCAGAGGTACGGTCGAAGTCCTCACTGCGCCATTCATAACCCACAACGATTTTAATGGGGTCGGCAGCACCAATCGAAAACAGGTCGCCCGACACATAGCCATTGATGACTTCGGTAATGCTCTGGCTACTCAACATGCCAGTACCAGTTAAGCTGTTTGCTTGCTCAGACGTTACGCCATTAGGCGCGAAGACTGAATAGCCCGGACAACCATTGTCACACGCCTCTTGGTTCAACACTGCCGTGATGTTCGGAGCAAAGAAGTCGTTAATATACGTAGAGTTCTGACGCGCCTGCGCGTGCAGATAGCTGACATCGTATGACCACTGATCGTTAATGTCGCCCTTACTACCAAGGACTACACGAAGACCGTCATTTGAGAAGTTATTTGAGCGGGGGCCACCCTCGACGTTACGCTTACCCACGTAAACACCGAACGTATCGTAACCTGGTATTTCGGTGGCCAGATCGGCTGCAAATGCCTCAGGCAAGTCTTCTAGGCCCAAGATATAGGCTTCAACGAAGAATGTGCCGGATTCCGCTATCTGCGCACGCGTCTGCGCACTCGAGACCATCACCTCTAAATAGGGCGTGAAGTGGTCGTTGATTTCGTAGTCAACAAATGCGCCAACATTCCACTGGGTCAGCGGACGCAAAAAGTGGTTGATAGGCGCGTAATTGTAGCGGTTGGTGCCATCCCAAGGAGTCAGCCCCCCACTTGAATTGACGTTGCCAAAGAAGTTGCCAGCGTCGTAATCGATGGCACCGTCCACGTAGGGGTATATATCAAAGTTAGGCACGACCGCGTTAGCAGAACCGCCGACACCCAAGCCTGAACCCGTGAGGGCACCTGCTGAGTAATCACGAGCCTCTTGACGCAGCTCTGCCTGCTCTCGCCAGCTAGCATAGACCGTAGCGTTACCTTTGCCATCAGCAAAGTCTGCACCCATGGCAATATCAATTTGATCGTTCTCACCGTCAGGGCCTTCTGTGCCCGACGGGTAATCAAAGTTACGTCCATCCAGCAGATCTTGGATGTAGCCGTTGCTGTTGTCGTGACGGTAGCCACTCCAACCCGCACGAATCTCAACGCCGTTCATGCGTCGAGTAATGAAGTTGACAACACCCGCGACCGCGTCCGCGCCGTAGGTAGCCGATGCACCACCTGTCAATACGTCAACACGCTCTAGTGCAATCGTTGGAATTTGTGAAATATCAGCTGCCTGGCTTTCCGCAGCACCCGCGGTCATACGACGACCATTGACAAGAACCAAAGTACGGTTGGTGCCAATACCGCGCAAGTCAACCGTTGCAGTTCCAGTTGAGCCGTTGGAGATGTTGGCGTTCTGGCTCGTTTCGATAGAAGGCAGGCTGTTCAACACCTGTTCAATGTTCACGAAACCGAGATTCTTGATGTTCTCCGCTGAAACAACGGTGACCGGGCTGGTAGCCCCGAAGCCGTCCGTCGTCGCGATACGTGAACCGGTTACGAGTACTTCTTCGACTGTTTCGTCCGCCTCCTGACTGAAGGCCACGCCGCTAATGAGAGTGGTTGAAAGAGCCGCTGCTACGGCAATGCTGAGCTGCCGCTTTTTGAGTGCGTTCATGGGAAACCCCTTTGCATGTAGTGATTGAGCGCTCCACTTGGAGCTTACAGTCTATAAATGCAACGGTCCGTTGCATTTATAGACTGTGGCGAGAGAGTACTCTGTTGTGGCCGGGGAAAGTGAGTGAAAAATGCAGTGCTTGTGACATATTCACGAACTAAGGCAGGAACTTTTCTAATATCAAACAAAAATCAGCCAACTCATCCTCACGGCCGGCCGTGGATCACACGTTAATCAATCCGGTAAACCCCCACAGTGCGGCCAGAAGAGAGTACCGTCAGCGTCCATAACCCCATAAAGTTCTTCTTGACCGCGACTGTTTGCCCCTCGGCCGTGTGACGGTAATTGCTACCCGTGCGCTGCCGCCAGACCTGACCATTGCTAAGAGTGAATACCGTTTTTCCACCCCACCCCGAAAAGGGACCCACGATGTCGGCCTCGAAAGGTTCATCACGAGTCGCCACCCTCGCGGCCTCTTCTTCTGCGGCCTTCGCTATCGCTGCATTGACTTCAAGCGCCACGCGGCGCTCTATTTCGGCCTCTATGGCGTCGTTTCCGGTAACCGCCGCATCGATTGCTCCGTTATCGCCAGCAGCAACCGACCCGCTACCATCATGAATACTCCCGGGGTCGTCATGAGTGGCCGTTTGGCCCACCGCCCCTGCACTAGGCGGCGACGTGAATCGCTGGCGCAACCACCCATCCAGAAACTGTTGCTGCTCGGGGGACAAATTATCGAGTCCCGCCGCCTCTAGTTCCTCGGGAGTCATCGCCTCACGCAATCCCTGAAAATCCTGCGCTAATGTGATGCTAGAGAGCAAAGCAGCCGCCAAAACCACCCAGACAACCGCTTTACCCAACATCATATTCATCATCAACCGATACTCCACCCGCAAAAGCGGTACCCTTTTGGACAACGTTATCACTACACTGAGTATCGCTTCAAAACAAAGCCTCTGCAAAATCAACTCAGCTTCTGCGCAGCCTCTACGGGCTAACTAACGGTTACTTTAAACGCAGGGTGTCTGGCTGCTCACGCCGAGATCCCTGCCGCGCGCCAGCAATCATACCCATGCACAACTCGAATAAAAATGGCAGAGGTGGAGCCATTTTATCAGTAAAGTCATTCGCGCTATTTTTCAGACCTTTGTTTGCAGCTCACCGCAGTCTTAATAACCGGAGGTGGTAGCACTATTGCTTACGCTCGGTTCTGGCTACAACTCTGACAGCACAAGGTCCCTTGGGGAGAAACGATATCCAGTGCCGCGCACGGTTTGAATCAGATCACTATAGGCGGCGCTCTCGGCCTGCAAAAGTTTTCTTAGGCGCCTAATGTGGACGTCTACTGTCCGTTCTTGCACGTA
>ERZ891134.1641-NODE-1641-length-14709-cov-8.600041_pt1 | contig 14709 bp, 5 predicted proteins | sample MGYA00520888_ERZ891134 | MGnify/ENA primary metagenome ERZ891134 (study PRJEB32303, sample SAMEA104408692) | aquatic metagenome | biome: Brackish water; feature: Coastal; material: water | place: Baltic Sea | collected 2014-10-23 | depth 10 m ... | reverse complement strand
TGGTTTGCGATGCTCGTCGACACGGTGATCGCGATGCCGGCGGTTGAGGTGTGGGGGCTGCCGAGGGACATGCAGCAACGCGTGGCCAGCCTCGATGCTGAGCGACTTGCGAAGCTGCAACAGCATCCCACCCTCCGGACGCTGCTCGTGCCGCCCGATGGGCTGGCCCTGGGCGGCAGCGTGTGGGCGTGGTGTGAGCAGAACCTGCCTTCCATGCACCGCGCTCCAAGCCATATCGATCGGGGGCGGCTGGCGGTAGCCTGGGGCCTGCTGGGGGCGACCATGGTCGTCTCCGGACTGCTGATCGTTTCCGTGGCGGGGATGCTCGTTGTGTCGGCGGCGGCGGTTGTCCCCGGCTATGCCCAGGCGCACCGGCGGGTGGTGGCGGTGCTGCTTATCCTGATCACCCTCGTCGCGGCGGTCGCGTTGGTGCGGGTGCATGTGGCGCCGCTGCCGGCGGTGCTCTGGGCAGCGTTTGCGGCCCTCGTGCCGGCAGCGATGCTTGAGTGGGACCGACGCCGCGCGATGCCCGGGATGCTCGTGCTGCCGATCAGCCTGGCATGGTGCGTGGGGTTTCTGGTGCCGGTGGCGAGCATCGATCGGGGCTGGTGGTGGGTGTGGTTTGACCAGTTTGTGGCCACAAACCTGCCGACGCCAACTACCTGGGCTGTGCTGGCAGCGGTGCTGGTGCTGGCGGGCATCGCCTGGCGGGCGATGGGCCTCTACATGGTGTCGCTGGCAGAGCGGGGCCGGACATCGGCGGTGACAACGAGCCGGCTCGGTGTCTGGCAGCAGCTCGACCGCGGGGGGCGTCTGCAGGGACCAACTGCGGGAAGCCTCTGGGGGCCGGCGGCCGCGATGGCCGGCCCCGCGCTGCGGAAGGATCGGCTCAGTTCGCCTGACACGGCTGCAGGCCGCCGCCGCCTACTCGCGGAGGGCGAGCTGGCTATCCCGCGAGGGCAGATGATCCTTCAGGGAAGCATTGGAGTGGTGCTCGCCCCGGTGATGATGAGCATCGCGGTGCCAGCCTTTCGTGAGAAACCCCAGCAGCTGGCCGTGGCTCTGGGGGCGATTGCCCTGGCAGCACTATGGCTTCGGCCAGGAATGGTCTGGCACGAGCGAGCCCTGCGGCTGCCGTGTGAGATTGGAGGTCTGCTCCCGCGGCCGCAGTATGTGGCTGCGATGCGTGGGCTCCTCGCGCGGCAGATGCGAATCCCTGTGCTCACGCTCGCCGTGGCGAGTGGTGTGCTGCTGGTGTGGAACACCGGCGAGCTGTGGAAGCTGGTGCCGCTTGTCGGCCTGGTCGTGGGGCTGGCCGTGATTGTGGTCTCGGTGGTCGAACTGACGCTGACGCTGCGTTCGATCGTGCTGAAGTTTGTGGCGTTTTTTGCCATCGGCTATGGCGGCATCATCGCCGGGGCGATGAGCTACGCGGGGCTGCTGAATCTCGGCGGCAGTGGAGCGGTTGATGGATGGGCGAGATCGGTGCCGCTTGTGGTCGTCGGAACGATGGCTGTGGGGCTTCGCCTGTGGATGAACCGACGAATTCCCAGCTTTGAGTTTGGGCGGCTTGCGTGACCGCCACACTGCGTGGCCACGCCGTATGATGGGGCCAGGTTCGGTCTAATTCATCGGTGGGGAGCAGCTATGAGGGCGAGCGTGTGGCGTGCGGTGGTGGTGCTGGCTGTGGGGTTGCTGGACGCGCCGGTGCTGGCGGCGGAGTTTCCCCAGCCGCCCGACACCGAGCGGTCGACGGCCGAGCCGCTGAACGCCGCTGAGACGGCGGCTACCGCACAGCTTCCACCCGGCTTTCGCCTGGAGGTGTTTGCGGCCGAGCCCGAGGTGTGCAATCCGATCGCGATGGCGACCGACGGCCGCGGCCGGCTGTGGGTGGCGGAAAACTTCACCTGGGCCGGCAACGGTCTGGGCGTCTGGGACGACACGCTCCGTGATCGGCTGGTGGTCTTCACCGACACCGACGGCGATGGCCGGCACGACGAGCGGACGGTGTTTTGGGATCAGGGCACGCGGCTGACGAGCGTGGCCGTCGGCCTCGGCGGGGTGTGGGTGATCGACCTGCCGCAGGTGCTCTTCATTCCCGATGCCAACGACGACCTCGTGCCGGATGGCCCTCCGGTGGTCGTCCTCGACGGCTTTGATCAAGAGAGCGTGGGCCACACGCCTGCCAACGGCCTGACCTGGGGCCCTGACGGCTGGCTGTGGGGCCGGCACGGCATTCAGGGCACATCGCGGATCGGCCCGCCCGGCTCGGCCGACTCCCAGCGGGTCCAGATCAACACCGGCATCTGGAGGTATCACCCGGGCCGCCGTGTGGTGGAGAAGGTGATCGACGGCATGACCAACTCCTGGGGCACCGACTTCGACAGCCATGGCGAGACGTTTGTGATCAACACCGTGATCGGCCACCTCTGGCATGCGGTCTACGGCTCGCACGTCGAGCGGATGTATGGCACCGATCTTGAGCCGCATGTCTACGACCTGATCCCGCAGGTGGCCGACCATGTGCACTGGCAGACCGGGGAGGCGTGGAGCGACGTCCGCGACGGCATTTCCGACGGCACGAGTGCCGCTGGCGGCGGGCATGCGCACATCGGGCTGATGATCTACCAGGGGGCCCGCTGGCCGGAGGCCTACCAAGGCGGTGTGCTGACGCTCAACCTGCACGGCCGGCGGATCAACCATGACCGTCTCGCGGCCAAAGGCGTGGGCTACACGGCAAGCCATGGCGACGACCTCTGCTTCCTCGCCGACACCTTCTTCCGCGGCATGGACCTCGTGGCTGCCCCCGACGGCAACGTCTTCATCGCCGACTGGTCCGACACCGGTGAGTGCCACGACCACGACGGGGTGCTGCGTTCGACCGGGCGGATCTACAAGCTGATGTATGGAGATGAGCCGCACGGCGACGCGCCGCAGCTTGCAGCCGACAACTCGGCCGCGCTGCGGCAGCATCTCTTCGCGGCCAATCAGTGGTGGAGCCGCGCGGCGGTGCGGGAGTGGCAGGCTCGCAGCATGCGGGGGGGTGACCTCGGCTCCGACGTTGCCTGGCTGCGGCAGCAGGCGGCCGAGGCGGCGGATCCGCTGCACCGGCTGCGAGCGGTCTGGGCGGTGGCGGCCATCGGGGACGGGCTCGATCCGCCGTTTCTCCTGGAGCGGCTCGCCGACAGCGATCCGTTTGTTCGAGCCTGGGGCGTGCGGCTGCTGGTGGATGAGGTGCGTCGGGGAGGCCCGCAGCCCACAGCGGAGGTTGAGAAGGCCCTGGTCGCGATGGCTGCCGACGACCTCGCCCCGCCGGTGCAGCTGCACCTCGCCTCAGCTGTGACCAGGCTCGAGGCCGATGCGGCCTGGCGGCTGGCCGAGGGCCTCGCATCGAGCGACGCCTTTGCCGCAGACGACCGCTTCGGACAGCTTGTCTGGTATGGGCTCGCCCCGCTGGTCAGCAGCGATCCCGACCGGGCGAGCCGCCTCGCGGCGTCAGCGCAGCTGCCGAGCCTCCGCCGCAGTCTGGCGCGGCGGCTGGCAGGGCTCGTGGAGGAGCAGCCAGGAGCGGCAGCGGCGGTGCTAATGGCAGCGGTTGATGCCGATGCGGCTGCCCGGCACGACCTGATCCACGGCTTTGCCGACGGCCTGCGAGGCTGGCGGAAGGCGACGCCGCCGCCGGGGTATGCGTCGCTCTCACGTGAGCTGGCAGCCACGGGCGACGAGGCCGTTCGCAGCCGCGTTCGCGAGCTCGATATCGTGTTTGGCGAAGGCCTGGGCATTGAGGAGGTGCGGCGGATTGCCACCGATGGCACCGCCCCCGCGGAGGCCCGCCGCGAGGCGATAGCGGCCTTTGCCGCGAGCATGCCCGGCGACGGAGCGGCGGTGCTTCAGGGGATGCTGGGCGACCGGTCGGTGATCGCCGCGGCGCTGCGAGGCCTGGCTCGCTACGACGATCCGGCCACGCCCGAGGCCGCGGTTTCGCGGCTGGGCGTGTTTGCCCCTGCCGATCGCCGGGCGCTCGTCGACCTGCTCGCCACACGGCCCGCCTATGCAGCAGCCCTGCTCGACGCCGTGGCTTCAGGCCGCATCGCCCGCGACGAGATCTCCGCCTTTCATGCCCGGCAGATCGCCGGCTTTGGGGATCCGCCGCTGACCGATCGGCTGGTGAGCCTGTGGGGCGGGGTGCGGCAGAGCGATGCCGATCGCCGGGCGATGATCGATCGCCTTCGCGAGCAGCTGACCGCCGAAACGCTCGCCTCAGCGGATCGCTCGCACGGCCGCGGGCTCTTTGCCCGCGACTGTGCCAGCTGCCATGTGCTCTACGGTGAGGGACGCAGCCTCGGCCCCGACCTGACCGGCTCGAACCGTGGCAACCTCGACTACCTGCTGGAAAACGTGGTCGACCCGAGCGCCAGCGTGGGCGAAGGCTTCCGGGCCGTGACCTTTCTCCTCACCGACGGCCGGTCGCTCACCGGCGTGATCAGCGGGGCGGACGACCGCACGCTCACGATCCGCACGGCCACAGACACCCTCGTGCTCGACCGGCGGGAGATCGACGAGCAGACGGTGCAGCAGACGTCGCTGATGCCCGATGGGATGCTCGCCTCGTATGCCGAGGCCGACGTCCGCGACCTCATCGCCTACCTGATGGGCTCCGAGCAGGTTTCGCTGCCGGCGGGGCGCACTGCGGCGGCGAGTGAGTAGCAGCTACGTGATCGAGATCGGCGTGATCACAATGTCGCGGTATTCGACGGGGCCGTGGTCGCCCTGAAGCATGATCGGGCCGGGCTCCCCCTCGTTGCTGTCGAGGGCGCCGCCGGTGATGCCGGGGATCTCTTGGCGGTCGATGATCCGCTCGCCGTTGAGGTGGATCGTGACGGTGCGGCCGACCAGGCGGATCCGCATCTCCTGCCACTCGTCGTGGGCCTTGGCGGCATTGAGGCTCGGCGTGAGAAAGCCGTAGACGCCGCCGATGCGGTGGCTGTCGGCCTTCTCGCCGAAGCTGTCTTCCACCTGCACCTCGTAGCGACCGCGGAGATAGATCCCGCTGTTGCTGCCCTTGGGATAGCGGAAGCTGAGGGTGAGTTCGAAATCGTCGAAGGTGGCCTCGGTGATCAGGTTGTTGCCGGGCTTCACGTTGGCAAGCAGGCCATCGCGAGCCTCCCAGCCGTTGTTGGCTGCCGCAAACTGTGGCTTCCAGCCGGCGAGGCTTTTCCCGTCGAAGAGCACGACTGGCTTGCCGAGGACAGGCTCGCCCTCGCGATTGAGGTTCGGGGCCCGTGTGGCGGTCCACCGCACCGTCTGCCCGTCGTCGCCGTTGGTTTCGCCGCGGATCGTCTCGCCGTCGAGTGTGCCTTCGTAGACGACGTTATCCGTTCGTCGCTCCCACTGCGGCGGCACGGCAAAGCGAACGTGCTCACCATCAAACGTCACCTCGCTCACGGGGCGGCTGCTGCCAAACTGGCCGACATAGGAGCCGACGAGCGTGCGGTAGCCCGACTGCTGCACCTCAAACCAGGAGGGGTAGGCCCCATCCGGCCCCTCAACCGTCACATCCCAGCGGCCGATCAGCGGCACCGGGGCGTGCATGGAAAACGGATCCTGGTCTGTGTCGGCAGCAGGGCTGCGGTGGGCCGGCATGGCGAGAGTCACCGTGGCAGTCAGGAGTGTGAAGCGGAAAAGAAATGCTCGTCGTGATGTCATGGCAGAAGTGTCGTGTGAAACGAGTGGGACCATAGAAAGAGCATACCCTGCGTGGCCGCGGCCTCAGCCGGGCGGCTGCGTGAGAAGCTCGTGGATGACGTGGCCGTGCACATCGGTCAGTCGTCGCTCGATGCCGTTGTTGTAGTAGGTGAGCTGAGTGTGATCGATCCCCAGGAGGTGCAGTGCGGTGGCATGGAGGTCGTAGCAGAACGTGGGAGCGATGGCGGCGAAGCCGAGGTCGTCACTGGAGCCGTAGGCAGTCCCGCCCTGGATGCCACCGCCAGCCAGCCAGACCGTGAACCCGCTGGCGTTGTGATCGCGGCCCTTGCCTTGGGCAGCAGGCTGCCTGCCAAACTCGGTCGAACAGATCACGAGCGTGCTCTCAAGCATGCCGCGGGCTTTCAGATCGGAGAGGAGGGCCGAGGCTCCTCGATCGAGGATGGGGCCCCAGTAGCCATGATCACGGGCGAGGTCTTCGTGGGAGTCCCAGTTGGGGCGGATCGGCTGGCTGGTGGTGTTTTCCGCACCGCAGTAGATCTGCACAAACCGCACACCGCGCTCCACCAAGCGACGGGCGAGGAGGCACTGCCGTCCAAACGAGCCACGGTCGGCGTCGTCGATGTCGTAGAGACGGCAGGTCCGCGAGGTCTCGGGAGAGAGGTCGGTGACCTCTGGGGCGGAGAGCTGCAGGCGAGCCGCCATCTCGTAGGCGGCGATGCGAGCTGCAAGATCCGTGGGCTGCCCGCGTTCCTGAAGATGTTTTTCATTGAGCTGTCGCAAGAATCGCCGCCCGGCAGGCTCTCCGGCGAGGACCTCTTGGTGGGCTTCCGGTGGAAAGAGGTCGGCCAGGGGCGGCGTGTTGGCTGCCGTTTCGATCACGGTCCCCTGGTGCATGGCAGGCAGGAATCCAGCGCCCCAGTTGATGGGGCCACCCGGCGGCAGGCCACGCTGATCCGGCAGCACCACGAAGCCGGGCAGGTTGTCGGCCTCGCTGCCGAGGCCATACGTGATCCAGGCACCCATCGAGGGAAATCCCGGCAGGATAAAGCCGCTATTGGCCATAAACATCGCCGGGCCATGCAAGGCGGTCTTGCTTTGCATCGAGTGGATGAAGGCCATGTCGTCGACGTGCCTGGCGAGGCCCGGAAGCAGGTCGCTGACCCAGCGGCCACACTGCCCATGCTGACGAAACGGCCAGTAGCTCGGCTGGCAGTTGCCCGGCTTGGAAGCAAAGAACTCGATATCGCCGCTGGTGTCGAACGGGGTGCCGGCACGCCGCTCAAGCTCGGGCTTGTAGTCGAAGGTGTCGATGTGCGAGAGGCCACCGGGGCAGAAGATCTGGATCACAGCGGTGGCCGTGGCAGACGGCCCGGTTGGCTCCGCCTTGAGATGAGGTGTGTCGGCCGCGTGTGTCGGCTGTTCCTCTGCCAGCAAGGCTGCCAGGGCCACACCACCGAGGCCGCCACCGAGCTGCCAGAGCGCATCGCGGCGTGAGGCAACGGTCGTGCGACCTGGGCAGATGGCACGGGCCTGGCTAGTCGATCGTGATGAACTCGTTGGCATTCAAAAGCATCCGGCAGAACTGCATGAGGTCTGTCTCGGTCAGGAGGGTGAGGGCTGCGGCCTGCTCGGCATCGTCTGGATTGCGTTGGAAGACGAGCTGGAAGGCAAGCCTGATCTGCTCTTTGCTGTCGGCAGTGGCCGCTCGGAGTCGCGCCGCGAAGTGCTCTGTCTGCCGCAAGAGAAAGTCGTTGTTGAGGAGGGCAAGTGACTGCAGGGCGGTGGTGGTTTGCAGTCGCACCGGTGTGAGGTTGGCGGGGTTGGGGCAGTCGAGGGTGGTCAGGAACGGGGAGGGGGTGCTGCGGACAATGAAGCGGTAGATGGTCCGTCGCCAGAGCGGAGCCGCATCTGCAGTGATGGAGGTGTAGACCGGTGCGTAGGCTTCTTCGTAATCGAAGTCGCGGTAGCCTGGGCCGAACATCTCCAGGTTCAGGCAGCCGCTGGCGGTGAGGATGGCATCCCTGACGCTTTCGGCGTCGAGTCGCCTGGGGTTCTGCCGCCAGAGGAGCCGGTTGTCGCTGTCGAGAGCTGTCGCTGCTGCCGCTCCTGGCACGCCAAAACTCTGCTGGCGGTAGGTGCGGCTGGTGCAGATCAAGCGGTGTAGGTCCTTGAGTGACCAGCTGTTGGCCACGAGTTCGGCTGCCAGCCACTCCAGCAGGTCAGGGTGGGTTGGCAGGCTGCCACCGAAGCCGAAGTCGCTCGGCGTGTCGACAAGACCGGTGCCAAAGTGGTGCTGCCAAAGCCGGTTGACGATCACCCGCGGCGTGAGTGGGTGGGCGGGATCGGTGATCCACTTCGCGAAGGCGACACGGCGTTCGGCATCAGGGGTGTCGAAGCCGAGCGTGAGTGGCTCGAGGCCTGCCAGGCACTCCAGGGTGGACGGTGCCACAGCTTCAGCGGGCGTCTCGGGGTTGCCGCGGGTGAGCCGCTGGACGGGCTCGGGGGGCCGCGACACGGGGCCATAAAAGGTGGGCACCGGCTTGAGCGAATCTCGTGCAGATTCCAGATCGTGCAGGGCCTGGCGTGTGGTGTGAAGCTCCAGCTGATCTGCTTCGCTGAGCGCTTCCTGATCACCTTCAATGCGGGCATCGGCGAAAAAGATCTGGTCGTGTGAGATTCCATTGCCGGCATCGGTGGAGATCAGAGTGAGGTAGCGGCTGCCAGGCAGCAGCGGCACGTTGAGGGACACGCCGCCATCGTCGCGGCCCAGGCGACCGTGCGCGACAACCTCGCCATCGAGGGCGACCGTGTAGTCGGCTCCGTTGCTGGGTGTGATGCCGCCGTAGCCGACGATGCTGCGAAAGACAGGCTCGGTAAAGGTGGTGTTGTCGAACAGGGCAGCCAGGTCAAACGTGATGCCGGCATTGGCATGCAGCCCCAGGATCGTGTGGCCCTCGGTGGCGTAGTCGACGCCATCGAGGACGGTGGAGTGTTGGCTGTTGACCGGGCCGTTGCGGATCGCATCCCAGGCTGCGGCGGAGGTCGCGGTGAGCCCTGGGAGCGTGTGTCCATCGAGAGTGATGGGGAGAGGATCGGGCCCACTGGGAATAAACACCGCTGCGATCTTCGCCGTTGGGCCCGCGACGGGAGCATTGGGAAGGACGGCGTCGAGAAAGCCCATGGGCGACCCGGCGAGGGCCGCGCCGGTGAGTGGATGGATGCCGGCTCCTGCGCGGCCGGTTCCATAGCCATCGCCACCACCGATGATGTCGGCGAGATCGAGGCTGTTGCCGGAAAGCTGGCGAAGTCGTGTCCGCGCTTCACCGAGCTCGCGGGTGAGCCGTTCTTTTTCTGCTGCGTAGGCAGCCTCTGCCGGCGGGCTTGTTGACCGCTCACCTCGGGTCACGCCCGAGAAGATGGCGGCGATGCCGTAGTAGTCGCGCTGCGAAATCGGATCGAGTTTGTGGTCGTGGCAACGGGCGCAGTTGATCGTCACGCCGCAGGCTGCGGTCATGACCTGCGTGATCATGTCATCGAGATCATCGGCCCGAGCCTGACGGCGAAGCACACCGTTCTTTGTTTCCACCTGGCCAACAAAGTCCCACGGTCCGGCGGTGAGGAAGCCAGCTGCCACAGTGAAGTCGGGGTCATGCGGAGCGAGCGCGTCTCCGGCGATCTGTCGGCGGAGAAACTCGTCGTAGGCAAGATCGGCGTTGAAGGCCCGGATCAGCCAGTCGCGATACCGCCAGGCGGTTCCCCGGATTTGGTCGCGTTCGAAGCCGTGCGTGTCGGCGTAGTGGGCGATGTCGAGCCAGTGGCGGGCCTGCCGCTCGCCGTAGTGGGGTGAGGCGAGCAGCCGGTCAACGAGCTGTTCGTAGGCATCGGAGGATGTGTCGGCCACGAAGGCGGCCACCTCCTCCGGGCTTGGCGGGAGGCCAAGCAGGTCGAAGGAGAGACGACGAATCAGCGTGCGGCGATCGGCGACCGAGGCCGGTTCGAGGCCTGCGTCCTGCAGCGATGCCTGGATGAAGCGGTCGATAGGATGATCGCCGTCGCTACGAGCCGCCGGGAGCTCCGGTCGTTGGACCGGCTGCCAGGCCCAGTGGTCGAGCCGGGGGTCGCGGTCCTGCTCGCGAGCACTCCGGTCGGCGTCGCTTTCCGGCCAGGCCGCCCCGCTCTCGATCCATCGTTGCAGGAGGTCGATCTCGTGATCGGCGAGGGCATCACCGGGTGGCATGCGACGGTCGTCATCGGCGTGTGTGACCCGCTCAATCAACGGGCTGGCGGCCGCGTTGCCCGCATGGATCACCGGTCCAAACTCGCTGCCTCGCAAGGCCCGGTGCCGCACATCGAGGCGGAGTCGACTCTCCTGCAGGTCCGGGCCGTGGCAGTCGCTGCAGCGATCGAGCAGCAGCGGTCGGATGTCACGTTCGAAGTCGATTTCATCCGCTCTTCCCCCGGAAAGGCTGCCGAGCAGCCCAACCGCGACCACGCCACACGCCAGCAGGGGGCGGGTGCGACGCGGCGGCGGTATGGTGGCGGAAACGTGGGGCATGGTCTGCTGCGTGGAATCGTAGGTGAGCTGTGCTGGCGACCGCGGATAGGGAAGGCTGCAGCCTCGTGACTCGCACTCTCAAAGACTTTGATCTGTAGGATCCGTGGGTCTGGATTCCCGACGGCGTGCGTTAGGCCAGGATCGGTTCGATCACGTGGCCGTGCACATCAGTCAGTCGTCGCTCGATGCCGTTGTTGTAGTAGGTCAAGCGGGTGTGATTGAGGCCGAGGAGGTGCAGGATCGTGGCGTGGAGGTCGTAGATCGTGGCCACGTTCTCCACAGCCTTGTAGCCAAACTCATCGGTGGCACCGTAGTGGAAGGCCCGCTTCACGCCGGCGCCCGCAAGCCAGACGGTGAAGCCCGCGGGGTTGTGGTCGCGGCCGCTGGCCCCCTTTTGAAAGGTGGGCATGCGGCCAAACTCGGTCACGAAGGCGACCAGCGTGTCGGCCAGCAGGCCGCGGTCTTTGAGGTCTCGCAGCAGGCCCGCCACCGGCTGGTCGAGGATCGGTCCGTGAACGGAATACTGGTCGACGAGCGTCTTGTGGCCGTCCCAGTTGCCCACGCCTTCGCCCATCGCGTAGGCGCCGTTAAAGAGCTGCACGAACCGCACGCCCTTCTCGATCAGCCGCCTGGCGAGGATGCAGTTCTGGGCGAAGCGGGCCTTGGTGGTGTTTTCGGTGTCGTCGGCGCCGTAGAGCGCGAGAGTGGAGGCGGTCTCGCCGGAGAGGTCGGTGACCTCGGCAGCGGAGAGCTGCATCTTGGCGGCCAGCTCGTAGGCGGCGATGCGGGCGGCGAGGTCGGTGTCGCTGGGGTGTGCGGCGAGGTGCTGCTCGTTGAGCATCGCCAGGAAATCGCGGCTGGCCTGGTCGGCATCCGCCGAGAGACGCGCCGGCCGGGCGAGGTTGGGGATCGGCCGGTCGGCCGACATCGGTGTGCCCTGAAAGACCGCCGGCAGGAAGGCCGACTGCCACTGCCGCGGGCCCACCTGCGGCACGCCACGCGGATCGGGGATCGCCACAAAGGCCGGCAGGTCGCGGCACTCGCTGCCCAGCGCGTAGGTCGTCCAGGCGCCGACGCTCGGAAAGCCGTCGAGCGTGAAGCCGGTGGCCATCTGGTTTTCCGCGGGGCCGTGGGTGTTGCTCTTGGCGGTCATCGAGTGGAGGAAACACATCTCGTCGGCCAGCTCGCCCAGCTGCGGCAGCAGGTCGCTCGTCATCGTGCCGCTCTCGCCGCGGGGTCGAAACTCCCACTGCGGCTTGATCAGGTTGCCCTGTTCGCCCTGAAAGGTGATCAGTGTGCCGCCGTCGACCGGCATCGGCGTGTCGTGGCGGCGGATCAGCTCGGGCTTGTAGTCGAAGGTGTCGACATGGGAGAGAGCGCCCGAGCAGAAGATCAAGACGACGTTCTTGGCTTTCGGCTCAAAGTGGGGTGGCCGCGCCGCGTAGGGAGCGGCGGGGTCGATCACCGGCCGGATGGGGCCCTCGCCGGCAGTGGCATCGGCCGCCGCGCCGCGGCCTTCTTCGGCCAGCAGGGCCGCCAAGGCAATCCCGCCGAGGCCCGTGCCGCCATGCTGAAGAAACTGCCGGCGGTCGAGCAGGTGTCGTCCGGCGTGGGTGAGCTGATACCGCATGTCGTGGTTCCCTTCCTCGCCCCAGGATAGACCGGGGAGAAACCGGCACTCAACGAAAATGTCGCCGCGTGGGGTGTCTTCCGAGACAACGGCCTCGCCCGCTGCTCGCATGGTTGAAAAGCGGATGCTACTCTTCACGAGAGAGGAGTTTCCGCCGATTGCCACCGCCGATTGCCACCGTTGTGCGCGTCTGAAGCGGCTGCAGGAACCATCCGATTCCAGCTCACGGTTCTCTCTGACTCTGACTCCGACTCTGACTTACAGGATTTTCTCATCACAAGCGTCCGCAAAAAACCTGTTTCACACACGCCTCGCGTGACGTCGCACCGCCGCAGCCGCTCCACCGCTACGGTTGGCATTGCCCCCGAGCAGCTTGAGTCTCGGCGTGCTTTGGCCGCAGACAGCTCAGCTCCACCAGACCTCCAGACCTCAACCAGTGTGTTTGTGGGTGAATCGCTGATCGGCCCGAGCCCCGTCGTCTTTGGGAAAAGCGAGATCGTTGGGAATGACGTGAAGAGTTTTGTCGTGACCGACGTGCCTGAGGGCTCCGTTGTCGAAAAGTGGAACCCGGTTTCCGGCACGTGGATCGATGTTTCCACCGAGCCTGCAACTGGCAACCCGGTGGTGCTCATGCAGCTTCTGGCCAACCGTGTGATCCATCAGGGAGACCAGCTGAGATGGATTCCTGCTTCCGGGTCGACGGGTCCGGTGACGAAGGCCTTTGAAATCATCGGCTGGGATGACGGTACGCAGCCAACTCCACCCGATCCCAGCCTCACGCCGAGTGTGGTCCAGAATCTTGCTGCGACCCCCACCGGGGTTGGCGACCTCGCGCTCACCTGGGAACCCTCCGCTTCCGGAAACCCTTTGGCCTACACGGTCACGACGACCGAGACTTCTGCCTCGGGCGGATCAGTGGCGGGTGAGGTCCTGAGCATTCTGGTCACGTCGCAGACGTCGCTTGAGTCATCCCAGCTTGCCGCCGAGAACACCTACGGCTTCATGGTGACGGCAAGCAATAGCGAGGGAACGAGCCCATTTGCAACGACGTCATTCGGTCCTGCTCAGAGCATTTCTTCGCAGCCCCTTGCCCTCCAGGCTGTTGTGGAGCCGGGCACTGGTGAGGCGGTGCTTTCGTGGCAGCCGCCGGTCGATGATGGCGGTTCGGCTATCGCGTTTTATACCGCGACGGTGTATCAGGCAGACGAGCAACAGACCTTCACAACGACATCGCTCTCGGCCGCGTTCAGTGGCTTGGCTGCGAGCGACGTGCCACTCCTGTTCCGCGTGCGAGCGACCACGTTTGCCGGAGTTGGCCTGCCAGCCTCGCTCGCGACGGCTGCTGATGGCACGCCTCTCGCGCTGCCACCCAGCAACCCCTTCATGGGGCTTGAGGGCACCGCGACGATGCACGCGAATGCGTCGTCGTCCGACGCCACGCTCTTTCCCGGACCCGGAACCGAGAACCTTGAGGTCGTCTCCAACCTCAGCCTAAACGCCACCATGCCGTCGGTGCTGATGACTGAGAATGGTGGGCTCGTGTGTGTGGGGGTCGGCACATCGATCACGACCGCCGAGACACCGATCGTGATGCTGATCTCCCCGGAGACTCTTGAGCTGCTCGACCAGGTGAAGCTGATCAAACCAGAGTCGGGCAACCTGGCAGGCGGCCTTTACAATTACATCGATCATCAGAACCGGCTGGTACTCGTCAACGCCAAAGGTGAGCTGCAGTGGTATTCCAATGACTACGACCGGGCGACCGACACAGGCAGCCTGACTCTCGAAAAGAGCGTCGCCATCGGTCAACCGATGGTGGTTGGACTCGTGCCAGACTACGAAGGGCGTATCTGGTTTGCGACGCAGGGGTCACTCAGTGCTGCGCAGACGCCAGCCATGATGGGCTACTACGATCCGCAGACGGGGAGCATCGAGACCTTTGATCTCCCTGCGGGCGAGATGGTGGCAAACAGCATCTCGTCATCCCCTGCGGGAGTGGCCGTCGCGACGACCACCGCCGTCTCACTCTTTCGCGCGGATGCCAACGGAACGATTGAGCAGGTGTGGCGGGACGTCTACGAGAACAGTGGCGAACGCAAGCCAGGGCAGCTGAGTCCTGGAACGGGTTCCACTCCGGTCTTCTTTGGTCCTGAAACGGGCTATGAGTATCTCGTCATGACCGACAACGCGACCGCGGCCAACACGGACAATCAAATACCGGCCGAACACGTCACTATCTACAGCACTGCTGACGGCACGCTCGTTGCGCAAACGCCTTTTCTCGACTCGACCACCTCCGGCACCGAGAACGCGCCGATCGCAGTGGGAAATCGGATCTTCGTGCCGAGTACATTCGGCTACTGGTATCCGCCGCCGTCAGAAACACCGAGCACTTCGGTGCCTTCGCTTTCAGCGGTGAGCTTTGCTGGTGGCTTTCAGGGCATGACACTCAGTGGCAGTGTGCTGACCACCAACTGGACGGGTGGCTCTGTGCTGTCATCTGCTCTGCCAAGGCTCTCCCTGGCTGACAACCTGATCTACACGATCATTGTGGAGTCTTCGACGCAAGGCCAAGGGCGGACACTGCAGACCACCGTGAGCTATTCCTTTGCCGCTGTCGACGCCGACACCGGTGATGTCGTGGGTACGCCTCTGCCCGTTGGGTCGAATACCTTCAGCGGTTCATCGCCAAACTATGCAAACACGGGGAGCTACACCTGGAACACACTCCAGATGACCGGCGTGATTAGCCCATCCGGGGTGTTCTATCAGGGCACTGCCGGAGGCCTGTTCTTGGTGCGGCGGCAGCGAACGGGCT
>ERZ891134.1638-NODE-1638-length-14721-cov-15.890154_pt1 | contig 14721 bp, 4 predicted proteins | sample MGYA00520888_ERZ891134 | MGnify/ENA primary metagenome ERZ891134 (study PRJEB32303, sample SAMEA104408692) | aquatic metagenome | biome: Brackish water; feature: Coastal; material: water | place: Baltic Sea | collected 2014-10-23 | depth 10 m ... | reverse complement strand
GCTACTTCTCGCAATGGTGCAAAGAAGAGGTATAGGGGTCAAGGTAAATGAGTTATCATCTCACAGTGTCTGAAGAATGGTTTTCAATCCATCCAGAAGACCTGTGGGTTTATAATAAATTACAACTAAGCCAGGTGTTAGGTTATACTTGTGGTCCAGCTGGACTAGAAGTTCCTAACCCTGGTTTTTATATTGTTCGTCCATGTTTTAATATCTTGGGCATGAGTAGATATAGTAAGATAGAAGAGATAAAGAAAGACACAGAACATTTACATCCTGCAGAGTTTTGGTGTGAGATATTTGAAGGAGAACATATCTCAGTAGATTATCAGAACAAACAATCAAAATTGGTTGTAAGAGGTATTAGAGACAGTAAAGATAAACTCTACCAATGGACTAAATGGGAGGCCTTAGAGAGGACTGTGGAGTTCCCAGAGGTCTTGAATGATGTAGGAGATAAGTATGAGTGGATTAACTGTGAGTTTATTGGTGGTAAGTTAATTGAGGTTCATTTTAGAAGAAATCCAGACTTTAGATATAACAATACAATTGTTATTCCTGTATGGGATGATCAACAGATCCCAGAGTTAGAAGAATCAAGTGGATACAGATACATAGAAGATAAGGATTATCACCGTAGAGGATTTATCATAGATGGAAAATAATCAAGACAACATGCTTCGTGAGATTGCAAATGATAATCTCACACCAAAGAATACAAAGAAAAAGGTGAATACTGATGGACTTTTTGAAACAACTGATTGTTCTCACCCTGATCATCAGTGTACTTGTGGTGCTCAACAGATAGTACTAAACGAATATTGAAAATACCTGTCTAAATAAAGACAGTATTCTTGTATCATTGTGCCGGTTCTGGGGTTTAGTCAGGGATTTAAAGACATAAGTGCTTCATTTCAGATTAACCCTCTGAATAACGATCTAATTGCTGTTACAAATACAACAGCAATTTCAAGATCAGTTCGTAACTTGATTCTTACAAAGAAAGGAGAAAGACCATTTGAACCTGAATTGGGTTCTGGTGTGTATGATCTTCTTTTTGAAAACATGGACAATCAGACTGCGTCTCTTATCCGTGATGAAATATTTACAACTCTTAAGAATTACGAACCAAGAATTGAGCTCAGTGAAGTTTTTGTCACTCCAAATTTTGAAGACTCGTCAATGGATGTCATAATCCAATATGAAATTGTTGGTATTGATGTTCCAGCACAAGAATTAACGTTAGCATTAGAACCCACTAGGTAAATGCCTTTAGTAAATTTTAGTAACTTAGACTTTGATCAGATAAAGACTTCCATTAAGGACTACCTTAGAGCGAATCCGAACTTTACTGATTATGATTTTGAGGGGTCTAACCTCTCAACAATTATTGATGTGTTAGCGTATAACACATACATTACTTCATACAATGCCAATATGGTAACAAATGAAGTATTCATTGACAGTGCCACATTAAGATCTAATGTGGTGTCTTTGGCAAGAAACATTGGTTATCTTCCAAGATCAAGAAAGGCATCTAGGGCAAATATTAGCTTTACAGTTGATGCATCGGATACAAATATATCCTCAATTACAATCAAAGCTGGTATTTGTCTTACTACAAATGTAAAATTTGCGAGTCAGAGTTTTACTTTTATAATTCCTACGGACATTACTGCAATAGTTGACTCTACAGGGGTTGCATACTTCCGTGACATTGAGGTTTATGAGGGAACTTGGATTACACAATCGTTCACAGTGAGTTCAAGACTACCCAATCAAAAGTACATTCTCTCTAATTCAGGAATTGATACTGATTTGATTAGTGTAATTGTAAGAGAATCGGAAACATCTACAATTCAGACAAAATATGTTCAGTCTGATAGCTTGTTTAATGTTACGTCAGATTCTGCAATATACTTCTTACAAGAGGCAGATGGAGAAAGATATGAAGTATTATTTGGTGACAACATTTTTGGTAATAAATTAGAGGAACCAAACTTTATTGACATTAAATATCCCGTTTGCGCCGGTCCTGTTGCTGACGGTATAGACAAATTTAGATTTGTTGGTCGGTTAATAGATAATAATGGTATTCCAGTTACTAAAGGTATTTCATTAATAACAACAAATACCAAATCATATGGTGGAAAAGATATTGAGACCACTGAATCTATCAAAAAGTATTCAACTCAAATCTATTCCTCACAAAATAGAGCTGTTACCGCCTCAGACTATGAGGCAATTGTTCCACAACTTTATCCCGAAACTGAATCCGTATCTGCATTTGGTGGAGAGATCTTAACTCCTCCAATTTACGGTAAAGTTTTTATAAGTATTAAGCCAAATAATGGAGTATATCTTTCAGAGGACGCCAAAGATAATCTTGTTTCTGATTTAAGAAAATATTCTGTTGTAGGTATTGTTCCTGAAATTGTTGATCTAAAGTATCTCTATATTGAAACAAATACAGAAACATACTACGACACAAATCTTGCACCCTCTCCACAATACATCAGATCACTAATCATTGATAATGTAGAAATTTACTCTTCATCAAAGAACTTGAATATGTTTGGTGCAAGGTTCAAGTACAGTAAGTTCCAAAAAATTATTGATGATAGTCATGTCTCAATCACTTCAAATATTACTACAGTAGTCATAAGAAGGGATTTGGAACCTGTGTTAAATAGTTTTACCGAATATGAAATTTGTTTCGGTAATCGTTTCTATATCAATCCCAAATGTGGATCTGGATACAATATCAAAACCTCAGGATTTAAGGTTAGTGGTATTGCAGACACGGTTTATTTCAGTGATGTTCCAAATTCAGATAAGAAAACAGGTTCTTTATTCTTGTTTAAGTTGAATTCTCCAACTAACCCTGTAATTCTAAAAAAAGGAATTGGTACTATTGATTATATTAAAGGTGAGATTAAATTAAATCCTATCAATATTATATCAACATCTGTAATTAGACAGATTTCATTGATTGAAATATCAACAACACCATATTCAAATGATGTTCTTGGTTATCAGGATCTTTTCTTACAATTAGATACTTCACAGTCTATTGTAAATGTGGTTCCAGATAATATTTCTTCAGGTAATGATGTCTCCGGTACAAATTACACTGTGTCATCTAGTCACCAAAGCGAATCTCTTACCAGATAGTAAAGAATGTCAGTAGATAGAATTAAATTCCAGAATATTGTCGAGAGTCAGGTTCCCGACTATGTTAGAGATGACTTTCCGCTACTTAGCGATTTTCTGAAGCAATATTATATTTCTCAAGAATTTGAGAGTGGAACCTATGATCTTATTCAAAATATTGATCAGTATGTCAAGATTGATGAGTTAACAAATTTAACCACATCAACAGAACTTGGTGAGGATTTGTCATATACTAGTACAAGTATTAGAGTATCTAATAATAAGGGTATAGGCAATTTTACTGACGGTTTTTCATCAACAGACGGTATTATTCAAATTGATAATGAGATTATTTACTATGAGTATAAGACAGATACTAGTTTTGAAAACTGTAGAAGGGGTTTTAGTGCCGTAGTTAATTATCAAGGAAATCTTACTCCTGATTTTTTAGAATTTAACTCAACAATTGCAGACACACATACTGCCGGTACAGAAATTAAGAATTTAAACATTCTTTTTCTACAAAACTTTTTTACTAAAGTAAAAAAACAAGTTACTCCTGGTTTTGCAGACAGATCTTTATATTCTGGTCTCGATCAAAAGAATTTTGTTTTAGGTTCAGATAGTTTTTATAAGTCCAAAGGTACTAATCAATCATACGAAATTCTGTTTAGAGCTTTGTATGGTCAAGATGTAGAAGTAATAAGACCAAGTGATTTTTTAATAAGACCTTCTGACGCCAACTACAAAGTAACTACTAATATAGTTGTAGAAAAATATCTTGGTGATCCTTTAGATCTGAAAAATAGAACCCTGTTTCAGGATAGTACTGGAGCAAAAGGATCTGTTAGTAGAGTAGACCCAGTTCTGTATAATAATAAAACATACTATCAACTTGCCATTGATTCTGGTTACAAAAGAGATATAGATGTCAGTCAAGGAACTATTTACAGTGAGTTCAGTCCAAACCAGAAAACTACAATTCTGAATAATGTTTCTATTGGTTCAACACATATTGATGTAGATTCTACTGTTGGTTTTGCCCAAAAGGGTGATTTAGAAACCATTGACATTGATGGAAATGAATATCGAATGTCCTATGATGGTAAGAATGATAACCAATTCTTCAACATCTCTCCAATAGCAAATAAAATTTCTAAAAGACAAGAAATTTTTGTGGCAGAAACTGCCTATGCATATGTGAATAAGGATTCGACACAGAAAATCGAAGTATTAGTATCCACTGCACTTAAAGACATTGTCTTTAAAAATTCAAATCATTCTTTGAAGGCAAATGATACCATCAATATTCGTTCTATCGGTATCGAAAGTGAAACAGAAAAGACAAAAAACTGGGTTCTTAATAACAAGTTTGGTTGGAAAGTAGATACTGCAACACTTATTGATCCAATTTCAAGAATATATCGTATCAGGTTATTAAATGACCACGTAATGTTTGTTGGATATGATATCGTCTTTACTGATACTGACTTAAATGAAGTCAAAGGAAGTGTTATTTCAGTATCATCATCAAAAGAATTTAAAGTTAGTACACTAACTTTACTTGATACAACAAGAGAATATCGAGCAGAGAATCAGACTTTATATACAAATACGTCCAAGTACCCTTATCTTAAAAATTACCTTACAAATGTTCAAAATATCTATTCAGATTTAGACGACAATCTACTTGTAGCATCTAACTCAATTCCATCATATAATAATATTCAGTTAAATCCATATGATGGATACATAAAATTTACTGGTTCTGCAACTGATAATGCTATCCAGTTAGTATCTTTTGGTAATCATGGTTTTTACGATGGTGAAGGAATTTATTATACTCCAGGTACTATTGTAACAACATCAACAGATAGTGATGGAAACATTATTACCACAAAAACTATATCAACCTTTGAGGGTGTTGAAGAAGGTAACTACTATGTTAAGAAGATTGATGAACGTACAATCAAATTAGCGAAGAGTAAAGCAAATCTTTTCAATAATATTTTTGTTGAACTGAATGGTTCTGTTGTTGATGCAACATTTGAACATTTTAATTTTCGTAATAAGTCCTTTCAACCTCAACCAATATACAGAAGTTTCTTAAAACCTGTAAACAAGAGTGGAGAATATAAGACTGCTACAGGTCGTACTGGTATTCTTAATAATGGTGTGGAAATTCTCAACTATAAGTCTTCTGACAAGTTGAATTATGGTGGTATAGAAGAATTAATAGTTGTAAATGGGGGAAATAATTATGATATTATTAATCCACCTATTGTAAAAATTTCTGATGTCGTAGGAACAGGTGCGACTGGTATTGCAAACATTAAAGGTAGTCTAGAAAGAATTGATATTATCGACACTGGTTTCGATTATCAAGATGTACCAGTTGTAACTATCTTAGGTGGTAATGGAAAAGATGCTCATGCAGAAGTAAGAATATCTTCTGTAACTCATAACGTATTATTCAATGCAGAAAAGAATTCTGCACAGGTCAGTCTTGGTTCAAGTACCATTGGTTTTTCGACCTTCCACAAGTTTAGAGACAACGAAGAGGTAATCTACCTCACACAGGATCAGAAGGGCATTAGAGGTCTTACTACGTCTGCCTCATACTATGTTGGAGTCATAGACAGTAAGACTGTTAAACTGTATGAAACATTTAATGACTCTATAATTGGTATTAATACTGTTGGTTTTAAAGACTTTGGTAACGGTGTTCATAGTTTAAAGTCATCAACACTTAAAAATATTGTAACATCAGTTGTTGTATCTAATACTGGTAGTGGATATGAAAACAAGCAACGAAAGATTGTTGGTGTTCATACCGCATCAAATCAAATAACTATTAACAAACATGGTTACTCTACAAAAGAGATTGTAAGATACACTTCAGATTCTAATATTATTGATGGTCTTGTAGAGAACAAAGATTATTATGTTGTAAAGGTTGATGATAACAACTTCTCTCTTAGGGAAGTTGGTACGGGAACCACAGTTGTTAATTACTATTACGATAAAGATATCGAAGTCAAGTTAAGATCTACTGGTGAAGGGTCTTTTAATTATCAACCAATCACAGTTAGTGTTGACGGTATTACAGGTGTTTCTACAAGAACCGATCAAAACTTTCAGTGCAAAGTTCAACCAGTATTCAGGGGTGATGTTAAAACTATTGACGTAACAGACTCTGGTGTTGGTTATGGATCATCAGAGATTTTAAACTTTAATAGAAAACCAAACATAACTCTTTTCAGTGGACAAAGTGCATCACTTATTCCAATTATTAGTAATGGTCAGATTGTAGAGGTCTTGATCAATGACTCAGGAAATGGATATAACTCTCCTCCAGACTTGACAGTTGTATCATCTACTGGAAAAAATTCTGCACTGACTCCAATCCTTGAAAATGGTAGGATTGTTTCTGTTAATATTATTAAGCCTGGTGCAGGATATGTTACTGATCAGACAACTATTTCGGTAAATGTTTCTGGTAATGAAGTTGTTGTTGATACTATGATTAAAGAATGGAACATTAATCTGTTCCAGAAAAATTTTGATATTACTACTAATGATGATGGTACCCTTCAAAATAACATTGATGATACAGAATTAGAATATTCACACATATATGTTCCTCGTGCGCTAAGAGAAAATACTTTTGCCATCTCTGGTACTTCTGAAAATAATACCAGATATGGTGTATCAGATCTAGTAAAAGAAAATGGTCTAGAAGTTTCAAGTATTAATCACTCACCAATTATGGGTTGGGCATATGATGGTAACCCAATTTATGGTCCATATGGTTTCAGTGAGCCAGAAGGTTCATCTTTTGTTAGAGAGATGGTATCTGGTTATGAGTTACAATCTCCTTTAGCAAGTAGACCACCAATTTCTCTCTATCCATTAGGTTTCTTTATTGAAGATTATTTGTATTCTGCTTCAGGTGATCTTGATGAACATAATGGCAGATTCTGTGTAACCCCAGACTATCCGAATGGTGTTTATGCATACTTTGCAACCATCAATAATGTGATTGATTCCTTTGGTCCTTTTGAGGGATATAGAAGACCACAGTTTCCATATATTATTGGTGATACCTATCATTCTATTCCAAATGAATTCAATTTCAAGTTAAGTTCAAACCAAAATGATTACTTGATTGAGGACTCTGATTGGATAAGAAATACAACTTACTATAATTTGAATGATGAAAATGGGTACCTTTATATTTTTAATTCTAATCTGACAAAAAGACAACTTATAGATGTCACTTCTGCATCTTTAGGTAAAGTAGAAGTTGTTGGAATTGTTACTGGTGGTTCTGATTATAAAATTAATGATTCTATCATATTTGATAACATTGGTAGTGGTGGAGACAATGCACGAGCCCATGTTTCATCAATTGATGGTAAAGAAATTAATACTGTCAGTTCTGCAAGTACCATATTTTATAATGTCGAATTTACTCCATTTGGTGTAGGATCTTTTATTGGATTCTCAACATTGGTTCATGGATTCGATAATAATGATATTGTTAACATAACAAGTCTTTCTGAATATATCAATGGGTTTGATGGACCATACAATATCGGCATCAGAACAGACAACTTTGTCTTGACTACGGGTATTACTTCTTTAAGTGCCAATGATGTTGATTATCTTCAGGTTAGTGGTCTTCTTAATTATCCATATGTTAGACCAGATGATATATTGCAGATCAGAGGAGAAAGGGTCAGAGTTCTAAATGTTGAAAAATCCAACTCAAGACTCAGAGTTCAGAGAGCAGTAGAAGGATCTGTTGGTTCTGCTCACACAAACTCCACAATAATCTTTGAAGATCCTAAAAAGTTTACTATCAATGTTGGAGCAATAAAAACTACCAGAACATTCCAAGTCAATAATGTTCTGTATATTGACCCAACGGAAAACGTTGGTCTAGGTACTATCTTAGGAACAGGTATTGGTAATACGATTACGTTTTCAAATCCTGGTACAGGAGCAACACAGATATTCCTTATACCACAATCAATTTACTATCCAAATCATGGACTTAAGTTGAATGATCCAATGTTCTACTCTTCAAATGGTGGATCATCAATTCAATCATGGAACGGAATATCTAGTTCGTACACAGATGTTTCAGATTATCCAGGTTTATTTGCGGCACCATTTACCAAAGATACTTTTGGTATTAGTGCTAATAAGGTTGGCCTTGGAACTAATGGTACATATGTTGGTGTAGGTACGAATACTGGACTTCTTTACTTCACCAATGTTGGAGTAGGTAATACTCATAAATTCACAACAAATCTTCCTAGTGTCATTAGTGGTGAAGTATCCAAGAATACTGTAACAGTATCAACGGCCTCTACCCATGGATTGGTTAAAGGTGACATTGTTAATATTGTAGTTAAACCAACTACTGAGAAGACTGTAATTGTTAAGTATAACGACTTCAATAGAAGAATTGTATTTGATCCACAGGATTTCATTGCTGGAAGTATTGATACAATCAAAAACTCTATTAACTTTTCAAAGGAAATCTTTAAATTTGGTGATAAGGTTATTCATACTTCAACTTCACCAGCTGGTGGTCTTGAAAATAATGCAATTTATTATACAATTCCTTTCAGTAAGACCAAAATAAGACTGGTAAAGGAAAAGTTTGAACTATATTCAGAGAATCCCAATTTTGTTATTATAACCAGTGCTTCTTTTGGAACACTGGCTAAGATTAATCCATTAGTTACTACTAAGAAAAATCAAACTCTAATATTTGATCTCTCAGATTCTTCACTATCATTCTCGAATAGTAATACAAAGTATTCTGCATTTGATATGAACCTCTACTCTGATAGAGATTATACGAACACGTTTTTCACTACAGAATCGTCAAGTTCATTTGAAGTTGTCAAAACCGGTAATCCAGGTATTGGTACGGATGCAAGTCTAAAATTGTTTATTGGTAATGAAGTTCCTAAACAACTTTATTACAAATTTGATAATGATAATCTAGAATTTGTTCCGAATGTTAAATCAGAAATAATTATTGATAAGGATGTAAGTCCATTCAATGCCATTGATCAGGTCAATACTGTATATGATGGTCAACATATTGTTTCGGGAATAGGTTCAACATCATTTGATTATAGTATTAAAGAAATTCCAGAATTAAATCTATACAATTCTACAAATTCAAAGTCAACTTATACTACAGGTTCAAAGACTGCCTACGGAACAATATCTAGAGTCACGATTGATGAAGGTGGTTCGGGATACAGGGAGTTACCTGGAATTACAACGGTAAGAAGTGATATTGGTACTGGTGCAATTCTTTCCCTGGATAGTAAGAGTATTGGTCAGATTTTGGATACCAAGTTTGAATATATTGGATTTAACTATCCAAGTGATCAGACACTAAAAATTATTGGTAATGTTCCAGAGGTTCTAGAGGTAGAAGAACTTTATTCCTTTGAACATATTGGTATTACTTCTGCTGGTAAGAATTATCTTATTAATCCACAATTGGTTGTTCTTGATGGATATACCGGTGATCAAATTACTGATGTTGATATTAGATATTCTCTTGGAGACTCTCAAGTTGAGATCCTCAAAAATACTAATGGATTGTACAGTTCAGAACCAACAATCATTCCAATAAACAACTCAAATGGTGTTGGGATCACATCAATTTCATATGACAATTCTAATAATAATGTCAGAGTTTACTTGAGTGCTCAATTTAGTAATGACAATGCATTTAGGTATAAGACAGGTTCTAATATCTTAATTGAAGGAATATCGATTGGTATAGGTTCTACAGGTAAAGGTTATAATTCTGCAAATTATAATTATGCACTATTTGAAGTGACTGGATATGATTCTCAACTTGGTGGATCAGGTGCATATTTTGAGTACAACCTTACTGGTTATTTGGAAGGTCAGGATCCAGGTGTTATGGATCCCACAAGATCTTCGGGAAGAGCAATTCCTGAAAGTGATTTTCCAGTATTTGATATTACATTGAAGCCCAACAACTTCAATATCGATTCTAATGTAGTCTCCGCCGATGGCACAAAGAGAGGTATTACTGAAAGATGGAATCCAACTAATAGAAGATTGGTGATCTCTACATCTGATACATTTGATGCTGGTGAAAAAATTATTGATGAGTCTTCTGGAGCAGAGGTTGTTGTTAGAAAGACATTTGATTTTGACTCAACTATTTTAACTGGTGCCGGAACTACAATTATCGGTGGGTGGCAGAGAAATACTGGTTTCCTGAATGACTCACTTCAAAGACTCCCAAATAATAAGTATTATCAAAATCTTTCTTATTCACTGAAATCTCAAGTTCCATTTACTATATGGGATGATGCTGTTAGTAGTCTTGGACATGTTGCAGGTTTGGCGAAGTTTGCCGATCTAGTAGTAGAGTCTACAGAACAGGTTCCTGGTGATTTGATTGTATCTTCACCAGAAACTGATGTTGAGATTGTAATTGATTTGATTTCCGAATCAAGTATTCATTGTTGGCATGATTTTGACAATGTTCGTGAAAACTCACTTGTCATTGATAATATATTAACTTCCAATGAGATTATTTTTGATAATAGAATACTTACAGACTTCAATGAATCGTTTGGAAATAGGGTTCTAAAAATTGATGATATCTCAGGTGATTTCAACAATGCTGAGGGTGTGGACATATTCTCAGACGTTATGGAGTTTTCTGACAGATATGTATATAATAAGATGTTGGTTTATACCAGGAATCAAGTTCTGGTAGATCAGAGACAACTTAATTTTGTTTCAGTTCTTCAAGACGGAACTACTGCATATATGTCTCAATATGGGTATCTTGGTAGATCATTAGGAAGTTATGATTATGTTTCTTCTAGTACTAGTGACGGGACAAAGTGGAATTTGAGATTCTATCCGACTGATCTTACATATGATTCTTATGATACCACTGTTCTCTCATATAGTTCATTTGATATTTCTGGTGTTGGAGCAACATCTTTTGGTAATATTGTAAATATTGATACCTACCAGGTTGATGTTAATTCTGGTGCAGGTAATCCCACAACTATTGTTTCAATTGCAAACACTTTCAGAACAGCATCAATACTGAGTCAAATTGAGGATACTAATAATAATTACACCATTGCAGAAATGAGAATTCTTTACGATGGTACTGATGTACAATACTTAGAGTATGGTAACATCGATACCGGTGTAGGATTTGGTACATATCATGCATACATCAGTGGTAGTAATATCAATATCGATCTTATTCCCAATGTTGGTACTGCACTAAGTACAAATACATCTGTTACTGGTATTACTGATTCTTCTATCGCTGGAATATCGGGAAGTACATCTCTACAACGTGCCAAGTTAGAGTCTTTCTCCACAGTAATTCCATCATCTGCAACACCTGGAATAAACACTGTAAGTACACTATATGCAGAAGGAGAAGGAGCACACTTCCTTGTAAGTGTTGAAGATACTACCAATAATCAATATGAATCCTTTGAAGTTATTGTTCTTGAGGGTCTGGGAATACCTGCAGAGTTTGTTGAATATGCCAATGTAAGAAGTGCGGGATCTTTAGGACAAATTGGTATTAATACCTCCAATAACTCTACAGATCTAGTATACACTCCTAATCCAAATATTAATGTTGAAGTAAGAGTATTTTCTTCTGGAATAGAAAGTATTAATGTCAATCCTATATCAAATACACTCAATTCTACGAAAAACTTTAGATATACTACTGGTGAGGATAGGTATACAGGAACTCTTCTCAATAAGAAGACGGCTTTTGGTCTTACACATGAAGGAGATCCAATTTTCCAGAGATCGTTTGATGGTGGTAATAATTCTATAGTTTCTACCGAAGAAAATGCCGTAACTATTGCAAATCACTTCTTCAAAACTGGTGAGGAAGTTATCTATACCTCACCTGGATTAGGATCTACTGCAGCAATTGGTATTGTAACAACTAATATTTCTGGTATTGGTGCTACTGATAAATTACCAACCAATGTTTTTGTTGTTGCACCAAATACCAAAGAAGTTAAATTTGCAGCTACCGCAGAAGATGCTCTTAAATTAGATCCCGTAGTCTTAGATATTACTTCTGTTGGTGTTGGAGCTGGTCATACCATTACTTCCACTAAACAAAATCAGAAGGTTCTTCTTGCCATTGACAATATGGTTCAATCACCATTGGTCGCCTTTGGTGTTACAACAACCCTCGTTGACAATATTACTTTCCAAACCAATCTCACCGTAACAGGTATTACCTCAATTTTCACTGGTGATATTATCAAAATTAATGACGAATTGATGCTGGTTGCATCTGTTTCTGGAGAAAGCTCTCCAACCATCAATGTTATTAGGGCAAGGATGGGAACTGCTATACAAAGACACACTCCGGGAAATCTTATTACTAAGATGAGTGGAAATTATAATATTGTTGGTAATACTGTCAACTTTGCTTCTGCACCTACAGGTGGTCAACCTGTTGCAGTCGGAGCAACTATAGATCCTGATGGTGTTGATTGGTCAGGAATTACTACATCATCAAGTTTCCAAGGTAGATCCTTTATGAGATCTGGTATTACCAATACAACCAATGAAACATATTATCAAAACTATATTTTTGATAATATCTCTTATAAGTTTACTGGTATTACTAGTGAATTCAGTTTAAAAGTTGATGGATCTGATGTTACTGGTATTGCAACACAAAATCCATTTGTTCTTATCAATGGTATTGTTCAACAACCCACAGGGAATCAACCACCTTCACTTCAGATTGGTGATTATAGAATGGCAGAAAATGCTGGTGTTACCAGTATCACATTCACTGGTAATGGTGGTCTTCCTACTGGTTATGATCCAAACAATGGTGAGTATCCAATTGGTGGTCTGATGGTCTCTGTTGGTTCTTCTAATGGATTTGGGTATCAACCTCTTGTTTCTGCTGGTGGAACTGTTACGGTCTCCTCTGCTGGATCAATCACTGCTGTTAGTATTACTAATAGTGGTTCTGGATATAGAACTGGAATTCAGACTGTTGTAAATGTTGGAGTTCAAACTTATAGTACTGGTATTCCTAATATTGAGTTCATTGGAACTGCCGCAGTAAGTGGTGGTCATATTGTAAGTGTTGCCATCACAAATCCAGGTGTAGGATACACTGGAACTAATCTCCCAGATCTTGTATTTGATGAACCACTTAGTTATGACAACATTCCACTGAGTTATGCGTCTGGTTATGTTGGTTCTGGTCAAAGTGCAACTGTTGATATTGTAGTTGGTCAAGGATCTAGTGTAATTAACTTCATAATTAGAAACCAGGGATTTGGTTATAGTAATGATGATAGATTGACAATTCCTACTGGTGGAACTACAGGAATTCCTACAGATCCAAGTCTACCATTTAGTGATTTCTTACTTTTGGTTGATCAAGTTTATTCTGACTTGTTCAATTCTTGGTCAGTTGGTCAACTAGAAATTCTGGATACTCTTGATACTAAATTTGATGGTCAGAAGACTAACTTCCCTATCACATTAAACGAAGAAACCTTTACTATTGCCGCCAAAAAAGGTTCTTTGGTAAATGTAGAACAGACTTTGATAATCTTTATCAATGACATACTACAAGAACCTGGAATTGGTTACATTTTCAATGGTGGTAGTACTATTACATTTACAGAAGCACCTAAAGTGGGTGATACATCTAAGATCTTGTTTTATAAAGGAACTGGTGAAGTAGATGTGCGTTTTGTTGATATTCTAGAAACTGTAAAACCAGGAGATAGTCTTGATATTGATAATAATCCAGAACTTGGTCAAGGTATTAGCCTTGACGAAGATCCAAGAGTTGTAACTGGTATTAGTACAGTAGATACAGTGTTTACTAACAATTACATTGGTCCTGGTATTACAACCGATACAAATCTTTCAAGACCTGTTACTTGGTGTAAGCAACTTGTAGACACAATTATTGATGGAGAAATTGTTGGTAAGGATAGAGAACATTACGAACCTTTGGTTTATCCTTCATCTTATCTTATTCAACCAGTTAGTCTGGGTTCAACACTTGCATATGTGGACAATGTAAGACCTCTTTATGGGGCAGAAAATGAAGCCAACCAGAGAAACTTCCAGAATAATATCACTCTTATATCGCAGGATGCATTAGTTTCTTCTACGGCAACGGCAACTGTATCATCTACAGGAACTATTACATCTATTACTATTACTGATCCTGGTATTGGATACACTGTTTCTCCACAGGTCACTATATCTACACCTGTTGGAGTTGGAACAACTCAGAGAGCATCTGCAACTGCAGCTGTTTCTAATGGATCATTGAGTTCAATTACTATAGTGAATCCTGGTTCAGGATATACTTCATCAAACCCACCAGTTGTTCTTATTGAAACACCAGAAATTATTGAAGAAGAAATACCTGTCAATTCTTACAGTGGTGACTATGGAATTCTGGTTGGATTTGGTTTGACAACAACTCCTAGTGGTAAT
>ERZ891134.1637-NODE-1637-length-14722-cov-4.549738_pt1 | contig 14722 bp, 15 predicted proteins | sample MGYA00520888_ERZ891134 | MGnify/ENA primary metagenome ERZ891134 (study PRJEB32303, sample SAMEA104408692) | aquatic metagenome | biome: Brackish water; feature: Coastal; material: water | place: Baltic Sea | collected 2014-10-23 | depth 10 m ... | reverse complement strand
ATTTTTTTTGTCAATAATCTTAAATCAACCATGAAATATCAGCGAATTTTATTAAAATTAAGCGGTGAAGCCCTTTTGGGTTCCCAAGAGTACGGTATTGATCCCGTTGTTTTAAAACAATATGCACAGGAGGTCAAATCGGTGGTAGATGCCGGTGTGCAAGTTGCTATAGTGATAGGAGGTGGTAATATATTCCGCGGTGTTCAAGGTGCCCAAGGTGGGGTGGTAGATCGCGCTACAGGCGATTATATGGGTATGTTGGCCACCATGATGAATGCCATGGCTATACAGGGCTCCTTTGAGAAAGAAGGGATGGTTACGCGATTGCTTTCAGCCATAAAAATGGAACAAATTTCAGAACCTTTTATACGCAGAAGAGCCATGCGGCATTTGGAGAAAGGCCGAGTGGTTATTTTTGGTGCTGGAACAGGAAATCCCTATTTTACTACCGATACAGCCGCTTCCTTGCGTGCCGTTGAAATAGAAGCCGATATCGTAATAAAAGGAACGCGAGTAGATGGTATCTACGACAAAGATCCAGAGAAACATCCCGATGCTAAAAGATTTGAAGAAATTACCTATAAGCAGGTATTTGATTTAAATTTGAACGTTATGGATATGACGGCCTTTACGCTTTGTCATGAAAATAAAAAAGAAATAGTTGTATTCGATATAAATACCCCAGGAAATTTATTGAAATTAGCTCAAGGGGAGCGCGTTGGAACACGGGTGTACTAGCCTGTATTAATGTCCTAAAACGAAAAGGCCGTCTTTATTTAAAGACGGCCTTTTCGTTTTATTGGAGACTAATAATTTCTATTATGCTAAAGCATTTACATGCTTCTGCAAGCTAGACTTTAAATTGCCTGCTTTGTTCTTGTGAATAATGTTCTTTTTAGCTAATTTATCCAAAGCGGTAAAAGCAAGAATAAGCATAGGTTCTGCCTCTGACTTAAGCTTAGCGTTACGCACGTTCTTGATAATAGTACGAGCTGTTTTGTGCTGGTAACGATTCAATTCACGCTTTGCGTTATTAGCGCGGATTCTCTTTATTGCTGATTTATGATTTGCCATTTTCTTCTAAAGGGAGTGCAAAGATACGTTTGTAAAAGAATAAAATCAATACTTTTTGAAAATTATTCATTTTCTGGGGCCAACCTAACCACCAAGCCTTCAAGTTGTTCATTCAAATGTAATTGACAACCAAGTCTGGAATTACTTTCTACGTAAAACGCTTGATCCAACATGTCGAGTTCGGCATCGCTTTGTGGCGGCAATTTATGCGCGCTTTCCACGTATACTTGACAGGTAGCGCACATGGCCATGCCGCCGCATTCGCCCTTTACCGGAAGTTCTACTGTCCGACAAAATTCCATGAGATTCATATTCATATCCGTAGGGGCTTCGTATGGTTGTGCATTTCCTTCGCGGTCTATAATCGTGATATTAATGGTGTTTTCCACGGTTCGATTTACTTTAAATGTTTGGTATGGTTAAAGGTATTAATCTGAAATAGGTGATTCTCCGTATGTTCTAGAATATATAGCCCGGTATTTTCATGGGGGAATTGATCCATATTCATCAAAGGGGTATCGGTTAATAAGCACAAAAAGCTGCGCATAGCCCTGCCGTGCATGCAGATTAATACGGTTTCATGTGGATCGTTCATGATTTTTTGTAGGCCTATTTGTTGACGCTTGTACATATTTATCGGACTTTCTCCCCCTTCCACGGCGGCGTGGTAATCGCCCTGCTTCCATTTGGCCGAAATTTCGAGAAAATGGTTGTAACGTTCAGGACTGGGATCTTGCCCTTCGAGGATCCCCCAATTTATTTCGTTGAACTCGGGTATGGTAATAGGGTCTCCATATTTTTTGGTGAAATGAGCCACTGTTTGGTGTGTACGCCTTAACTCGGTGACGTATACAGCGTCGAAATTCACATGCTGGAAGCATTCATAAAATCGCCTGGCTTGCTCTCTTCCCGTTTCATTTAAGTCGCTATCGATACCTGAACCCTGCACCACCATTCTTTTATTGTAGTCGGTTTCGCCATGGCGGGTAAGATAAATTGTTTTTCTAGCCTTGAAGTCTGAACTTTGTGTCATAAATGGAAGCGCTTTTTGATACCGCAAATATACGCATCGAAGCGCTTAACGCGCGGTGCGAAAACACACTAAATACGGCCATCGGACTTTCCTTTACGGCTATTGATGCCCATAGTTTAACGGCCGAACTTGTAGTAAGTACCAAAAACTGTCAACCTTTGGGACATCTTAATGGAGGTACATCCTTAGCCATCATCGAAATATTAGGCTCTTTAGCCGCAAATTTAGTGATAGATGGAACGGTATTTGTAGCGGTGGGACAGCAAGTGAATGCGCATCATTTCCGACCGGCCCTCATGGGGGAAACGGTTAAAGCCGTTGCCCATGCCTTACATATTGGTAAAAAAAGTCAGGTTTGGGAAGTCCTCATTACCAATGTCTCTGGCAAAGCAGTATGTAAAGGCAGCATTACCATGGCGGTTATAAATAAGAACGGGTAATGGAAATTCCCTCTTTTGCATTAGTGCATGTACCGGGTGAATCTTTAGATCGGATGCACCTTTTTTTCGGTCCTGAAACCCTGCCCGCCACTTCCATCGATTCACTTTCACAACCCCGTACACTTCCTCAATTTTTCTTAAGTCCATGGAATACAAGTGAATCTATCTTCGTATTTGATGACTTTAAAGGGGTTTTAAATTTGGGGGAAGCTTTTTTATGGATTGAGGATATTCACATGCGTTCCTTAGGAACGGCAGATACTTCTTTCGGTCATTTCGAATCGTCGGTTCAAAAGGCAAAAGCGGCTATTGATGCGGGCGATTTAGAGAAGGTGGTGTTGGCACGAGAAAAATTCATCAAAACCGATACCGATTTAACCGAATTGGGCACATTGTTTTATTCTTTGTGTAAGGAGCATCCGCAGGCGTTCGTATATGTTTGTTCTTCGAAAAACTGGGGCACCTGGATGGGAGCTTCCCCCGAAACATTGGTGAACCATAAAGAGGGCATGGCTTCTATAATGAGTTTGGCGGGCACCTTGTTTAGCGATTCGGAAAATTGGAGCGCGAAGGAAAGTGCCGAGCAGGAAGTTACTTCTAATTTTATAAAAGATTGTTTGCAATGGTCCGAGATGGATCAGGTTGATGTTCAAGAGTTGCGACAAGGTAAAATGCGGCATTTGATGAGCGTGTATCGCAAGGCTTGGGCATTGGATGCTTTGTCTGATTTGATTAAGCGACTTTCGCCTACACCAGCCGTTTGTGGAAGTCCTAAAGAGAAGGCTTTGGATTATATCAATGATTTGAAGCTGTTTTCACGCGATTTGTATGCCGGTTTTATGGGGATACACTCGGGTGAAGGACTCATCACGAATGTGAATTTACGCTGTGCAGAGATTGGTGATGGAATGATGCGGTTGATTGCCGGTTGTGGCATTAATAAAGACAGTGATCCTAAGCGCGAGTGGGATGAAACGGCGCTGAAAATGTCGGTTATCGAGGAATATCTTTCTTGATTTCGTCGACGTCAATGGGGATTCTGGGGGCAAAGGGCAAATCATCGGTGAGTACCTTTTTTACCCATGTTTTGCCTTCTTGAAAATAGGCATGATAATCGCCTGATGGGATATAATAAAAGGGATTTCCTTTAAATTGGGGACTCGAGGGTACGAGGTCTTCCATTACGATATGTTGACCTTCCTCTTGATAGCGGAGGGTAAGTTTTGCCGACTTATGGTATTCGAAAATTTCACGTGGTTCTGGTGTGGGATCCGCTTCGCTGCTTCTGAATAATTCGTAACCGAAGAGGGGCTCGTTGTCTTCGAAATAGAGCACGTCTAGTATGGAGCGATTGGAATCTTTGTTATGTCCGTCGAATCCAAAAAGCATATAGGTTTGTGTTTTTCCGAATTTAAAGGGCTGCAATTGGTAGTAAATACACCCGATCCATTGGTCGGCGCCTAATCCAGACTCTTGGTATCTTTCTGGAAGTTTTTGCGCGGTATCGATAAGGGCGTAGGTGAGGAGGGTTTTCTTCTTTTTCCTTTGGATTACGGCATACTGATGAAAAATACCATTGCTTAGAATGACATTGAAGGAGAAAATGCGCACATCGGCTTTGGGATGTGCGGCAATGGGGATGGTAGAGTATTTGAGTTTTTCGAAGGGATAATCCCAAGATTCGGGATTTTGGAGTGCTTCGAGTAGGGTTTGTTGAATGAATTGTGCGATATTTATTTTAGCGGCATCGGTTGTGTCTTGACGCAGGGGGATGTCGTTTATTTCGAGAATGGTTTCTTCGCATTCAAGGGGCGAGATATGTTCTTGAGCGAGAAGTAAAGTTGGGCTTGCTAAAGCAAGTGTGATTAAGGACAAAGTGCCTTTTTTAATTGAAGAATAAAGTAGTTCGGGTTGCTTATTTATGGGCAACCCGAACAGGGATATAATTGGAATTTTAATGTGTTTCAGGAAACGCACAATTATAAAACGCCAGAAATAGTCTGAATGTTTTAACAATTTTCAATAATCATCGCAGAGGCACCGCCACCGCCGTTGCAAATACCGGCGCCACCCACTTTGCCGTTTTGTTGCTTTAAAACATTGATCAGGGTAACGATGATACGCGCTCCAGAAGCTCCTAATGGGTGTCCTAATGAAACGGCTCCTCCATTTACGTTTACTTTGGCAGGATCTAGATCTAGTAATTTAATATTGGCAAGACCTACTACGGCGAAGGCTTCGTTGAGTTCTATGGCGTCTAAATCTTTCACGTTAACGCCGGCTCTTTGTGCTGCGATTGGCAGGGCAAGTGCGGGAGAAGTGGTGAACCATTCAGGGGCTTGTTCGGCATCGGCTACTCCGGTAATTTTTGCAAGTGGGGTAAGTCCGAGTTCTTTTAATTTTTCACCGCTAACCAAAATTACAGCTGCGGCTCCGTCGTTGATGGTTGAGGCATTGGCAGCCGTAACGGAACCGTCTTTTTTGAAGACTGGCCTTAGTTCTGGAATTTTATCGAATTTGACGTTTTTATACTCTTCATCTTCGGAAAATACGATGTCGCCTTTACGCGTGCTGATGGTAACAGGAGCAATTTCATTGTTGAAATTTCCGTTCGACCACGCTTTGGCAGAACGCTGATAACTTTCGATTGCAAAATTATCTTGATCTTCACGGCTGAACTCGTGCTCGCTTGCGCAGGTTTCCGCGCAAACGCCCATTAAGCCATTAGAGTAAACATCGGTAAGACCGTCGTGCACAATACCGTCTATGGCTTGAAAATTACCATATCGATATCCGCTGCGACTATTAGGAAGGTAATGAGGGGTTAAGCTCATGTTCTCCATGCCACCGGCTACCACGATATCGGCGTAACCCAGTTGGATGCTTTGCATGCCTAATGCAATGGCTTTCATGCCGCTTGCACATACTTTATTTACAGTGGTTGCGGGTACGTTATCGGGGATGCCTGCAAACTTAGATGCTTGACGCGCAGGAGCTTGTCCTACTCCAGCTTGCAATACATTTCCCATTATTACTTCTTGAACGAGTTCGGGACTCACGCCTGCTTGTTCTAGGGCGGCTTTAATGGCAACTGCGCCTAATTGTGTGGCGGGCACGGAAGATAAGGCTCCGTTAAAACTTCCCAGTGGAGTGCGTTTGGCACCAACAATAAATACGTCTTTCATAATCTTTTCTTCCCTACAAAGATAAACATTTAACCGGTCAAAGAAGGCATCAAATGGTATTTCAGGGGGCTTATAATTGCTATGAGAATCTGTACTACCTTTGCCATAATGCTATTGGTAATAGAATCTTCAGCTGATTATCCGTCGGTTTGTGTGATAGATCGATCGGGTGCAGTTGTTTTTGAACGTCGTAACGATAGCGATAAGTCGCATGCCGAGAAATTGCCATTGTTGGTGCAACATGCAAGCGCGTTTATTAAAGAACAAAATGAAAAAATAGATGCGGTGGCATTGAATGAAGGACCTGGGAGTTATACCGGACTCCGGATAGGCACGAGTTTGGCAAAGGGGTTGTGTTTTGGATTGCAGGTGCCTTTGATTTCCGTTAATGGTTTGGAAGCCATGGGTATTTGGGCCTTAAAAGAATTTCCCCAGAGAAATAAGGCGATAGCGATGATAGATGCGCGGCGCGATGAGGTTTATGTACAGCGTATTTTCAGGGATGGAAATAAGAGTAAAATTGAGGCTGAGATTATCAATGAAACTTGGGAAATACATCCTGAAAATGATGTTTTTATTGGCAATGCCAATGAAAAAGCGGTTCGGATACTTCAACTAGGGGAAATGACACAAGTTTTGGGTCCCTTTGCAGAGCAACTGGCGTTTTTAGCCTATACAAAATGGCAGGATCAACAATATGAATCTGTAGCCTATTTTGAACCGTTTTATTTGAAGGAATTCCAAGCGGGAATCTCTAAAAAGTTTGCTTTATGAAACTCGTTTTTTTTGACAATTATGATAGTTTCACTTTCAATTTGGTGCATTATTTGCGTGAAATTGGGGCTGAAGTTGTTCTAATTGATCAAGAAAGCGCGCTTTTATACGAATTTGAAGATTTCCAGGCCGATGCATTGGTGGTAGGTCCAGGACCAAATTCGCCCTCTGAAGCAGGGCCGTTATTGACTTATTTATCGGCATGTATGCAAAAGCAGGTGCCCGTTTTGGGCGTTTGTTTGGGACATCAAGCCTTGGGCGAACTTATGGGTTTAACGCTTCAAAAAGCACAATTTCCCATGCATGGAAAATCGTCGTTATTAGCGCATGGTTCTGAAGATATTTTTGAGGGAATTTTGAGTCCCATGCAAGTAGGTCGTTACCATTCTTTAGTAGTGGCCGAAGCACAAGAGAAAATTGAGAATTTAAAAATTTTAATGCAGGATGAATGCGGACAAATAATGGCATTTAGGCATTCCGATAAGCCGTTTTGGGGCATACAATTCCATCCCGAGAGTGTGTTAACGCCAGAGGGTAAGAATTTACTTAGAAATTGGATAAGGAAGGTTGATACTAGGGTGTAATTATAGGGGTAGGTCGAGCGATTTCAATTTGCAGCGAAGTGATTGTTGTTTGGCGTTTTAATGAATGTGTAAAAACCGTATTCAAATTGCCTTGTTAAATCGGAGATTTTAAAGATCGCGATGAATTGCAGTTAGGGTTTTCAAGAGTGTTTCGGAACCGTATCCGGCTAATTCAAATAGAATTTTATTATTGCCGTGAGGTATAAAGTCGTCTTGAATTCCTAGGTGCATCCACTGGGCTTGATTTTTGAGATTTTGTTCGAGGTATTGTCCCATTCCCCCAATTACGGTGCCGTCTTCGATGGTTATGATTTTTCGGTATTGGGAAAGGTTTCCAATATCGGGAATCGGTTTAATTTGGCATACATGCAGCCAATTTAAATTAAGTGGTTCGAGGTGTTCTTTGATTTCCCCCAAGAGTTCGGTGGTTTTACCGGTTGTAATGCATAAAATCGGATTTCTTACATTTTGAATAAGCCAGGTGAAGGGTCCTGCGATAATTAGTGGCAATGCAGGTATAGGGCCTTTGGGATAGCGGATACAAACGGGTTTTTTTAGAGACAGAGCTGTTTCTAGCGTTGTTTTTAATTCGATTTCATTTGCGGGCGCGTAGATTTGGAGATTCGGGATGGGCAGTAAAAAGGCTAAATCGAAAGCGCCGTGATGGGTAGGTCCGTCTTCACCCACTAGGCCTGCGCGATCGATACTTATTACGACGGGCAAATTTTGAATGGCTATGTCGTGTATAAGTTGGTCATATGCACGTTGGAGAAAGGTGCTGTAAATGGCTACTATGGGTCTTTTCCCGGCTATTGCGATACCGGCAGCGAAAGTCATGGCATGTTGTTCGGCTATGGTTACGTCGATAAAGCGATCCGGAAAATCTTTGATGCATTTTGAAAGTCCACTAGAGCTGGGCATTGCCGGTGTAATACCCATAATGTCAGAATGGGTAGAGGCTAAATCATGGACAATATCACCAAATGCTTCGTGCCAAGATCGGGTTGCGGTATTTTGGGGCTGTACTTTTACGTATTTTGGGGCGCTATGCCACTTAGTCTGTTCTAATTCCGCAGGGGCATAGCCTTTTCCTTTGATGGTTTTAACGTGCAATAGTTTGGGTCCTGGATACAATTTGATGGAATCGATGGCCTCGATTAAGTCATGGGTATTATGTCCATCAACGGGCCCAGAATACTGCAATCCAAAGAACTCGAACCAGGCTTTTACTTCAGCGGGATTGGCTTGGTGGATGGCTCCGGCATTGGGGTCGATTCCCATTCCATTGTCGTTGTAAACGATGAGAATGTCTAATTGGCTACTCTTGATGTTATTGAGCGCTTCGAAGCTCATGCCGCCGGTGAGGGCGCCGTCGCCTACGATACAAATTACGGTTTGAGAATTATTTGTAATATGGGATTTTTTAGCCCAGGCCATTCCCATGGCGGCAGATATGGCCGTACTTGAATGTCCGGTTCCAAAAGAGTCAAAAGGACTTTCACTAATTTTTGGAAATCCTGAAATGCCTTCGAAGGAACGGATATTTTTGATTTCGTTTTTTCGGTGGGTGAGGATTTTAAAGGGATAGCTCTGATGGCCGACATCCCAGATAAAAGGATGTTTTTCTACCGGAAATTTCACCATTAGAGAAACGCAAAGTTCCACTACACCTAGGTTTGCGGCGAAATGTCCGCCTTGTTGTAGTATTTTCGTAATTAGGAATTCTCTAAGGTCATTACAAAAATGAGGTAAGTCGCTATATTTCAATTGCGACAGATCATTTGGACCCTCATAATTGTCGAAATTCATGTTGCAAATTACGGCTATATTTTTAGCATCTTTTGTAAGTATTAACTTTATAGTGATAGAATTTTAAGTGATATGACCTTGAAAAGTAAATTTTTATCGGAATTTTAAATAAATTTATAGTAAAGTTTGTATGATTAAAATTAAATAACTTTTTTTGTAATGATATCTTAATAAACACTTAAAAATAACTTTGAAGAAATGGAACAAAAAGCACAACCTAAAAAGAGAGGAAGAAAGCCAGGGTCCAAGAACAAGAATAAGCGTGCAACGCTTAAAGGTTCAGGAAATTCAAGCACTATCTTTAATGATTTAGAGCGTGAGCTCGGCGGGATGTTAAATTCCTTACAGAAAGCGGAAGATTTAGCCGCTCGTGAATTAGAAAAGATAGAGCAACGACATGCCCGAGAGTTAGAAAAACAGAAGGCAAAATTGGAGATGTCTATAAATTTATGGAAAAACAGAGCTAAAGAATATCGTAAAAATCTTACTACTGCGGGGACAAGAAGAGGCAAGGTTGGAAGACCTGCTTTGAATTCTTCAGTGAAGCGCGGCAGACCAGTAGGCTCCAAGGGTCGCAAAGGTGGTGGTCGCAAGAAAGCAGGCGAGTTAACGAAACGCGATATTATTTTAAGCTATGTTAAGGAATACAAAAAGCCATTAACATCCCGTGAAATTATAGATGCCTTATTTCTAACTAGCGGTGAAAATGATAAAAAGCGTTTCTCTCAGGGTGTATATACCACTCTTACCCTTATGTACAACAAAGGTGACCTTAAGAAAAAGGGAACTCTGATTACCTTAGCGTAATAGTTATAAAGATTTTAGTACTTTCAAGAATCGAGGGTTTCCAGAGAAATCCTCGATTTTTTTTGCGATCAGATTTAGGGAAGTAAAAACATCTATAGTTTCTCTCCATAGATACTGATTAATTTCAAACCAAAATTCACCAACTTCGTGTTGTTCTGAAAAAAGAAAAGCCATTTTTTTGTAAAAAATTAGTGGGTCTTCTCCCGCAAACAATGCCGTATGCGGCTCGTGATTGTGCACTTGTTCTGAAAGCGAAGATTTTTCTTGATCGGAAATATAAGGGGGATTGGATATCCATATATCGGCCCTTGGTAAAATATTTAATTTTAGAATGTCGCCGAGTTGGAATGTAATACGGTCGTTTACTTCTAAAGTTTGGGCATTGCTCCGGGCTACTTCTAAGGCCTTCTGAGAGATGTCAATCCCAGTGCCTGTCCAATTGGGTCTTTCTTTTAAAAGCGTGATGGGAATACAGCCGGTACCCGTTCCAAAATCTACGATGTGTTTCGGGGTATTGGGGTGTTCTGATAGTATGCGTTCGCAAAGTTCCTCGGTTTCGGGTCTGGGAATTAAAGTGTCTGATGTTACTTTAAAGGAATATCGGTGGAAATAGGCTTTGCCCGTGATGTATTGTATGGGTTCGTATCGAAATAAGCGATGCAATAGGGTTTGTTTGTCAAACTCGCCCTCGTATTCGGTCAAATGCTGCAAAATCCCGTGAATCTGATCGTTGGTATAATAGTCTTTAAGCTCGTCTCTTAGTTGGGCAGTTTGAAGTATCTTATTCATATAAAAAACTTATCCTTTCTATTTGTCGCAGTTTATGCAGAGCTTCTAAATGGTAGGCTTCAAATTTAAGTACATAATTTCCAGATTTAATAAAAGTAGGGAAATCTTCGAGAACTAAAGGGTAGGTTCCTGTAAGCGGCATTTGAAGTCCATTAATGATCATTCCAAGTGGATTTCCCCAAGAATCAAAAAGGGAAATGTATAAATAATATCCTTCGCTGGGGAAATTGAAATACAAGAGAAACGGGTTTTCGGGGCTATTTAAAAACCAACGGCGTTGCTGTAATTGAATCATTGGAGTCGTGACAGCAGTAGATGCGAGAGTTTTACCAATACTTGGACTTGCTATTGCGTTGATGCATGATCTCCAATTTTGTGGGAATGCGGAGGGTAAGCCGTGGGATCGCTTTTCTAATGATTTGTACAAAGCATTTATTTGGGTGTGCATGTCTCGATGGAATGGGGCTTTATTCAGTCGACCATACAAATGATGTACAATTTCTATGTGGCCACCTTCCGTGCTTAGGTTAGGAAACATAGATAGTCGTAAAATGTTTGTGGGAATACAAGAATCGATCTGATTTGTCCAATAATTAGGATTGTCGGAGAAGGCAAGGAACTCCCCAGGGAGTATCCAATTTTTGGCCGCTGAAAAACACGGTATGATATGTTTGATTTTATCGCTTGCATCATAAATTAAAAAGTCAATATCGGCAAGAGAGAGTGCAAATTTACCGGGATTGTAGATTTCAATAAAGTCGGCATTATGATATGCTTCAAAATGAATTTCGGTAATCTCTAAGGGAGTATAATTTAACTCATACAAGGGTATTTTAAGATTGGTTTTTGCTTCAAAGCGATTGATAAACGATAGGATACAAAAATCATTTTTAGCTGTGACTCTTATCTTTACAGTAGGGTCATGTTTGTAATAAAACGAATCCGTTTTATCTTCCCAGCAAATGTATATCCATTGTTCGGGCTTTGGAGTTTCGGCAAATTCAAAGTAAATATAGGGTGCTTGATAAAGGGCGGTGACTTGAGGTAATGAAGTTTTTGGAACCGCCCGTGGTGCCATTTGGGGGGGCTTGCCGGGACTCCCGGATTGGTTTTTATGGCTATACCATTCGTATGAATTAGAGAGTGGAGCGCCGTAAAGCGGTGCCTCTAGTGATACGCCGCCGCCATAAAATAATGGGTCTTGTAGTTTGTTATGTAGCGAAACAGAATCGAGCAGGCGGCCTGCCGTATTTTTTAAGCATAGGATATTTTCATTATTCAATAGATTAAAAGGAATATCTGAACATAATATATTGGGAAATTCTTTGCATGCAGGCGAAAGGATCATAAAGGAATTGGAATCGGGAAGAAAGGCGCGCAGGGGATATGTTTTTTGATTGACTTCCAGAATTAAATCCGATAAATCGAGCCATTTTGATTTTCGGTTGTGCAGTTCTATATACTCTGTTTCGGGTAAGGAGCCATAACCTGGAACGGCGTCGTACATGACCTCAGAAAATCGCAAATCGCCATATTGTGCCTTCTTAGGAAAATGTGTTTTTATCAAAAATTGGGTATCGATATATTGTTGGTAAACGGATAAGAGTTGGGTAATATTAATATTTAAAGAATCGGAATGGATCGGATTGTATGCTACTTGTAGCGTTTGGTAATTGATGCCGTAATTTACTTTCAAAGCGTTTTTTTGATTTAATTCTATATGGGGTTCTTTTTTTAAGTCTATGGGTTGGCTTGTTTGTATTTCTAATAGACCATTTCTAATTATTTGTATTTGTTTAATTTCAAATGGTTGGATATTTAAGGGATAGGGCAAGAGTTTTAATTGAGAAATGCGGTGGCTTTCAATGGCTGTTTTTCCATTTTGGAATATCCTCCAAAAAAAGTCGGCTATTTTAATGTGTGGAAGGTTAATTTGATAGGATTCGGCAGCTTTTGGAGGCCAGGAAAATAGGTTTAAATGTAACGTATTGTGATGTTTTTTGAACTGTACCCAAAGTTGAGTTTTGTTGCGGTTAAAGGTTTGTTCGGGACCTAATAGTGTATCAATAGTACTTCCTATAAATTGTAATTGGTCTTTGGAATTGCCAATTTGAAATATACATTCGCTGCTGTCGCTTTGCCGAAAACCAAAACAAAACCGATTGTTTGTGGAAGTGTTGATATTGAGTTCCAAATGGAACTCCCACAATAAAGAGTCAGGACTTTCTGGGCAAGGAAGGGATAGCTCATAAGAGTGTGCGGGTAGTTCTAAAGATTGGGATTGCAGCGCACCGTTGTAAATGCGAAATTGGTTTACATGGCCTTGTATGAAATTAGGAATTTCCTTGTTTAGAGAGTCAGAAAAGCTGCATTGTGCCTGGGTAGAATGACTGATTGTACAAAGCGCAATTATAATTAAATGAAGAGGGTTGAAATAGCTACAATTGCGGATATTAAAGGGCAGGTATGAACTATAATTTTCTGCCTTTCCAATATACCGGAGCGAAAAATTGGAACAAGGCCACCAAGGGTACAAAAAGCGATTGAATGAGACTGGATTTGATGATTTGAAAAAGGCTTGGCGCTTTTTGATCCATTTTAAAGAATAGTTTGCGAATGAATATCGCTTCCCCCCCAATTTTGAGCGTCCAACACATGAGTACAATAGCATATGCTTGATGTAACACAGATCCGATACTTATCCCCCATAGGTAGCACACAAATAATACAAAAACGATTTGCGATTTTTGCGTATTTCCCGTCTTTTGGAAACGCGATTTTTGCGCCCAACGGATTCTTTGATGCCATAATGAGGTCCAGTCGGGACATACTCCCGTGGTAACGGCTGTGTTAATATCGTTGGCGTAACTGATTTTGAGTTTTTGGTTTTGGAATGCCTGAATTAAAAAGATATCATCGCCCCCGGGAATATGTTCGTTTTGTTCGTATGGGTTAGAAGCAATAAAGTGGGAGCGTGAAAACAGCATATTCGCCGCATTGCCCATTGTGGGTGTTTTCATGTTGGCATGGTAGGTGCTTAATGCGATAAGGGCGCTGTTTTCGATACTTTGGTAGGTGCCCAGGGTCGTGTCCTTTTCTTCAAATCGCACCAATCCTAATACCAACTGACTTTTAGTAGATTCCATAAGAGAAAACATTTTCTCGATGGCAAAGGGAAAAATCAAACAATCGGCATCTGTAGTAAAAATGAGGGTTCGGTTGCTTTGGTTTACGGCCCAGTTAATACATGCTTTTTTCCCTTTAATGGTTGGGGGCGGATTGCGTAATTCTAAATTAGGGTGCCCAAATAAAGGGTGATTTCTCACGATTTCAAGACTTTGGTCCTCACTATGGTCGTTGACTAAAGTGACTTTTGCTGAAATGTTTTGCAGAATTTCAGCGACTTGATTTAAAAAGGGGATTAATTGGGTTTCTTCGTTACGAAAAACGCAAATAATTTCAAGCGTTTCTTCAGGGATTCTTACCCGGGGAATTTCTTGGCTATTGAAAAATGCAATGACACGAAACCATTGGATAAGGTACACATTGATCCACAAAATCGCCACTAACCAAAGGATGATATAGAGGGATTGAGGCATAGGTGTGAATTAAGATCGAAAGGTATCGATGATTTTTTGTTCGATGCGGGTGGTCGAATACCCGGGCAGGAAATTTATGGTGGCAACGATTCCTCCGTGTTGTTTTACCCAATCTCCGCCTACAATATCTTCAATTTTATAATCGCCCCCTTTAACTAATACGTTTGGCGTGATGATTTCAATGATTTCTTTTGGGGTGTCTTCATCAAAAATCACTACGGCATCTACACATGCCAATGCGTTTAAAACGGCTGCACGCGATTCTTGAGTTTGCAGGGGTCTGGCGGGTGATTTATCCAAGCGCTGCACAGAAGCATCGCTGTTCAAGCCTATGATGAAAAAATCGGCTAGAGCCGCGGTTTCTTGTAAATAATGTACATGTCCGGCATGTAGGATATCAAAAACACCGTTAGTAAAAACGATAGATAATCCGTCTTTTTTGACTTCGGAAATTTGAGATTCAAGTTGAGAACGATCCCAAATATTAAGCGGCTTCGATACTTTCATTTCGTTGCATTTCAAAAAACAAAAGGCCATAACTGATGCCTCCCAAAACGATATGGAAGATATTGGAGAAAGCCACGGTAAAAATGCCAAATGTGGCGGCATTTCCTTCTGTGAAACCAAA
>ERZ891134.1634-NODE-1634-length-14744-cov-7.687998_pt1 | contig 14744 bp, 13 predicted proteins | sample MGYA00520888_ERZ891134 | MGnify/ENA primary metagenome ERZ891134 (study PRJEB32303, sample SAMEA104408692) | aquatic metagenome | biome: Brackish water; feature: Coastal; material: water | place: Baltic Sea | collected 2014-10-23 | depth 10 m ... | reverse complement strand
TAAAGAAAGGATAGTTATGTCAGACGATTATTCAAAATTAAGTAAAAAAGAATTAATTGAATTGGTTGTTAATCTTAACAATCAATCTAAAGAGAATATTATTCGTATCTCAGATCAGGCCAGAGATATTTTTACGCTTGAGAAAGAAATTGAATTGCTAGAGTCTAAGTTAACTAGAGAGCAATTTTCTCATGAAATGACTGTTGAAGAGTGTGAGGAATTAAGAAACGATCTTTTAGATGCGCGACTTGAATCTTATGCCGAAAGAACTAAGAAGAAGTTCTACATTGGTTCACGCGGTAATACTGTTTATGTTAAAACAAATGTTCCCTTTTAATATGACTGATAAACAAATACTATTTGCAATAGAAAATTTTCCTGCTAGTATTATAGGCAGTATAGATATCATTTGTGATATTTACAACATAGATATTTCCCGCGCTTATGCTATAGTCCAGAATGAGCATGGACCGTTACACGATAATACTCCATTATTAAAATAATTAGAGAAAGGACTGTAATTTGAATGCAGCCACCGATAATCGTAATGTCATTGATTACTATAAGTATTGGAATGAAGATGCTATTAAGGCATCTCTAGATAAGGTTAGGTTTAATTTCATTGTCGCAATCGAAAACTTTGACAAGGATTTCAATATTTCTACCACCATTCGTAATTGCAACGCTTTTACTGGGAAAGAAGTATGGATTCTTGGGCGTCGAAGGTGGGACCGTCGTGGTGCTGTCGGCACTCATCATTATGAGCATCTTCGTTTTGGTGAATCTATTGAGGATGTAATTGACGAGCATCCGGGTTATCGTGTTGTTGTGTTTGAGAACTACGATAATGCCCAAGATATTCGTGAGTATGATTGGAACGAGAAAACTATTATGGTTTTCGGTCAAGAGAGTATTGGAGTTACAGAAAAAGCCCTTAGCCTTGCTGACGATGTAGTTTATATTCCTCAGTTTGGAAGCACTCGTTCTCTTAATGTGGGCGTGGCTAGCGGGATTGCAATGTATTCATATGTAGAAAAGTTTGGAAATTATGAATCATCACTCTCGTCTTAATTCGTGGATAAAAAAACATCCTAACACCTTGCTAATGAGAGACATTCAGTATATACTTAATGAAAATACTAGAATGCAAACAGAAAATGCTATTCTAAAGCAAGAGAAAGAATATTGGGCAAAGAGAGCAATGGAGGCAAACAATGGCGAATAATAAAGTCAATGAGTTTCTGAGTGTAACTGAGAGCATGGCAGAGCGTTCTACGTTGAAGCGTTTTCAAGTAGGCGCTCTTATCCACAAAGATGGTGAGATAAGCACAGGTTGGGCACATATGTCAGACCTCAAGTTGCAGAACTATATTTCCATTCATGCTGAGATTCACGCCCTTTGGCGCTCTAACCCGAAGTTCTTGGATAATGCAGAATGCTATATCGTAACTATTTCTGCTAAGAGTCGGAATAGGACAAGCGGAAAGCCTTGTCAAAGTTGTATGGCTCACCTTTATGATGCTGGAATCCGTAAGGTTTATTATTCAATTAGTAACGAAGAGTATGGAGAGATTGATTTCCGCAACGGGTTCCCTGATATAAAGATGATTAGGAATCGGACTCAGGAAGATTGGATGAATAACTAATGTATGACTATCTAGTAGTTGGATCAGGCTTATTTGGATCTACGTTTGCTCGTATCATGACAGACGCCGGTAAAACCTGTCTTGTCATTGATAAGCGTCCTCACATTGGAGGGAACGTATACACAGAAGACCGTGGAGGTATCTATCTTCACAAGTATGGGCCTCACATCTTTCACACATCAAATGATGAGATCTGGGACTTTGTGAATCAGCACGCAGAGTTCAATAATTACATTCATCAGGTAAAAGCATATTACAATGGAGTTTACTATACTCTTCCATTTAACCTGAAAACTTTTAATGAGATTGAAAAGATCAGAAGTGTGAAGCAACTACAGGGCATGATTGATTTTTGGAATAGGCGCTACGACGACGAAGATAAGCCAAACCTAGAGAAGTGGGCTATGTCTCAGGTAGGGCCTAATGTGTACGATAAGTTAATTAAGGGATACACTCATAAGCAATGGGATCAAGACCCAAGAGAACTTCCTGCATCTATTATTCGAAGAATTCCAATCCGACATACTTTTAACGATAATTACTTTAACGATAAGTATCAGGGTATTCCTATTGGTGGCTATACACAGATGATCAAGAGTATGCTTAAAGACGTTCCTTTTCTTGTTGATATGCCTTTTAGTTATGAGTTTAAAAACATTGCTAAAAAGGTTGTGTACACTGGACCAATTGACGAGTTCTTTAATTACGAGTTGGGCAAACTAGAATACCGCTCTCTTGACTTTGTTCATGAGAAGTATGACGACTTAGAATACTTTCAGGGTTGTGCCCAGATAAACTATACGGATCGTGCAGTCCCCCATACGAGGATTATTGAACACAAGCATTTCAACCCAGAGTCAAAGACTGACTTTACAATAATCACCAAAGAGTTTCCGACAAAGTATGGGGAACCCTTTTACCCAATCAACGACGAGAAGAACAATAAACTATTTAAAAAGTATGAGGCCCTTGCAAAAGAAAGAGAGCCTGATATAATTTTTGGAGGGAGGCTTGGCACATACAAATACTACGATATGCATCAAGTAATTGGTCAAGCAATGAAAACAGCAAAACTAGAAAAGGGGGAGGGCTAGAAAAAACACCACAACAAACACCTAACTAGTGGTTAGGCTTATGATTTCATGGGGATGATTCTCTGGTTTCGACTCATAAGGAAATCAAGTCAATCAGCGGTTAGTCACCTTATAACTCCTGCTTGGATAAGCAACTAAACACAAATGGCAACGTAGAAGAAGTCATTGTCCCTGACACTTTCCCCGCCGCATGGGTTGAGGAATTTGCAGGGGTGGCCGTTTAGTCCACAACAACTAAACAACACCTAGCAGTAAAAAAGAAGTACAAGAAGTATCAGTAGTACAATTAGGCTGTATAAATTGATTTGAGGGATCTATGTAGGACGCGGGTTCGAATCCCGCCATCTCCATACAACGCGGGTTGGAGAAGTGGCCCATCTCGTCGGCTTCATACGTCGAAGATCGCAGGTTCGAATCCTGCACCCGCTATTATGTTACTAAATACAAGATATAAAAAAGCAAAAAAGGCTCGTTTAAGGCGGGCCTTTATTTTTGGGTTAGTAGCAGTAATTGCAAACTTTCTAAACAAGAGGGGAGGGGGATCAGGCAGAATGATGGGTCAGTTAATTATTATTTACAGCGCAGCAATACTTGACTTGTGGTATAATGCATATGCTATAATAGATAAAGATAAGTCAAAGGAGTAAAGATGGAAGTTTGGATTAGAGATAGCGAGAGCATTGCTCTCTTATATAGAATACACGAAGAAGAGCGAACCATCTTCAAAGAATATGCGTTTGACTTCTACCAGCACTCACCGCTAGGATGGGTTAAAATTGGTAAAACATATACTGCTTCCTCAAAGAAGATATTAGTAGAAAAACTATCTAGAATGAATTATCGTAAAGATCCAGATCAGAAGGATCTATATCCAATTGGGGATCTTCTGACGCTATAAGCAACTCTAGTGTTTGAGCAGACTCTTCTTCTAAGTCTCTTACGATTGCCATAATATTTTCTAGATACCAGTCAGTCTTATCGTATGTAGGACTGCTTATACATAGGTTCATAATTTTTTCACACAGTTCAAGAACCTCTTTTGTCTGCCAGCGATCACGAAGTTCTTTCTTTAGGCAGCGTGGAGGACGAACCCCGATAAAGAACGCATGAGTTGCCCCCTCTTGGCTCTCAAGATGATTCTCAAGAAATGTTAATGAAACAGTTTCTGACTTACCTGTTTTAAACGAAGAAACAAGAACATCAGTCTTACCCTTTGGCTCTATTAAAAAGATGCCTTCTTTATTTTCGATGCCTAATATTTGGTTTTCTATTTCTTCAGATTGACCGTAGCGTATTATCATTCGTCAACAATTATGTCAGATAAGACGTAAGCGCCTTCCTGCGGCGAACCATCATCAGCATAGAACTGATCGGTTTGTCTAAGCGTCTTATTAACAGTTTCTCTAAGTCTATTCATCTTCTCATAGTGGGGGATTAACTCATAGCCGTAGATCCAAGCGTTTGTTGTATACGCTCTTGCTCTAACTCTTAGTTTGTTATAGAATGAAATGGCTGCGATGTAATCCCTGTAGATTTCATACTGATCAAGAAGTTCTGAATGGACAGAAACGTTATCTAAGAATAAGAACGGGTTGGCAGCATCAAAGTTATCATAAGTGCTGCTTGGAGAGAAGGAGCCGACAGGACCGAGTACTTTCAAATCATAGTCAAAAGTAAGATCTGCTGTTAATGTCTCATATTTAGACAATTCTCCATCCCAATAAATTCTTAGCCCGTTGTCCTCTGGACTATAAGCAAAACAAGCACTATGCCATTGTTGATCTGCGTAATTTGGTATAGTTGAAGTTACGGTGCCAACACCGTTGCATGTAAATATTATAGCAGTTCCGCCAGAAATACTCAAGTCCCAAGACCCGGTTGCCGTACCTGCTGCATCTTCACAGTTTAACAGACTTATATCAACATCTGTTGTATCTGAATAGAATCTTGCTGATGCAGTTATTGGAGAAGCGGAACCGGGAGAAATACCAAATAGTGAAGTCAGCGTCTGATTGTTTGCTGTTTCAACATAAGCGTCTGCTGTTCCATAAAGGGTTAGGGCACGGTTATTTCGGAAGTTGGCAACACTAGCAGGAACTGGGTAAGCAGTCCCATTTGAGGTTACTGTGCCCGGTGTATCTACTCTGTAATCTTCAACGCTTGCAAGAGGATCTGAAGCAACAAGAATTCCTGAAACGTGGCTTCTATTATCAATACCAATTATCTTATCAAGAGCCGATGAGTTGAACTCCCACAAGATATGAGGACTCTTATTAATTATAGAAGTATAGTAATTTTGAGATGCAAAGTTTACTTGCTTGTATCCTCCGCTTAGTGCGTCTAAGAAGGGGATGTAAGTTAGACCATCGTTGTTACTTGCTTCCCACTCAACGGCTTCTACTGTTAGTTCAGTTTTCTCTAGCCAGAAGTAGCCGTAAGGGTCGGTGATTGGGGGAACTGGGTCAATCTCTCCGTAATGACCAATCTCTATAATAAACTCATTGTTAAAGAGAAGGTTTGTATAAAGGGGGATATCAACTTCGTTCCATTCATTTGCAACGACTCCGGTAATCGGCTCCATGTAAAGAACACGAGTTCTGTCTTTATCCCAGAACACGACTCTGAATTCTCCTGTGCTTAATATATCATTAAACCTCAACTGAGTCTTGAAAACTGTCTTTGCAAAATCGTTGACTTTAATTGTGCTATTGTATTGAACAGCAGCAATATAAGCATCATTCTTTTTTGTGACCTTGATAGATTGTGTATCATAAACAATAGTAGTGTCTTGTTCTACAAGAACATCATCTTTAGAAGGGTCTTGAGGCGATGCTACAAAGCCAGTCTCACTCTTACCGGGAATCATAAAGTTATTTGTATCTGTCACTCTCACAAAGTCATTGATGTTTCCTGACAAGATATAAATATCTGGAGTTGAAGTCGGGAATAGACTTGCAGCCTTTACTGGAGTATAGGATTGGAATGACTTAGACTCATATTCTGCAATAACAGCATTCCGGGCATAAATGTAATCAATCTCAAATCCACCATACTCACTAGGCTTGAACTGATACCCGGCGTATCCTCGTCCAGAATAACCCGCTGTTTCACCTGTCAACTTAGGACTCAATATTAATTGCTGGCCCGTTTCAAAGAAGATAGACTCTGCAAAGTCTCCGTTTTCTGAAGCAGTAAATACTATTGACTCCCATCTGTTCTCTTTAAAGTTGGTTACAAAAAAGTATTCTTTGTCAGGAGAAAGAGTGGCGTCTTTTGTAATTTCAAAAGTTAGGGCTTCTGTTGTTGACACTACTGCCGGGTAAGAATAAGAACTATCGGCCTCATACATCTTAATGGTTACAGAACTATCTGTTACAACAAGTTCTGATCTCAAATGCAAAATGTCAAGATCTGCAAACTCTGGAATATAAATAATATCCTCAGAAAGATAAGGATATGAATCTGTAGGCTCTTCTGGAACAGGGTAGTCACCAATATTTACTCGTCCTACCATAGAGAGAGTTGTTGTCCCTCCCACTTCAGGTAAGTCTCTCAAACTTAACTTTGCAATATATGAGAAGTCTTTTATAATCAAACCACTTTGAATTAAGTGAGGCATATCTTCTTGACTAATAGTAGGCCAAGTTTCTCTTTCAAGTACGCCAACTTTATTGTTTGCATTTGCATAGTTGTGAGAATAATCGCTCTTAACCATCTTCATCTGACTAGTCTTGAACACAACAGCGTCCGGTCCAGTACTTACAAGAGTAAACTTAACTCTCAACATATGCTCTAGGTCAACAATACCAGATCCGGGAATAGATTGATTGGTTAAGACTTCCTTGTTAATCTTCCAAATCTCTGAAGAGGTAGTGGGGAAGTCAAATGGAATCTCCAACTCTGATGAATCAAATGGAATTGTAACGGTTTCTGATTCGTCGTAGTTTCTTGAAGAACTAAAAGTAATACTACTGGCAGCAAGATCAAGACGAGAAGCATCTGAGGTTCCGGGGAAATCCCAAATCGCCATTTGGATATATTGCTCGCCGGAATCAAAGGGTGAGTCAACTAGACTCTCTTCCACAAATGAGTCAAACTCCGCAGTTCCGTTTACAACGACTGAAAGCCCATCGTTATTTTTACCATTAGCATCATCGTTTACTGGAATTCCAGTCTCTAACTGCAACTGAGTTAGTTGATCTAAAGTAAGTTGCGTATATGTATTTAGCGTAGACTGAGGCACGTTTGGGTAGACCCAATTTTCTTGGTTTCCGATGAATACCGTTCCTACAGAGGGTACGCTACCGCCAAAGTAGTATTCGCTACTGTTTTGCCACCCCGAATTAGTATTCTGCCAATAGGTGTGGTACTGAATGTCTAGTTCTGTAATATCAACATCAAGAATATATGTGTTAAAGGCTCTGATTGTGTAAGAGGGGTCATGCCACTCAGAAATAATCATATCCTCGTCTGGAATTCCATATTTGTAATAACTCATGCGAACGCTACTCCATCAAAGTTTTCTGAAGAATACTCTGGGAACACATTTTGTCCCGCAGCCAAAAGGAAGTTTGGAGGAATACTCCATCTCCAATCGTTTAGTGTAAATTGATTTTCTTCAGTAAATGCCTCATCAAATAATGTTATGATATAGTTTCTATCATCCCATACTTTTGTTTTATCTCTCTTGTAAAACTTAACATCTCGTAAGCCTACATAATATCCTATTTTACCATATCTCGGAGACTCTACGACCTTATAAGCGTGGCGACACTTTCTCATAAACCACATATCTGGGTACTTCTTCTCTTCTTCAACAAACTCTCTATTCTGATGAAGAGAAACATTTATAACCTTCTTTGGCACAACCGCGCTTTCTGTCTGCCATGCGTTTCCATCTGAAAGACGAGTTACTTCAAAAAAGTTGCTGTCAGTTACACGACGGGGTACAGTAGAAAGAACGTTCATTCTATACAAATTATTTGAAAAGTTTGGATAAAAACTAACATCTTCTCTATCAACTATTTTTGTACCTTCGTTTGTTTCAGTTTCTGGATTCTTCCAAACTTGGTATTCATCAAGAATGTTTTGTCTAACATCGTCTTTAATAAAGTCAAGAATACTTTTTGAAATCTCTGGGGTTAGTTTGTCAGCCTTTGGAGTGGCGATACCAGTATTCAAAAATGAGTGTTCTACGTTAGTTCCAAAGTGAGGGCTTGTTAAAGGAGGATCATATGGTTCAATTAACTCCTTTGATAGTTCTTCTACCCACGTTGGGTAAAGACGATACCTAATCAAACTTTTTGTTGAGGGGAAGTTGTAGGGAATAGAACTTAATTTTGTAAACTCTAACTTAAAATACTTAGCAAATACTGTGGTTGGCAATTGGACGTTTCCTTTTGAAAGAACATAATGACGAGGAATTGGGTTCCACAGTTTGTTTTCCCAAACATCGGTTGATTCATCGTTAGAGTAATAAACATGCATTACACAGCCGGGGGTAAGTGGGTCTGTATAAATCTCATCAATCGCTGACCAGTCTCCGTCTTCGGTGCTTACATCAAAGTAAACAGCCTCAACTGCGAATGGAGATGGATTTATCTGACTCTTCCAATATTTATTTTTATTGTTTACAAATTTGTTTTCTAGAGAATACTCATTAACAGAAGTTGAAAAAGCGTTACCTAGAGAATCTACACTCTTCATGTTAACAAAGTCTTGCAAAGCAAAGACGGAATACATAGCCTTAAGTTCTCTAACTTCAATAGACCAAGGAAATTCTTCTGAGTATACATAAGGGAAGGGGTCAGACCTTCTAAAGAATTCGATTTTAATCTTATTTGTTTCTACTACTTCAAAGTATGGATTTAAGTACTGCCATGTGTACGGACTGTTTGGAGTGAAGTAAACGCTTTGTGCATCATCGGAACCAAAAACATCCGTTCTCATAGTTACTTCTTGCCACTCATCTTCATCGTCTAGATAGAAGATTACAAAATCAATTGGCTTTTGACAGAGTTCAAAAGATAGATTGTTTATGGGTTGCTTGGAAAGAAAGTCTAACTCAATAGTCTCATAAGGATCAACGGAGGGGATTCTTTCTTCAGAAGCCCAATAAACTTTCTTATCAACACTATTTTGCTGATTAGCAAAATAACCAACCGGGTAGTTTGTATCAATTGTATAGACACCAATATTTGTAGATCTTCTGTAGATCCACGGTGTAGTGATAAAACTGTTTTTAAATTTTGTATAAAGCGCGTTTGAAGCAGTATACGCAAAATTCTTATCATCATCAATTTCTAATAGGTGAGAGAAAAATCTTTTCTGTGTGTCGTTAAATGCGCCGATGTGCGTTGTGGAAGTGGTTGCAGAATAAACTGGAATTGTTTCAATTGTTTCCGAACGAGAATCAAACATTGAGTAAGGAGCCTCTTTTGGCTCTCCTGCTTCAATCCAGTTGTTTGTTGAAGAATAAGTATATTCGATTGAGTTTCTTCCTGTTACCTTTTTAGAAATATAAAAGTAGTTACTCGTAGACTCCATGTTGGTCGTGCTAAAAGCAATCTCATCAAGCAGTCCCTCTGTAACATCAACAGTAACAATTCCATTCATCGGAATAAATCTATGCATAGTTTCAGTTACTCTTCGCTCTTCTTCAACCGTTAACTGAGCAACGCTAGGAAGGATAACTATCTCTTCAAAAATATCTGTTCTTCCCAGATTGGGAATCCCAATAATTTGTTGTGAGTTAATATCATCTATGTACGTCCAGTTTTGATGAACGTGAGTTTCATAACCAGAAGTGGAGCGAGCGAGAAGTTTCATCCCATCAAAAGTGTTCCCATACTGGAAGAATCTCATATAGTCGCTTGAGCGAGCCTTAAAAGAACTATCTTTATATTTAATTGAAGACCATTGACGTTCAGTTAAAAGTTGATTATATGGATCAAACTCATAAAGTTCGTCTTTCCCTCTCAAAAGTCCAAATAGGTTTGAGAAAAGAGTATCAATATCATTAAAGTTTGTTCCTGTCAAGGTTGTATAGGCTCTAGGAGAAAAGAACGCTTTCTTAACTCCACTAACACCTGAGTCACCCAACAATGAAAACATAAACTTATAAAGCACAGTGTTTTCATTGAGGTTATAAACTTCTTCTGGGAAAAACTTTCTTAGATACAAAAGGATATCGTTAGGAGGGTTCCTCTCTTCTACAATATCTCTTTTTTCAATTAAAGACCCCGTTGACAGAAGAGTAAAAAGATCAGTCATTTTTTATATCCAATTGCTCTTTGTTCTTTGGATTGGTTTAGTTCCATCAACAGGACCGAGTGAGTATAGAACTGGAAGGTCAATCTCATCAAGCACAAAATCGTCTACAAAAGTTTGCTTAATGGTCCCGTCCGGTAGAACCTCTTGAATCCCATAATATTGAGAATACCCAGTCCCTGCGCTATCGTCTGCCATTGCTATTCTGGCGTTGCTTACACCGGCAACATCATATACAAGAGCCTCAATGTCTGAGAATATGATCTGTGACCCAAAGCCAAGACTATTAAAGAAGGTACTTAGTTCAAGAAAAATTTGAGGATTAACTGTCTCAGGACCAAAGTTGTTTTGGTAAATAACTTCAAGATTTACGATGAAGGATCTAAAGTTGGCAGAGTGAACAAGAACGTCTTGATTAACTTGCTTGTGTGCATCAATAATTCTATTTGTTAGCAACGGGATCTTATTGAAGTAATACTCAACTGAATAGACTGTATTCGCTATTGCCGAGGCCATCGCTGCGGAAAGTTCAATTCCGTCTTTTGCTCTTTCGCTCTCTCTAATATTAGAAACATCTTTAGCAAGCCAGTAGTCAACATCAATAAAGTATGTAACTCCACCAATGGTTACTTGCTCAGGAATTGAAGTTACTGGACCCCAAGTTAATACTACTAAGTAGTTGCCCACTTGACAATATTCATGGGTTTGTTCTCTAATATAATATTGATTATAATATAAGTTATTAGGTGTATTAACTAGAATGTTACCATATCCCGCAATAACATCTGTTGCTTTTTCAATTGCTAGACCCGAAGTATATACATCAATTTTATTTAAGTTAGAATACTTACCGGGAGATATAATATTTCTACTCCATTGTGAAATATACTCATGCTCTAAAAATAGAACTTTTCCGTCATAGAGGGAACTGAACGGAGGCTCAATAAAATCTGCCAAAGTTAGGTTGTCGTTGAAAACTGTTGGAATTGAAACGGCGGTTCCCGTTGCGGCAGTTTGGGTGAAAGAAGATCCTGTTGATAAATAAGAAATCGTGGAAGAACCCATAGTGTAAATATCGTATGTTCCATCTAGGGCTGTTCCGATTCCCGCAAGACCACTTACGTCTACAGTCCCGCTTAGAGAAAGCCCGTCAGTAGATGCGCTTCCCCCACCCAGCGTAATTGTAACCACATTGTTTGAGTCTCTTTCTACTGCTGTAACATCATAAGTATTTTCGGGGGCGAGTCTGCCTACGCGATACCAAGTGTTGTCAAATAAAATATCCTTGCGATAAACATTTTTATACTCAACAGTACCACCGGCAGATGAAGTGCCTGAACTATTGTTAATTCCACTTACTACAACCGATCCTTGAGAAAGAGAAGCCGTCCCACTAACAGGTGAAAGAACGCTTTCTCCACCGGGATTATAAGAATACGTTGTAGCATACTGATAGTCACCAACAAGATTGCCGTTAATATCATCTTCAATTGGTCTGAGAGAAACGGTCCCCGAAGGTGATGGATTGTTTTCCATATTAATAACGTTAATCTCTGGGTATTCAATATTACCATCTTCAATTACAGAAAAGGTGTAATCACCCGTTGGACTAAAGAAGTATGTTCTATTATCTGCTCTGTCGCTCAAATAATAGTTAAAATCATAAACATGCTTTGCTCTTCTGTTTTGTGAAACAGCGTTACCGGCGCTATCAAGTGTTAAATACTCTTTAAACTTATTGGAGGCACGCAAGATAGTTGCGCGGCTAGTATACTGATTAGCAATTGAAAGTGCTAAAAACTGATCTTCAATACCGGCAATATTTCTAAAGATGTTGTTTTTAAATCTTAGTTTAAGTTCTTCATCAGATTCTGAATTTGCTCCAGCGTAAGTTGCATCATAATTTGTTACAGAAGAAATATTTGGAACAGAAGAACTTAAAGTTATGATTTTATTAGATTGTACGTTCCCGCTCCCCCCGCCGAGAATTGCTTCAATTGCAACTTTTGCCTGAGTTTGATTTTCCGCCATTGTCGCATCAACTGCGGTATAAAAACTAATCACCGGGTTTGTCGCATCAGCAACTGTTGAAACTCTAGTTGCTGCTGGGATAAATATTGCGGCTCCGTTTATTTCATTTCTACTAAAGGTTACTTCACCAACCGCCCTTCGTCCCATTTGACGAGAGAATCCAAACAACTGAACCATATCATCTAGATCTTGCCCAAACTTTGTATCAATATCAAATGTGTAATCAGTAAGAAAGCCTTGGAACTGAGCCTCGGAAAGAGCCTGAGCAACGGAGTCAATAATTTTTCTTTCAGGAGTTCCTAGTTCTGCTGAAATCTCTGGATCTAGTGCATAAAGTTGGTCGCGTATTCTTTTACTAAAGTCTTCTTGTGTCCACATTTAAAAACCCCTGATAATCGCCGCATCTTGGAAAGGAATATCTAAATTATAAACATCTCCGTATGCCGTAATAAGATTTATTGTTAGATACATCGTATCATAATTTACTTTACTACTTATTTCATATCTTAAAATTAACTCATCTTCGTTAATTGTAACTAGCCTTGAAAATTGAGCAATTTCCTGATTTGCTCTTTTTTGTTGTATAGACATATATCTGTTGATAAGTCTTCTTACTTCTGAAATTACTAAATCTTGAAAATCGTTTGGAAGAAAAACTTGCTCCCCTGCAACAAGAAAAGAAGCGCCGCCCTCTCCATTCTCAATAAATGAGCCTAAATCTGGGTTTAAAGGGTCTGCGCCAATAGGGTGTTTGATCCAGAACATTAGATCTTGGACAACCTTTCTCGTGCCCGTCACTATGGCTAAACTGTTATTCTTTCCTATTGCTAAATCTCCATTTGAGATTTTAAGGCTCCAAGTCATTTTTAAGTATATTCCTCTCTAATTAGGTTACGCTATCATCAACATTAATGCTATCTTTATGCCTCATCAGTGGGGTCTGAATATACCCTCTGAGGTTGCAACTGTAACCACCTATTGAAAAAAGTTGCTGTCCCTGAAGGGTTGTCGTCAGGATCTTTGCGATATTGTATTTTTAATGTGTCTCCCCTTAAAAACTCTATCTTCAAAGTACTATTTAGTGCGACTGGCTTGTTCTGCCTCTGACTAAACGCTGAGAGCGTATCTATGGGGGCTAGACCATTAACTGATAGACCTAGATTAAGTCCTGTGTTATTAGCCGTAGATTCCATCTCAGCGCCTCCTGAGACAATATAAACGCCATCATAGGGAATTGTAAAAGATGGTGCTGTCCCTAGCCACGCTGTTCCTGTATTTGTCACAGGATCTGCGTTAAAATGAACATGAGCAGCCCCACCCGCAAAATCCCAATGACCGTCTACTTCACTGTATCTAAAGTTCCATATGAGGCTATCATCATCGTCTTCTAGTCTTATGCGCTCATACTGACCATCAACGACACCTTCTGTCGGCAAATAATCCGCAACTGGCATCACAATATGCTTTACATTAAATCTTTCAATTTGCGTTTGTTCAAAGTAGTCTTGCAAAGAGGCGTCGGCCTTTGCAAAATCCATTATTATTTCTTGATCAGCGTTTACATATAATATATTTCTACTTTCAATTCTTACATCACCTGATACAAGATCGTTTTTATTTACTACTTCTCTGCCTGTCTCTGCTTTTTGTTCTAATCTCCAATAGTTGCCAATTTTTTGAACAACCCAAGTATCTCCAACTTCAGGAACGTTTAGGTACGGGAAAAATAAGTTTTCAACATACATGACTATTCTTTGTTTATAATAATCATACCCTTCTATAACTCCGTTCCTCATATCAACGGCTGTTATTTTAACTGTAGAATACATTAGTTATCATCCTCATTAGGAGTATTAAGGGGATTTGGCGGATTAACCTTTGTGATAACATAAGTTCTTTGAGGCGCAGAACTTTCGGTTGGAGGTCTGACTGGAATCATTCCAATATTTATATCTTTTGCGGCTGTGTCCTTATCATAATAAGGCCATCCGGGGGCGATAAGCACCGCATTAGTAGTAAAGCCTCCTGTATAACTGAACTGGTGGGTAACATCTCTAACATAGAAAGAAAAGTTCATAGTTTTGTTTTTATAATTTGGAATTTCTATGATCATACCCGGCTCTAATTCAGGCATAAAAGTAAACTCTGCACTTGATAAGAATTGTGATGCCCAAAGTTCTATAAACTTATGATAGGCATAAAATACTTCAACATATGGGTGGCGAAGGGTTAGATTTTGTTCTTTATAGGGTCTTGCTCCATAAAGTTCTAGGAAGTCTAGTATCTCTTGTCTTTCACTCTTTTTATATTCTTCAGATCCATGGGCAGGTTCCCGTGCGGTTGGATCTTGAGGCGAGCCTTCGTTATCTAAAAACGGTTTAAGGAACGAATCAAAAATTCCCGGCATCTCTACTGTCATGACCCCAGAACCAAAGAGTTCATCTAACAAGAGAGTGGTTCCATTATTAAGCGAACTTCCTTGACCCAAAGGATTTCCTAGAATATAAACATGGGTTGCCAATGATTTGTCACTTAAGTCAATTGTACATTTAATAAGTTCACTTGCGCTAATTCTTAGCCAAGGACGTTTTCTTGAAATGTTAAAGTAGTCTGGATACCATGCGATGAAATCGCCGTTTGGCAAAGAACAGAAGTTTCTCATTGAAGCGGTGACGGCTTCTTTGACGCTATCAAATAGAGGAAC
>ERZ891134.1633-NODE-1633-length-14746-cov-6.696004_pt1 | contig 14746 bp, 15 predicted proteins | sample MGYA00520888_ERZ891134 | MGnify/ENA primary metagenome ERZ891134 (study PRJEB32303, sample SAMEA104408692) | aquatic metagenome | biome: Brackish water; feature: Coastal; material: water | place: Baltic Sea | collected 2014-10-23 | depth 10 m ... | reverse complement strand
ACTTGCAAGGAACCCCATCCACCGCGTTGGCCTACCTCGGCCCGTTTGACTGCTGGTCACCGTTTCCACCCTTCATCGGAATCCATTTCACGAACCTTAGATCCACCGCCAGGTTCGATGACTTATTACTCTTTCCCTTGCCGCTTCGAAATGAGTGGACTGAAATCACGCTTGTCATGTGGGGCTCCCTCGGCTTCTGGCTGCCATTCGACGCCAACGAGCGCTTCGCGGGCTGCACCACCGTGGAAACACGGTGGTGGGGACAACCGCCACACGGCAATTTGGTTTTCCACGCCCCAGCCTCTACCCTTGACACGCGCCGCAACCGCGGTGGATTCTTGGATCAGAATTTGATCCCCCTGCGAGTCTTTAAATTCCGACTGGATCGTGCAGTCGGCCCCACGAGACTCTCTCGGTCTCGTGATGAATAGGTAACTCATGTCTTTCGATGAATTGGGCATTAACCCTGCCCTGAGCAAGGTCCTGGCACGCCAGGGCATCAACTCTCCGTTCCCCATCCAGGTGGCAACGCTGCCCGACGCCGTCTCCGGACGCGACGTCCTCGGCCGCGGACAAACCGGTTCGGGCAAGACGCTCGCATTCGGACTTGCGATGCTCACCCGCCTCGCGGGCCGGCGCGCAAAGCCGCACAAGCCACTGGGCTTGGTGCTCGCACCCACCCGAGAACTCGCAATGCAAATTCAAGATTCACTCAAACCACTGATGGACGCAGTGGAGTTGAAGTCGCGCTTGATCGCCGGCGGTATGCCGTATGGCAAGCAGATCGACGCACTGCGTTCGGGTGTTCCGATCCTGATCGCTACGCCGGGTCGCTTGATCGACTTGATGGAGCGCGGTGATGTCGACCTATCCGCTGCGGAGATCGTCGTCCTGGATGAAGCAGATCAGATGGCCGATATGGGCTTCCTGCCTGCGATGAAGCAGATCCTCGATACCTGCAAGCCCGGTGGCCAGCGTTTGCTGTTCAGCGCAACCTTGGACAAGGGCGTTGATCGACTCGTTCGCGCGTACTTGAACAACCCTGTTGAACATTCGGTCGACACCGGCCAGGCATCGGTGACCACCATGGATCACCACGTGTTGGTGGTGCATCCGGAGGACCGCGATGCGGTGATCGGTCAGATCGCTGCACGCGAGGGCCGCACCATCATCTTCGTGCGCACCAAGCACGGCGCCGACAAGCTCGCTAAGAAGCTCGCGAGTCAGGGTGTGCCTGTTGGTGTGTTGCACGGTGACAAGTCCCAAGCGGTGCGCACCCGCACACTCGCTGACTTCAAGGAGGGGCGCGTGAATGTTCTGGTGGCAACCAACGTTGCTGCCCGCGGCATCCACGTGGACGACATCTCGTTGGTGGTGCACTTCGATGCACCCACCGACCCCAAGGACTACCTGCACCGCGCAGGCCGCACTGCGCGCGCCGGTGAATCCGGCACCGTGGTGACGATGACGGCACCGCGCCAACAGCGCACCGTCAAGCACATGACCGACCGGTGCGGCGTGGAGCCTGTGGTCACGCGCGTTCGGCCCTTGAGCTCTGAACTCGTGACGATCACGGGAGCACAAGCACCCAGTGGTACTCCGTGGCATCCCGCGCCGGCGAAGCCTTCGCGGAACTCGCGTCCGAGACGACCGCAAGGCGCCGGTCGGAGCCGTCATTCGTCGAACCGCGGTGAGCGCGGACGTTCCGGCCGAGGCGCCGGCCGTGGAGGATCGTCCCGTCATAGTTGACATTTGAACTATCTCCGATATAGTTGAGAAATCAACTACTTACTCGGAGGGTCCATGACCACGCTGTTGCACATCGAAGTAAGCCCGATGGGCGAGAACTCAATCTCGCGCGCGGTGACCGCAGAGTTCCTCGATGCATGGAAGGCCGCTCACCCCGACGGAACCATCATCGAGCGCGATCTCGCTGCCAACCCGGTTCCAGTGCTCGATGGCGAGGCGATCTTCGCGGACTACGCCCCCGAGGCCGATCGCCCCGCTTCGATGGCGGCCAAGCGTGCACTGCGCGGCGAGCTCATCGACGAAATCACCGGTGTGGACGAGATCGTGGTGTCCACCCCCATGTGGAACTGGAACGTGCCTTCGCCCCTCAAGGCCTACATCGACCAGATCATCATTCCCGGCGTGCTTGATGGCAGCGGCGCCGCAGGATTGGCAGGCAAGAAGGTCACCGTGGTCATGGCGCAGGGTGGCTCGTACGCTCCCGGCGCCCCGCGCGAAGGCTGGGACTTCGGATCGGGCTACCTGAACGTGGTCTTCACTGCGCTCGGCTCGACCGACGTGGAAGTGATCGTTTCGGAATTCGGTCTGGCTGGTATCGCACCAGGTATGGATGACTTCGTTGGCGCGAAGGAAGAGTCCATCGCGGCAGCCAAGGTTGCTGCACGTGCACGAGTTGCTGCACGTTCACGAGTTGCTGCACGTGCACGAGTTGCTGCGTAGCTCTACTTCGCACCGTGATCTTGGGCATGATGTTCCGGTGATGGGCGCATGACCAAGACACCCGGCGGGCAGGCGGCTGACGAACTCGATCTGCAGTATCGAGAGATCCGGTACGGCAAGGTCTCTTCGGTCGAGGAGGCAGCCGCCGCCCGTGGCGTACCCGTCGCAGCTGTTGTGAAATCGCTATTAGTACGGCGCGGTGAAGACGATCACCTGCTGGTGTTAATTCCGGGTGATCGATCGATTTCTTGGCCGAAGCTGCGAGCCCTGCTGGGCGTCTCGCGGCTCTCGATGCCCGATGCCGATACCGCCTTCGCGGTAACCGGATACCGGCGAGGGACGATCACTCCGCTGGGATTGGACTTACCCGTAGTGGTCGATGAACTTCTCGTCGGCACCGACATCACCTTGGGTTCAGGTGAACCCGAAGTGGCTATCGCAGTGGGGGCAGACGAGCTGATCTTGGCCTACTCAGCGACCGTTGCCGATGTTGCTGACTAACCGGGGATAGGCGACGCCTGGACCAGGAGTCCGGAGGCGATCAAGATTCCCACCACGAGGGCCATCTCCGGCAACAGTCGGCGGCGCAGAATGCTCAACTGCTCGACCTCCACGGTGGAAACGTCGTCGTCGTTGCTGCTGCGCTGCACTTGCGCGTATTCCAGTTCCGGAACAGTGCCGAAGTGGTTCTTGATGCCGTAGCCGGCAAGAGCTGCAACCATCGCGACCTTCACCAGCAGGATCCAGCCCCACGTGGTGGTGAACAGCGCACTGGGCGAGGGCATGATGAAGAAGGCCATCAAGACCCCGGTCACTGCGACGGCGAAGACCGAGTAGGTGGCGTAGCGCGAGAAGTTCAAGACCAACTCGCTGCCGTCCTGCAAGATCGCTTGGCGTTCCTCGCGTCGGCGCAAGACATATGCGAGGGCAATTGCTAGGGCGATGAGGCCGCCGGCCCAGATGGCAGCGAACGTCACGTGCGTGGCATCAGAGAGCATCATCAACCACGTCGGACTGGTGGTGATGGTGTGACCGTCGAGTGCGTAGGAAACGATGATGCCGCCACTGAGCACCCAGATGAACGGTGATCCGTTGACCATGCCCGGCGCACCGGCGAGTGCTGCCCCCGCCGCGAGGCGTAGAAGAGCCGCGAGGATCAGGTTCCAACTGCCCCCGCCAACGAATTGATTGATCAGATCGACGAGGGCGCCAGCCACTGCGATGGCCCCGGCGATGCGCATGATCTGCAACAGGTAGCGGCCGACCCATGTCATTCGGGGACTGGCTACGAAAGCGACGAAGATCGCCACGCCCCAGCCGATGATCAGACCCAGGTTGGTGATCGCGGCGGCGATAGAGGCGAGTGCTCCCCCTCCCCCTCCACTGCCTTCGGCTTCCGCAGCGGCGAGCTCGCCTTCCAGCGAGGTGTCGTCATCGGTGGCCGGCTCCTGTTGTTCCAAGACGACATCACCCACGCCGAAGCGGACGACTCCGCGGATGGTGTGACCATCGGCGGCTTCGGCCTGCCAGATGACTCCGTAGACACCCTCGTCCAAGGAGAGAGCAGGCTCCAGGATCCAGGTGACGCCGTCATCCACCTCGAGGGCTTCGTAGATCAACTCGGTGCCCTCGGCATCGAGCAGCCTGGTCTCGGTCTCGTTCAACCCGATCGGATCGGAGAAGGTCAATTCGATTTCGGTCACAGGCGCCGGGACGGTCTCTCCATCGCTGGGCACCGCGCCCACGAATGTGGCATCGGCCTTGGCTATCGGGGCGCCCAGCACGACGGCCAACCATGCGGCCAGCGTGACCAATAGGGTGACGGCCGCGCGGGGGGACCATCGGACCGTGAACACCCCCGCACTGTAACGGCGGGCGGCGGCGCGCTCTAGCGAGATCCCCTGCGCAATGCGACAGCGGTGAGACCCTCGCTGACCGCCCCGGACAGGGCGAACAGGCTCATCCCCCACCCGCGCACGGGTGAGACCTTGCCCTGAATCGAGATAGCCGCGAACGCGATGGCATCGGAGGCATCGCTGATGCCCTGCGCCGCCACCCAACCGTCGACCGGACGGCCCGAACGCCAGGCGTCCAGGGTGCCCAGTCCGATGGCGATCTCTCGAGCTCCGGCCAACCGGGCGATCCAGCCGGCTCGCTTGGCCTCCGCTTCGGGCAGTCCCAGTGCCTTCCCAAGACCGGCGGGGCCAATGATCATCCCGGTGCCAATCACCAGTCGGGTTATTCCGAGAGCGGGCACGACTGCAGGAGGGACCGGTTTCATACTTCGACGCTAGTGGTGCAGGAGACGACTCACCAGCCGAAGGTTCCCTGCCCGCCCTTGAACGGGCCGGTCACTTTGCTGGTGATCCACCCGCCGTAGAAGTCGCCTGGCTGCGACTGGACGATCTCGCCATCGACGGTGATCTCGTCCATCAGGCCCGGGTAGATAGATACGTGATCGCGCAGTTCGGCGAAGCGAGGTGTCGGATCGGGGTAATCCCAGGCCGCGCGCTCAGCAACGGTCCCATCTGATCCCACGACGTCGAAGTACGCCGCCCGGCCTTTCCACTCGCAGAAACTGGAGCCGGCTGCAGGGACGAGGGAACCATCGGTGAAGGACGCCAGCGGCACGTAGTACGTGGGCGGGTGGCTGGTCTCCAGAACCCGGAGGGCTCGGTGGGCCCGGGCGATGACCCCACCGCCGAAGGTGACGACGATGTCTTCGGTGACCGGATCGAGCGCCGGTGGCCTGGGGTAGTCCCACACCGATTCCGCCGTACTGCCCATGTTTTTCTCCCCTTGCGCATTCGATAGTTGAAGGCTAAACTACTCGTATTCGATCGAGGAGGTCCTATGCCCGCCGTAACCGCCGACACCATGACGTTGCCCCGCGTGAGCGTGGCACCGCAATCCACCCTGCGCACGGTGAAGACGGTCACCAGCGCACCTCAGGGCTACGAAGGGGAAGGCTTTCCGGTTCGCCGTGCCTTTGCCGGCGTGGATGCCTTCGACCTCGACCCCTTCATCCACATGGACCAAATGGGTGAGGTGGAGTACGCGCCGGGTGAGCCGAAGGGCACGCCCTGGCACCCGCACCGCGGATTCGAGACGTTCACCTACTTGATCGACGGTCAGTTCCTGCACCAGGACAACCACGGCGGTGGCGGCACCATCCTCGAAGGTGGAACGCAATACATGACCGCCGGTGATGGGATCTTGCACATCGAGACTCCCCCGGAGCACCTCGTCGAAGCCGGTGGTCTCTTCCACGGACTGCAGTTGTGGATCAATCTGCCGACCGAGAAGAAGCGCATCGCACCGCAGTACCAAGACCTACAAGGTCAAGACCTCACCATGCTCACCAGCGCCGACGGAGGCGCAGTGCTGCGTGTCCTGGCCGGCGACATCGACGGCCACTCCGGCCCCGGTATCTCGCACACTCCGCTGTCCATCGCCCACCTAACCCTTGCACCCGGGGCGCAGATCGACATCCCTTGGCGCAGCGACTTCAACGCCTTGGCCTACACCCTGGCCGGGTTCGGATCCGTCGGCGCCGAGCAGCGGCCGGTGCAAACCGGTCAGATGGCGGTGCTGGTCAACGGAGATTCACTGCGCGTCAAGGCAGCTGATCAGCAGGAGTCGCGTTCACCCAACATGGAGATGTTCATCATCGGTGGCCTGCCGTTGCGCCAACCGACATTCCAGTACGGACCGTTCGTGATGAGCACCAAGTCCGAGGTGATCGAGGCGTTCGAGGACTTCCAAGCGGGTCGCTTTGGCCACATCCCTGCCGACGCCATTCAGCCGCACAAACCAAAGGGCGCCTAAGTCCACTGATTCAACTAGCGGGCTCCACCGGGAGGTCCGCCGGGTGGATCTTCACGGTGCAGTTCTTGAACGTAGGCCTGCCACGCCTGTGTTTCTGGATCCTGCTCAAGTTCGGCGACCTCAGCGCGTTCTTTTGCATCTGCTTCGGCTTCAAATCGAGCTGCACGATCGCGGTAGTAGCGTCCTAACCAGTTACTGAAACTCCCGTGCTTTCGATATCTGTTCCATACGAAAATTGCGAACAGACCAATCAGCGGCCACTCGACCATGTAGACCCATGAGCGATCGACACCTTGCATCGCACGCTGGTACTGATTGATGGTGGCGTAGGTGCATATTCCCAAGACGATCACAAGGGGCAGGTGCAACGTCAAGACGTCTTTCCAGAATCTCCGGCGATCGTGGCTCGCGGGCAGTTCCGTTTCGCTCACACAATCACCTCCTGACGCGATGGTCGGTTGGCAAATCTGGCCATAGCCAACAGGCTCCAACCAATGAGGGTCACCACTACAGCAGGCCACCCAAGTCCACCTTCAATGCCATTCTCGATCCACCACGCGATCACCGGTAAGCCCGCTGCAACGATCAATAACGCGGATATGGAACGTGCGGCTGCAACCAGAAATACCGTACCAATGCCGACGACGAAAACGATCGTCACGATCGCACTGAACTGCGGGCCAAAAATGCTCGTCGATGCAGCGGATCCAGCCATCACAACCAGAAGTGCAACCGCTACCGGTTCGGGGTAGGCACGCACCCATTGCGGGAGCTTGCTCGCCAAGACATCACCTGCACTGGCAAACACAGCAAGCGGCACCGCGATCGCCAGCAGAACCAATGATGCATAACTCAACGGATCGCCGGCCAAGGCGATTCCCGGCGGAGCAGTACGCGACAGTGCGACAGAAAGACCCAGCGCGGTTCCCATCCACACCAACTCCGTGCCGCTGATCAACACCAGGATCCGCATCTTGGCGTCATCATTTTCGAATCTGTCAGCGAGGTTGCGTCGCTGTCGCCAGCCAAAACCAATCAGTGCAATCAGTAGGGCCATCTTGGCGACGATGATCGCCCCGTAAGGACTTGTCACCAGGGACGCTAACCCGTCCAGTCGCAATCCAGCGTTCAGTAGCCCGCTTTCTGCTAAAACGATCACGCAAATGAGAGCAAGCAGACTGAATCGTCGAATGACAGAGGCAGCATCACCGCCGTGACGATGCGCATAATTGATGGTTGCAACGAGTCCCCCGACCCAGACAGACGCAGCAACGATGTGCAACCCCAGGCTTATCGTGGCCGACGAGTGGCCATCGTTGATTCCGGAGTGACCGTTGAAGCCGGGTAGGAAAGCCGCGATGAGCGCCAAGGCGAGCAGGATGCTGCCCGTCACCCGGTCAAGAATGACCCACGAGAGAACGCCAACGATCGCAATCAGCAGAAACTGAAGGAGCATGACACGACCCAGGGTCGTTTGGGTCAGCAGCGACCAAACGATCGTTGGATCTACCGACGTACGCAGCGGGAGGGCAAGCACCTCCGACACGGTCAGGACTGATTGCGCGAGTAGCGCGACTAGCCAGACAAGGGCTGCCATCGATGCAATGGCGCCGCAGCGCCGGTCGGGCCGAGGCGCCAAGACACCACCAACGAGCACAAATCCAACCGTCAATGCAGTCGCCACGTTTCGGATCCAAAGATCAAGGGGTAGCGCCCACAAGGTGGCCAAAGGAACCACGGGAAGACCGGGGATGTTCGATTCGGTCAGCGCGCCGATGGTGCTCAGCACCAGGAAAAGCACCGGGATGCCCACGAGGAGTACAGCAGCCCGTGGTCGCACCCTGCTGACCGCAGGTGCGAGAACCGAAGTGGTCATCACTGCTGCTGCTGGAACGTCCCGAAGATCGCCGGATCGGTGTTGGGCGATACCTGCAGGAAGGTGGTGCACAGGGCACCGAGCAGGAACGCGATACAGATCCACACCATCCAGTAACTCATCAGCTGGGCCTGGAAGTAGACGGACTTGTTGATCAGCCCCTTGCGGGCCCGATTGAAGATTCCGGTCAGCAAGAAGATCAACATCAAGAAATGGAAGATGTTGCTCGCACAGAGCAATAGCACCGCAGAGGCGTAGGCACCGTTACCCGCCCCAAAGGGGAAGGTGCTGATCTGCATCCACTGGGCAACCAAACCGCCGATCGAAATAAGGAGCGCAGCGCCGGCGCCGACAATCAAGCCGGCATGATTGCCACGCTTGCCTTCTCGATAGCCGAACCACATCGCGATTGTTGCCAAGACGACGATTCCGAAAATCGCCCAAAAAGGCCAGTCGGCAGCGAAGGTTGCAGAACTCTTCGCCGGCACCGCATTCGTCTGTGCGTCAGTTAACGAGGCACCCGGGGGCGCCCAACCGCCGTTCACGTTCAGTGACCACAGGTAGGTGTAGCTGATGATCAAGGCCAAAGTGCCCGAAACATCCATGACGATCAACGTCCACAGTCCCGCCTTGGCGCGGCGAGCGATAGTGGTCATTGGCTCACCCGTGGTGGGTGAGAGCGGCTGGTGAGTTTCAGCGCTCATGATTGGCTACCCACCTTCTGTGTATCGAGATCGCCGTCTACGGCGGCCAGCTCCTTTTGGTACGGATCAGGAACTCCGTAGTCGTACGGCTTCTCAGTAACTACCGGTAGCACCGCAAAGTTCTCCAGCGGCACCGGAGTGGGGGTCTGCCATTCCAAGGACTTTGAACCGAATGGGTTGCTCGTCGCCTTCTCACCGTACATCCACGAAGAGATGATCGCACCGAGGAAGATGAGCATGCCGATGCCGATGATGTAGGCACCAATAGTCGAGATCCAGTTGGAGATGTTGAACAAGCTGTCGAACTGCAGCACCCGCCGCGGCTGCCCCTGCAGTCCGGCAACGAACATAGAGCCGAAGGTGATCTGGAAACCTACAAAGGCCGTCCACAGGCCAATGGAACCGGCACGTTCGTCAAGCATCCGTCCCGTCATCTTCGAGAAGTAGAAGGCAACCCCACCCATTGCGCCGAACAGCCCGGCACCCATCAGCATGTAGTGGAAGTGTGCAACAACGAACATGCTTCCGTGCATGTACTGATCAACGGGAACATCCGATAGGTAGATGCCGGTGACGCCACCGATCATCTTGTTGAAAATGACCGCGTAAATCGCCATGACGGGTAAACGCGTCCACACGACGCCTCGCCACATGGTGCCGATCGCAACCAGCACGAGGAAGCCGACGGGAATCGAGATCATCTCAGTGGAGAGCATGAACGGATAATTGACAGCGGGCGCCCAACCCGTCATGTACATGTGATGCGCCCACACCAGACCGCTGAGCGCCACCACACCAACGATGCCGGCAACCGCAAAGTTGAACGAGAACAGAGGCTTTCGGTAGAAGACCGGCAAGATCTCCATCAGCACCGCGGCACTTGGGATGATGATGACGTAAACCTCGGGGTGGCCGAGTAGCCAGAACAGGTTCTCGTACAGCCAAACGCTGCCGCCCTCAAGTGGATCGAAGAATGAGGTGTTGAATATTCGGTCGCTCATCGCCAGGATCTGCGAGTACTGATAGAACGGGAATGCGTAAAGACCCATCAGCGCCGCAGCGAAGACCCCGTAAACAAGAATTGGTGTTCGCGACCAGGTCATGCCCTTGGCCCGCATAGTCAAAGTGGTGACCATGAGGTTCACGCTGGCAACACCGGTGGAGAACGCGAAGACGATGATCGTCATTTGGTAGCCGAGCATTCCTGGGGGGCCTTGGGAAGCGAGTGGTTGGTACACCGACCAGCCATCTTGTACGCCACCTTGGAATAGCGAACTAATCAAGCAGGGCGTAGCCGCGACGAGCAGCCAAAGGCTCAGCGCGTTGAGTCGCGGAAACGCCATGTCCCGGGCACCGATCATGATCGGGACAATGAAGTTGGCAATCGGGCCCATGACCACGATGATCATTCCGATGATCATCGCAATGCCGTGGGTGCCGATAATCGAGTTGTAGAAGCTTGGGGAGAAGACCTCCGCCCAAGTCACACCGAGTTCGGTGCGAATGAGCATCGCTAGCAAACCACCGAAGCCCAGGATGATCATGACCATGATCAGGTACTGGACGCCAACCACCTTGTGATCGGTGGTGAACTTCCAGTAGCGCTTCCACCCCAAATCCTTGCCGGCGAGATACTCGGCGTCGGCGTGAGTGATGTCCCGGCCCAGTAGCCAGCGAATCGGACCGACAAAAGCGCCCATGCCGGCCATGAAACCGATCACCCAGCCGAGCAAAACCGCCAAGTAGACGTAGTCCGGAGCCGCTGGGGCGAAGGTGGCGGTTGAGGCACCCGACGGAGTCAAAATGTTGGTGACAACACCGGCGATTGTTGCCAGTGCCAAACCACCGATCAGGCCAGTGACGAAGTTGAGCCGACGCATGATGCCGCCGGGTTGGCCGTGCTGAGCCGGCTGCGGCACTTCAGAACCGAAGACATTCGCGGTGGCGGTTGCTGTGCTCATGCGGTCTTACCTCCACCCATCTCGCGAGCCCAGGAGTTGAAGTCTTTCTTCTCCAGGACCTGGATTCCAGTCTCCATGTAGGCGTGGTGCATGCCGCACAACTCTGCGCAGCGGACGTTGAAGTTGCCCAACTTGTCTGGCGTAACTCCGGTCTGAGTGATGGCGCCGGGGTTGGCGTCAATCTTCACACCCAACTCCACAGCCCAGAAGTTGTGGATCACATCCTTAGACGTGACATTGAAATAAACCGGTCGGTCTTTCGCTAGGTACAACGTCTCGGACGTGATGCCGTCGTACTGCGGATATTCGAAGGTCCATACCCATTGCTGACCTGTCACGTTAACGATCAAGGCCTGACTGTCCCCAGGCTGTTCATCTGCCGGGATCGTGCCGTAAGAGTTCGCGGTGATCTGCGCTAGTTCGACCAGACCCCACACAACCAGGAAGAACGCAAGGAGGCTCGAGACCGCGGTCCACATCACAACGCCGATCGTGTTCGAGCGGATCGCGGGGCTTTGATCGGCGGGCACTTCGTCGCCCGAGATGTGCTTCCAGCCCAGGAGGCTGTAGACGAGGACGGCGAAGACGAACGCCGTGATGGGAATGGAGATCAAGGTGAAGACGAAGACCGTCTGCTCGATATCCCGCATGATCGGCGACGCCGGGGCGCCTGTTTGGTTCATCGCGGCAAGTAGCAACCAGCACAGCGGCAGCAGCAGGAATCCAATGACAACCGTCAGCACCAGAATCCCGCGCGCATAGGGGCGTCGCAGCCACATCTTCACCCGATGCATCGAGGGTGGCCTATTGGTGGGAGCCTCTGGCTCGTCAGGTTGGCCCGAAGGGCGGATGTCCGTCGTTGTCATCAGACCACCTCGAAGGTGCCGGCCATCCAGCCGCGCGTTTGCATCGGTCCGCCGAACTCCTGGTACATGTCACCGCAGGGGAACTCGCAATTCCATACGTACTTCCCGGGATCACCCGTGATGAACGTGACTTCCATCTTTTGTGGCTTCTCGGGGTAGCCATCCTTGTTCGTCTTGGCGTTCCCCTTATTCATTTTCAGCGGAACCGACAGGAAGAAGTCCGGCTGACTGGATTCGGGGAAGTCATGGACGGTGAAAGTGTGACCAACTTCCGATGGCTTGATGCCCTCCACCGTCTCGCCATTCACCACCATGGTGCCGTCCATCGAACCGTGGACGTCTGCGAAATAAGGGTTGTAGATGGTTCCGCCGGAGTCGTACTGGATGAAGGTGATGGTCACAGCCGAATTCGCGGGCACTTGAATACTGGTCGAGGGCCAGTAGAAGGGCTGGCCTGACAGCCAGTTGGCTTCAAAATTGGATGACGTCTTGGGCGGGGGGACGCTCGCCGAGCTATTCGGATACACGGCCAGTTCCAGTGTTGCGTGCGGCAACTCTCCCTGCGGAGTCTGCATAGTTCCGGCGGTCTCGGCTTTGAGCGTGGGTGGCTCTGCCTCGCGAACCGAGTTGAAGACCGCTATTCCGGCAACGATTGCAACACCAACAACGACCGAGAGCAGTGTCACCAGCGTTCGCTTCACGCCGATCCTCCATTTTCGAAGAAACCATTCACTGCTCTGCGAGTAGATGAACGGCTTCCACAGTTGCCCGAGGCCCCCAAACTAGCGGTCTAGCCAGCGAAAGGGGTCAATTTCGGGCAATCGTCGCGAACACTTTCGCTCCGCTTGTGAACCAAAGGACAAAGAGGATCTGCCGCGCCGATCTTCGCGCATCTTCAGCGACATACAGTGACCACCGTGGGTGACCTTGCTCCCGACCTCAGCGCGATCGACCTGAATCTGTTTGTCGTCGCCAATCTCGGTCTCCTCGCAACTGTGTACCTCTGGGCAGCGCGACGAGCCGGTTCCTGGAACTGGCTGTCCACGATCGCCTTTTTGGTCGCGCTGGCGGCGCTAGCTCTCGCGTATCTCGGTCCGTTCGGTGCGTGGGCCCACGATGCCTTCTGGGCGCATATGGGTCAGCATCTATTGGTCTTGATGATCGCCGGACCGATGATCGTTCTGTCCTCCCCCATCCGGTTGATTTTCGTGAACCTCGGTCCTCACGGGCGACGTCGCCTCGTCCGCATCCTTCGGTCGCGGCCCGTGGAATTCTTAACAAACCCGTATGTCGGCTGGGTCTTGTTCGCGACGGTCCTTCTCGGTTCCCACACCCAGATCGTGATGAATTGGGCCCTGGTCAGCCACGATGGTATGGAATTCGTGATTCGTCCGGTCTACCTGTTTGCGGCGCTCACCTTCTACTTCCCTTTGATCGGCTGCGACCTGATTGCCAAGCGGCCGGCTCCCAGCGTCCGATTGATGTCCCTCGGCTTGATGATGATTCCAGAAACTGCACTAGGCATCGTCATTCACTTCGCACCGGTACCCCTGTACTGGCCATATGAGCAAACAGCGGCGGTGTACGGATTCGACGTGATGGCCGATCAAAAGTTCGCCGGGGCGATGATGTGGGCAATCGCGATGGTGCTGGACGGGATCTGGATGATGGTCGCAGCCCTGGAGTGGTGGCGGGATCAAGAGAAGGAGACCCGCAAATTGGAAAGACAGGAAGCCAGGGAGGCGTCCGCAGCATGAAGCGAGTGTCCGTTCTTTCCGCCTCGTTCCTTGCAGCGTTTGCCGTGATGCTGAATGGATGCGGGCTTCTGTCCCCCGCCGAAGAGACCCTCATCCCCCTAGAAGCCGGTGAAATAACCACTGATCCGGGTATCGGGATGACGGTGATTCCAGCTGAGGAACGCGGCGAGCCATTGGACATCTCGGGTGCGGATCTCGACGGTGGTGAACTGTCGCTCGCCGATTCGCGCGGCGACATCACCGTGGTGAACGCCTGGGCGACCTGGTGCGCCCCATGCCGAAGTGAGATGCCCGAATTCGCCGAAGTTGCCCGCGAATTCGCCGATCAAGGTGTCACCTTCATCGGCTTGAACGTGCAAGATGATGCGGGCGCGGCACGGGAATTCACCGCCGACACCCCCTACCGGAGCATCATCGACGAAGACGGGGCGCTCCTCGGTCGCATTCCGAACGTGCCGCCTCGGGCCCTACCGGTCACCGTGATCTTGGATCGTGAGGGACGCATCGCAGTGCGCATCGTGGGACCCATCGTGCTGGGCACCCTGGATGACACCGTGCGCAGCGTCCTTGCCGAGGACGCCACGCGCTCCTCGTGAGCCTGGTAGAAACAGCGATCGTGGAACTCACCGGAACCTACGTCCCCCTGATCACAACCTTTGACGAATCCGGCCGCGTGGATCTGGCCGGCCTAGGGCCGGTCATCGAAGCCAGTCTGACGGCCGGGATCACCGGGTTCGTTGCTTGCGGCACCACCGGTGAGGGCTACGCCCTGACCCTGGAGGAACGTCGCGCCGTTACGGCGCAGATCAACGAGATCGTCGACGGCAGGGCCCCCGTCCTCGGTGGGGTGGGCGGCATGTCCACCGACCAAGCCCTCGACCACGCGCTACTGGCCAAAGCACTCAACCTTGACGGCCTCATGGTGGCCGCGCCCGCCTACTGCCTGCCCACTCAAGTCGAACTTGCCCAACACGTTCGCGCCGTTGTGAGCGCTGCGGGTCTTCCAACGGTCTTGTACGACTATCCGCAGCGCACGGGGGTCTCCTTCACGACCGAAGCACTCGACGAATTGGCCGAAGATCCGGCGGTCATCGGAATTAAAGAAGCCTCCGGGGACCTTGAGCGCATCGCAATCCTTCTAGAGCGCTACGCCGGAGTGATGGACGTCGTCTGCGGAGCAGATGCCGCCGCTCCTGTCTTCTTCGACGCCGGCGTGCGGTGTTGGATCGGCGGTGTGGCGAATGCGCTGCCCGGCGCGCACGTGGCCATGCTCGATCCGGGGCAA
>ERZ891134.1632-NODE-1632-length-14747-cov-4.733460_pt1 | contig 14747 bp, 11 predicted proteins | sample MGYA00520888_ERZ891134 | MGnify/ENA primary metagenome ERZ891134 (study PRJEB32303, sample SAMEA104408692) | aquatic metagenome | biome: Brackish water; feature: Coastal; material: water | place: Baltic Sea | collected 2014-10-23 | depth 10 m ... | reverse complement strand
GCTAATTTTATATCTTTATACCCTTGATAATCATGTTCTTTATAAGTATCTAATTCTATGTGCCAAGGATTCTTAACTTGATTGACATTGTAAGAGCTATTCCCTTTGTATTTTACACCAATGCTATCCATAACCACTCCGTTTATAGCTACGCTGTCTGCCATTATATAATCCCCTGAGGTAGCATAGGCATTATCTAATAACTGATCCCAGTTGCTTTGAGACATATAAACATGAATAGTTTGAATTGTCGCCTGATCATAAAAAGATTGGGCAATTAAATTGTGGGTGATTCCGCATAAATACATGGACATCAAAATTGCGATTGATTTTTTATACATTTTACTTTTTTTATTTTTGATTATTTTCTATTAGACAAGGAATATTCAGAAATCCTTCGGTGGTGGTGGCATATTTTTATCTTTTTTAAAATTTCTTTCTAACAACCTTTGCTGAAACACAGAGAAACCTCTGTATTGTGCAGGCATCAAAAATGATTTTATCTCCTTAAAATGTGTAGTAGTAACGGCAATTTTTTGTGTTTCTAAATTTTGTAATTCAGATATTATACTGTCATTTTTTATCAATGTACCCGAAGAAGAAAGCATTTTAAAATAGGATTGCCACAATACTTGTTGCCTATCGCTAATTATTGCCATTTGCTCTATATGCTTATTAGCACTTACCAAAAATAGATTCACTTGTTCTTCATTTAAGTTCATTTCCTGCTTTACAGCATTGTTGAAATTTTTATTGTTTGGGTGTTTTGGCTTTGTGAGCATAAAAAAACAAAGCATAGCAAGGTTGAGCAAAAGCAAACACCAAGTAGCCCATTGATATATTTTTAACTTATTTATTTGCATAAAAATTATAGTTTGTTCCTAATTGATATTCTGTTGTAGCACTATTTTGGTCAGTGTAACTTACATCTTTAAAGGCAACAAGGTTAATAACAAGAATAACAGCGGCAGCCACTGCAACTTTCCAAATTGGCATCAAAACTACTTTAGTAGCTTCTTTATTTATTCTTTGCTCAATTTTTGAAAATAGGTCAGCATTCAGCATTGGCTGTTTTTGGTCTTGCACACTTTTAAATGCTTCGTCAATCCAGTTATTTGAATTTTCCATATTTATTAGACTATGATTTTTGTTAATTCCTTCGGTTGGGGTTCAAACTTTCTAACTTCATTCTAAGGTTGGCTTTCGCTCTTTGTAGTAAAGATTCCACTGCTTTCAAAGATATTTCCATAATGTCGGCAATTTCCTTTCGTGGTTTTTCCTCAATAAAACCCAAGATGAAAGCTGTTTTTTGAGCATCAGGCAGGGTGTCTATGGCTTGATACATCAACTTTGCATTTTCTTTATTTTCTTCAATAATACCAGGGTGTTCAAAATCAGGAATTTCTTTCTTGTAGTCATCAATAAACAAGAATGTTCTTCTTTTTCGGCTTTTTAGAAAACTTAATGAAGTATTTACCGTAATTCTATACACCCAAGTGTTTACACTTGAATTTCCTTTGAAGGAACTTGCATTATTGAAAATGCTTAAAAAAACGTCTTGTGTTACTTCTTCGGCATCAGGTATGTTTTGTAGATAATGCAAAGCCGTAGCGTAAACTTTGTTTGAGAACAAAGAATACAACTCTTTGAAGGCTATTTTGTCGCCCTGTGAAATTTGTTTTATTAATTCAGTTTCTATGTTCACGGGGTCTTTTTACAATGACGCACAACATTAGTATAGAGGTAACTCAGTTACGTCTATTTCGCATGTAAACCCTACATTGGATTTCTCTAACCCATTTATAATCATATCCGTACGAATAATTTCAATCTCACTACTATTATCCGTTTGTAAGTACTTGTAAACGTTTACAAATGAATAACCAGCTATTTGGTGATGTTGCTCCATTTAGTTTTTCCAATCACAATAATACACTATTTCTGATTCATCCATACTGATAAGCGTGTGATCTAAAAGCTATAGGAGTCGAAATGTGGGATAATGCAATACTCGCTTCATTGTTGGTCTGCCCATTTATTCGACACCTATCCAACAACTTGCACGCCGTGGCGGGAAGCCTAGTTATTTTGCGCTCTGTGACTAATATGGCAGCAATGTTTAGTGGTGCTTTTTCCTTTAATCAAGATTTAACTCAGTGGTGTGTTTCAAATATTACAATCTCTGTATCTGATTTTTCTGAAAACAACTTTACTTTCCGATACAAAAACTGCTAAAGATCTCCCCCAATACTTCCTCATTATCGATCTCACCCGTAATATCAGCCAACGCCCGAATACCTGTTCGCAAATGGAAAGACATCAAATCGCCGCTCAAACCCGATTCAATTCCCTCTATTATCATCTGCAACTCCTCAGAACATAATTCCAACGCCGCAGAATGACGTGCATTCGTAACCACTGTGAGTTGACCTAATTGCGCGATGTCTTGGCTGAACCGTGCGGCGATTTCCCCCCGAAGCAACGATACCGAAGCCCGTTCATGAGCACTCAATTCCCATAGTTCCTCCTGCAATACATCTGCCACAGCTGCTTTATAATCGACCAAATCTCCATTAAAAATATCCAACTTATTCGCGCAAGCCCAAATGCGCTTGCCACGCTCTTTTAAAACCGATAAATCTGCCTTTAAATCGGCGACCGAAATACCCGATGGATCGAATAAATATAAACTCGCACCAGCCGATTCGATATGCTTAAACGTACGATTGATACCCTCACGTTCGATGGCGTCTGTGGCCTCTCTTATACCCGCCGTATCAATCAATCGCACCGATACATCTCCAATCCGCAATTTATCTTCTAACGCATCGCGGGTAGTGCCCGCAATCTCACTTACTATGGCCTTATCTTCGTTCAACAAGGCATTAAACAGTGTGCTTTTTCCGGCATTCGGACGACCCGCTAATACCAATGCAAAACCCTGTTTCAAGGCATTTCCCAAAGCAAAAGAATCCTTCAGCTCATCCACCTGACGTTTAATCTCTACCACCAAGTCCATTAAGTCCGACCGAGAGGCAAACTCCACATCCTCCTCACCAAAATCCAATTCTAACTCAATCAAACTCGTAAAATGCAAAAGTTTACTTCGAAGCAGTTTAATATCGTCAGAAAAACCGCCCCTTAATTGATGCAGCGCCTGTTCGTGGGCAAATTTATGTTCCGCCGCAATCAAATCCGCCACCGCTTCCGCTTGGGCCAAATCCATCTTACCATTCAAAAAAGCCCTCCTGGTAAACTCTCCCGGTTCTGCCATTCGTGCCCCTAACTTTAAATAAGCCCGCAATAAACGCTGTGATATATACGCGCTTCCGTGAAGAGAAATTTCAATTACATTTTCACCTGTATAGCTGCGATTGTTCAAAAACAACGAAATAACCGCCTCATCCATTAAGCCATCTTCATCGTATAATTTTCGCAACGCCAATGTATGCGATGCCATACTCGATATCGGTTTCTTTATCAACGAATCCGTATATATCACTGCTTCTGGACCTGAAATACGCACCACTGAAATCGCCCCTACTCCTCCACCCGTTGCCAATGCTACAATCGTATCTTCGCTTTGCATGCCACAAAGGTACGCCGTGGAAACAAGCACACAAACCCTAAGAATATTGCATCACCACACTAATTTTTGTAAAATTCGCAAAACAATAATGCACGATTATGTCACTTTAGTCTAAATTTCGGTATTTTTACTCCATGCTAAGTGATATAGAAATTGCACAACAAGCCCAACTTCGACCCATAAATCAAGTGGCTGCTGAATTAGGACTTACCGAAGATCATGTAGAACCTTATGGAAAATACAAAGCCAAAATAGATTTCAAGATCGACAAGGAAAAAATCGCAAAAAGCAAACTCATTCTTGTAACCGCCACTACTCCCAATAAAAGCGGATCTGGTAAGACCACCACTTCGGTAGCGCTAACACAAGGATTACAGAAATTAGGTAAAAAAGCCATCGTTGCCCTTCGCGAACCCTCACTCGGACCTTGTTTCGGAATGAAAGGTGGCGCAGCAGGCGGCGGATACTCGCAGGTGTTACCGATGGAAGATATTAACCTTCATTTTACAGGCGATTTTCACGCCATCACTTCCGCCAACAATACCATCGCCGCATTAGTCGACAACTACCAATACAACCACCGCGGAAAACCCAGCCAATTGCGCGCCGTGCTTTGGCGCCGCGTTTTAGACGTAAACGACCGTTCCTTAAGAAGCATTACCACCGGTTTGGGAGGCGTTTCCAATGGAATTCCCCAAGAAACAGGATTCGACATTACCCCAGCCAGTGAAATTATGGCCATTTTATGTCTTTCTAACTCCTTTGAAGACCTTAAAGAGCGCATTGGCAATATTCTCCTCGGTTACACATACGAAGGCGCTGATTTCCGCTTAAAAGACCTGGGAGTGGTAGGTGCCATCGCCATGCTGTTGAAAGATGCCTTTCAACCCAACTTGGTACAAACCCTCGAAGGCGGTCCTGCATTTATTCACGGGGGTCCTTTTGCAAATATCGCCCATGGCTGTAACTCCATAATGGCCACCTACGCCGCCCTGCAATTTGGCGATTATGCCGTTACCGAAGCTGGCTTTGGCTCCGATTTAGGCGCTGAAAAATTCTTAAATATTAAATGTCGAGCCGCCGGCATTAAACCCGCCGCAACCGTATTGGTAACGACTACGCAAAGCCTAAAACTACACGGATCGGTTCCGGAAACAGAAATAAAACTTCCCAATAAAGATGGACTTCTTAAAGGACTCGAAAACCTCAAACGACATGTCGAAAACCTACAAAAACTCGGACAAACCGTAGTGGTAGGACTCAATCAATTTCATTTCGATACCGAATCCGAAATACAACTTGTGGAAAATTACTGCGCCCAAATCGGTGCGGCCTTTGCGCGAAATACCGGTTTCGCCGACGGCGGTGAAGGCGCAGTTGAACTCGCAAAAAAGGTTATCGAAATCGTTGAAAGCAATCCATCGGGGGAAATCCAACACACCTATAACCTTACCGATAGCGTTGAACAAAAACTCAATCACATCATCCAAAAAGTTTATGGCGGAAACCGAGTTGTCTTGGGCGACAACGCTAAAAAATCATTGAAGCAAATCGAAAAAATAGGCGCCAATGAATGGCCTGTATGCGTGGCAAAAACACAGTTCTCATTTACCGATAATGCATCCAAAGTAGGTGTTGAATCTGGCTTTGACATTCATATAGATCAACTTATTATCAATGCCGGCGCCCAATTTATTGTGGCTGTTGCCGGGTCCATTATGCGCATGCCAGGTTTACCAAAAGAACCTGCCGCAATGGGTATGGATATTATAGATGGCAAAATTATTGGCTTGTCGTAAATTCAAACAAGCTTTACAAAGAAACCCGCAACGATTAGATTGCGGGTTTTTTATTCCCTGATTGTTAACTTGAATTAATATTAAAAATACAACTTAAGGTCTGCAAACTTAATACAATTAATGTGTGGGTATATCCCAAACAAAAGAGGCCGATTCTTCTGAATCGGCCTCTTTTGTTTAACAATATTAAGCTTTAGTTAGGTCGGATTAAGTTAACCGTACCGTTCACTTTATTGATCTTTTCTTTTCCTTTGAAACGGTACTGCATTTGATAGAAATACGTTCCTGAAGGAGCATCTGGACCATCGTTATTGATTTTTCCGTTCCAGCTTACTTTCGGATCTTCAGAGAAGAAAACGCGCTCGCCCCAACGGTTGAAGATGCGAATTTCATATACATCTTGACCTTGAAGTGGCACTCTGAACTCATCATTGAATCCGTCACCACTTGGGGTAAATACATTGGCTAGGTTAATGAACAAATCGATGTTCACTGGCTTACACAAGGTATCGGAACAACCTGTTGCGTTTTTCGCAATCAAACATACCCAATAGCGACCGCTACTGTCGTATGACCACTGTACCTTTTGATCTGTCGAATTACTGTTCTGTTTGAACTCGCGAGGCAATTCGGATTGTAAGTCCATATCACCATCAAAGTGTACAAATCCCCAACGCCATTCGGTTCCATTGATATCGGTACGTGTGAACGTATAATCGGGCTTGTTAGTACTGTCTATATCAAAATTAGCAATTACCGAGTCAACCGTGAAAGTCAAAGGTTCCATTAACGTAGGGCACCAAGGACGTGGGTGGTTTTGATCGTAATCGGCGTAATGTGTAACCCGATAAACACCTGGATCTGTAAATATCCTTGCATATCGCTTACTTCCTGTAGTTACAGTATCAGTAACCCAATCTCCAGCGGCGGAGCTGTAATGTTCGAATTTCCACTTATAGGATTTCAAAATCGTATCAGATTGATCTACAAACACGTTACTATCGCCCGGACATATGGACAATTTCTCTATGAAACCTCGCACAGAATCGCGTGGCAATACAGTGATGATAAATTTCTCTTGCTTAGAAAGGGTATCAGGGAAAACTGCAGGACAGAACTTGCGGATATTCGGAGGTACAATCAAACTATCGAATTGCTCCAAATAAACCTCGTAACGACCGGCAACTTTGTATTGGTGGGTAACAAAGGTATCCGGAACATTCAATATTGCTCCATCACCGAAGAACCATGTCCAATCAGACTGAATTCCCGCACTATCAGTAGTATTCTTGAATTTGATACTATCACCTACACAAATCGTAACCTCGCGACCGGCCTTATCTGCAAACTCAAATGCTGGACGTGGACCTGGTATTTTCACCCAACGTTCAAAAGTATCGCCACAACCTTGATCGGTATTTAAGCTGTAACGAATTTTAAACCAACCATTGCGTGTGTATTTGTGCGCAATACGAGGAGGCAAACCTTGTTCTGTATTTTTGGCTCTCTCAAAATAGTTATCCGAACCATCACCCCAATCTATGAACCATTTATTCACGAAATCACACACCATAGGAGTAGGACCGTAACAATTTTTCATAGCCCAATTACACGGATCATGCAGTTCAGAACTATCAAAGAATTCAATAATAGAATTACAACTTGGCACTTCCAATCCTAGATTGAAAGCTACGTCCAAACGCGAAATATAAACTCGCTTTGTGATGGTATCTAAACATCCGGTTGAGTCACCCGTGATATTCATAAAGGTAAACACACCAGAATCATTCTTATAATAAAGGTTACTACCACCACCTAATTGGATATAGGGGTTTGACATAGTACCTACACCACCCGATGATCCGTAATCACCTCTAAATTCATACGTATCAGGATTTGCCGGATCGTCGTCTTCTTTACTCCAATCCCACTGTGTCATACGCTCCACATTCGTGTCGCCTTGAACCAAACGTACCAAACGCGCGGGATCTTTCCAATAATCATAACCGGTAGCCAAAGGACCTTGGTTATTCCAGAAGTTAGGATCCCAAGTTCCGAAATTATCTGGATCCGTAGAGAAATAACGGTAATCCGGAGCCATTACCAATGATTCACCTTGGTCTTGACATACAATAGAATCCGTAAATAAATCACTGAACATCGCAAAACCAACGATTAAAGGTACCGCCGCGATATCGTCACACTCTCCATTTTCCGAACGCATAGAAACGCCTAAGATGTAACGACCTGCATGTCGGGGAACAAACTTATATGAATTCACATTCGTTCCTAAAATATTATGCGTATCCAGTGGAGTGATCGTAGAATCACGGAAATGGAATACCGTCATAGAATCCTTATTCGGGATAAAATAATAACGAATATCTTTACCGTAACCTGCAGTATCCAAACAACCATAAGCACCTGTACTTGGCTGTCCTATGGTACCGGTATCATTCCAAATCATTTTGGCAATTGTCGTATCGCCTAAAGCAAAAGGATCAAAACCTGCTGCATCCAAACGCTCACGGATACGATCCCATACTTTACTAACATCAGCTGCCACAACAAAATCTCTAATTTCCGCCGTCCAAATGGTATCAGGTCCACTGGTAATAATGGCATTACCATCATTCCATTCGTTCTCACATGGTGTTTGAACGGGATCTTCATAACCTTTGGTTTGAACAATATAATTATACAAGTAATTAGGATTACTCATTTTACCATTTGGCAACATTACCGGCTTTTTCAGTTTTTGATAGCGATGAACGTCTTCTTGAATAAAACTAGAACTAAAATTCACATAATAAGGTCCCGCATTGCTGGTTTGTAAAATCCAACGTAAGGTCATCAAATCATCTACTTTAGTAAAGTTATTCGGGGTAAAACGAGCAATAATCGGATCCCACTTACAGATTTTATAATCCCCATTTGCGTTGGTTATCAAATTCAATATTTCGAAAGACGGATCTATGAATGGGAAACACGCAAATTTATCGTAATAATGCGTATCTGCACAAAGGGGTCGGTTTGCTGCACTTCCACCTGGACGCGCCACACCGTTTCCTACAATCACACCCACAGTAACACAACCCGTTGAATCGTTACAAGGCTTACCCATATAATAGGTAGAGTAGCGGCTTCCTGGATTGCCTTTAGCATTATAACCCGGATTCGGATTGCCATTTCCACCGCCATCCCAATATGGAGGGGGCGAAGGAGGGGTAACCGGTCTTCCACCCGGATTCAAACTACTCATCGATACCCAGTTATTTCCACAGAACGTATCATAGTTTATTTGCAACTCGGTAAACGAACAACCGGGCTTCAAATCGCTCAATATAAAGGTAACACCATATGTTGGGTTACGAGAACCCAAACATTCAATCGCATCTTTAATCAAACCACTACCAACACCACCTGCGTTCGCATGCATCAATACTACCTGTCTGATTGCCTCGCTTTCACAAGCCAATGGGTGACAGGTATCTTTATGTTTCAAACGTGCATTATTACATGAAGGAATTCGTGCATAATACAAGGAACGGAAACGCTCGTAATTAATAATATAATTATAGCCCGCAATTCCAGGAGGTATACGCTTGAAAGAATCAATTCTTGCAATATTCTCTCCTTTAGCCGCTCTGATATTATACAAATTGTACGGAAGTGTATCTCGTTTCAAGTAGACAGTATAATTGTATTCAAAACTATCTGTTTCACTATTCAAGATTACAATATCTTCTGGCTTCAGCGTATCAATTAAAGGTCCTACTACCAACGTTCTAACCCCGTCCTTTATAAAAATAGCAGAGTCATTAGTCCCTAATTTAATAGCTGCATGAAACTCCATAAAGCGCTCTGCCTTGCCTACTACCTTTTTCTCTAAGCCCCAGAGCTGTGTTCCTTTTATTCCACTCGCCAAATAAGTAGCAGAATCTGTAGCATCCTTCGGTATATATACCAACGTATCGTAGATAATATAGAACATACTATCTGGGAACACCGGTACACGGATACAAATACCATTACTATCTATAAAACGGGCATCTTCCATAGGTGCCATTTTGAAATCAGACAGCATAACCATATCCCATGAAGGGTAATAATGGAAAGGTATTGTATCTCTAGAGAAATTACAATTTACATTAACATTCTTATTATTAATGACATCCGTAGTACACTTCGAACCAAAATTATCTCCGAAATCCCACAATCTTGTGGCACAAACACGCTCGCGCTTGAAAGGATCGTTGTGTGCACCTGGCAATAATGCACCCGCACCGGTATAAACCGTAGTATCTCCATTTTCATTGCGGTCCCTGCGCTTTGGTGGAATCCATACCCAACCACCCGTATTTGAGAAATTATGACCGAGTGCAGTAGTGCCATCTTTATAAAAAGTACTATCGTCGTCTGTAAAATCTAAATCGTTATGATAAAACGTAGAATTATTCCGGAAGAAAACCGTATCCATTACATCTTTCGGACATTGGAAAATTTGCCAATCGGCAATACGATCACCCGACACATCTACTACAGAACGTGGTCCGAGAATTATTATGGTATCCATTATAAGTGCCGGTCCACAAATCGGGTGATTGTATGCCAATGTAATTAAGAAAGGACCTAAACCCGTAAAACTGTGCGGAGGCGTCCATGTACGGAAATTAATATTCTCCGGACCGGAATTAGGATCGCCAAACGTCCATAAGAAACCATTTACGCCTTGTGGTATTTGATCCACCCCGAATTTAATCTCTGGAGCCGAAATACAAGTCGAATCTTTATCAGCTATTATCTTCACGTTTGATGCAAAAACCGAAGCGGTTGCCCTATTGAAAAAACTGTCTTTACAACCGTCTTTCGTTCTGATAATCAATTTAGAATCGTAAACGCCCTGACCGTAAAACCATTTACTGATATCTGGGCCCCATAACTTACTATCTACAGGATCTGTCCCTATATCAACATTTCCATCACCCCAATACCACCAAATGCTATCTACTTGGTCTTTACCAATCCGGCTAATATTTTTTATTTTCGCTTCTACTGAGTCGCACTTCACAGGCTTGTTACTCGAAAACGCGGCACCAATTTTCTCGCGTACGAATACCGCGTTTGCAATATTCTGCGTATCGGTACAGCCGTTCTCGTCTGTTGCCTCTATATACAAACTAAACGACCCACCGCGAACGTCTTTGATTGAAAAGCAAAGCTGATTGGGCATCACGGAAGGCGGAAAGTCATATTCGAAGAACTGACCGTCACCTACCACGTATTTTGTATTAGTGATTTTCTTTCCGTTAGGATTTTTGGTATTGTCTGTAAAACAAAACAAGTTATTCTCAAAACATTGAGAATCTAAAGTCACAATCGACATATCAATTTTCGGTTTCTCGAAAATATCGATATCAATAGATGTGGTACATTGCGTTCCATTTATGGTCGTGATGTACGTTACCTTGTTTTTGCCCGCCGTTTTGAAGGCATAATTCACGTTCAATGATCCGTTGGTTTTATTGTCAACACCCCCGTCAGTGAACGTCCACTCATGGTTAGAGCCCGTAGAACTACCTGTGAAGGTAATCGGTGCGCCCACACAGGGACTTCCACTGTAGGTGATTACACAATTTTGTGCTTGAGCCAAATTGCCAAACAAAAATGTGAACATCAACAATGTCCAACTTTTAATTAATAAGGAAAATCCTTTCATAGGTTTCATGTTTTTCAATTGAAATCGTTCAAAAATAAGGGATTTGTCGCACTTCGCAAAGGGATTCTCTCCCTCGGCCCTCATGTGCGGCACTTGTAATAGCCTATTTATTTTCATATTCATTATATCTTTCTTTTTATTATCGAATTTCGACAGTAAAATTCCGGGTATCAAAATCAGCTTGCCCAAAATATTTACGTCTTAACAATACCTTGTAAATTCCTTTTTCACACTTTCTATTACCGAGATATCCGGACCATTTTTCCGATGGATTCTGTGAGCTATAAACCCTAGAACCACGCATATCCATAACCAAAATGTCAAATGCTATAGGGGTTGGAATCATTACATAAAACGAATCGTTAAAGCCATCTCCATTGGGCGTAAATACACTTGGAAATACCTCTTCCGTCATTCCTCCAACGGGCACAAACCACCTTGAGAAAAAAACCGTATCACGGCATCCATCCATAAAATGTGCGCGTACCCAAAAATTCAATTCTTGGGATTTTTTGACATAAATCGGACCTTTCCAATTCGCCTCATTACCCTGCACACTCCCCAAAATTTCGTCCTCAGAACCCCAATCATATTGGGCCGTTTGACCCTGTATATCCAAGGCCAACTCATGCGCACCCGCTACCTCGCCTTCTAAATCAACGTCAAAGCGACCCTTGCAACTTTTGCTTGCAGTAGCCCCATATTTAAATTCATTTTTATCCATTGGGGAAGCCTTACTAACGGCATTAACCTCCTTTAAGAACCGAATCGAACGAATATTTAGTTCGCTGTTTCTTTCGCCAACTTCTTTCTTGAATATGCTTGGTACGGATTCCGTTGGCTTTCCAGAATAATTTTCTTGCTCTTTTGGCGCTTCTGTCTCCTTCTCAACTGTGGAGACATCGGTACCCTTTGTTTTTACAAAAATTTCATACGGAGCAACGCCGTTAGGTTGATTTCCCCCGATAGAACTGCTACCAATAGCATTTGCGGGGGTATTAAGGGTATCGAAAGCCGCCACTTTGGGTTCAACTATTGGAGGTTTGGAATTGCTTTTTTGGAAGGACAGATACACCAAGGCCCCGATGGAAATGACGGCGACAGAGGCGAATGCCACAATTTTAAAGGTGCTCACCACCGTTGTTGTGGTAGTAGCCGTTTGAATGGCAAGCTGAGATTGTATCGAACTCAATGCCGATTTTGGAGCGGGCATCGAGGCGTGCTCAAAGCTTTTTTTGAAAATATCGTCGATATGGTTAAATTCTTTACTCATTTTTGAGCCAAGCTTGTAGTTGTTTTCGGGCTTTAAACAGTTGGGTTTTACTAGTGCTTTCTGAAATATTCAATGCACTTGCAATTTCCGCATGAGAATATCCTTCAATAACATACATATTAAAAACAGTTCTATAGCCAATGGGAAGACGAAGCAACAAGTCTAATAGTTGCTTCATTTCTAAATTTCCGCTAACGGTTTCATTTACTTCCACTAAAGATTCATTGATATCGTCTAGTGATTCCTCTCTGAAGGAAGATAATTTACGCAAAGTATCCAGGCAATGATTCACACAAATACGCTTCATCCAACCCTCGAGGGAACCTTCGAAACGAAAATTTTTGAGCTTTTGAAATATGCGCACAAAAGCATCTTGAAACATGTCTTGAGCCACTTCTTCGTTGGGGGCATAACGCATACAAATGGCAAACAAGGTATTTGCGTACATATGGTATAATGCCGCATCTGCCCCTTTACGTCCCGCCAAGTAATCCAAAACCAATTGTTTTTCGCGGGAAGATGTTTCTTTTGTCATGTATTGAAATTGCCGAACACCAATAAAAACAAGATGTGTTAACACCTCTTTTGGTTGTATGTGAACCTACACTTTTTTGAGATTTCTTGCCACCGTATAGCTCAAATCGGTGAGAACCATGGGCGCTCTCGCATTTCTTTCGATATACATCATTGCCGTTTCCATCTGGTTGATTATTTGTTCCAGTTGGGATGTAGGTATTTCTAAACTCTGAAACTTTTGAATGAATTCAGCTTCTTTTCCCATCCAAGTATTCAAAGAAGGTTCATATCCCGAAACCAAAATACCTCTCATTACCTCAAGAGCATATTGAAAAAATCCTTTTAAATTCTCTCTGCTCATTGCGCCCACTTTTTCTGCCCACGGAACAATAGAAAACATTTTCCGGGTAACGCAAACTCCCATCCAATATCGGAACATTTCAAAATAGGGACTTTCTGATGCTTGTACCAATCGACCTGCATTGCGCAAATCGCCTTGTGATATTTGGGCAATTCTATCTGCTTTTTCACCGTCTAAATCGGGAACTCTTTTAAGATACTCCCGCAATGAGGATGGATCTATGGGCGCAATCCGAACCGGTTGTGTTCGAGATATAATTGTTCCCAAGATCTTTTCTGTATTTTCCGTTACCAATAAAAAAAGCGTGTTATGCGCAGGTTCCTCAATGGCTTTTAAAAGTATATTCCCCTCCTTACCTAAAAACTCGGGCAACCAAATGAACATAACCTTGAAGGCAGACTCATAAGGTTTTAAGGAAAGGTTTTTTAATATATCTCGGATTTCTGCCGTTGGAATATTCGCTTGTTTTTTCTCAGCATCTAAAAGCTGCATCCAATCCATCAAATTCATGTAAGGATGTTCCGCTAATACCTTTCGCCAATCTCCAATCAATTCAGAGCAACGCTCGCCTTTTTCACGAGGAAAGGGAAAGGTAAAATGCAAATCCGGATGACTTAAATTCTCGTATTTACGACACGAAGAGCAAACACCGCAACTATCGTCTGCACCTCTATCTAAGCAGCTCACAAATTGAGCGTATGCCAAGGCAAGGGGTAAGGTACCCCAACCTGAAGCGCCTGTAAATAATTGTGCATGCGGCACGCGGCCATTCAAAACACTTTTTATGAATGCTTTTTTCTTTTCGTGATGTCCTATTACCTGACTAAATTTCATCCTTAGGGAATTTAATCTAAAAAGGAACGAATCAAGGTTGCAGTTTGGGCTAATTGTTCCTGTGAGGGATGTAATTTCTCTTTGCTAAAATTTATATCTCCGACCTGTTGTAAAGGCACCAAATGTACATGACAATGAGGCACCTCTAGACCTATAACGGCTGTTCCAATCCGTTTACAGGGAATAGCCAACTTCAATGCATGCGCTATAGGTTGTGCAAATTTCCATAACGAAGCTAGAGCTTCCGGTTCTAAATCAAACATGTAGTCTACTTCCTTCTTAGGAACGCATAAGACATGTCCCATTACTAAGGGCTGAATATCGAGAAACGCTATGTGTCCCCCGTCTTCGTATATCTTATGACAAGGAATCTCACCGGCTATAATTTTTGAGAATATACTACTCATGTCTGTATTTTAAAGTGAACCTTATTCAAAAAAGAAAATCGTTTACCTAAAAACAATCCACAAGAAATCTGCGATAATTCCTAGAGCGAAATATCTAAGACCTCTAATTTAACTATTCCTGCGGGCACCTGAATTTCGCAGACATCCCCAATCTTATGACCTAGCAAACCCATTCCTATTGCGGATTTAACTGAAATTTTATTTTCCTTAAGGTTGCTAAGATAAGCAAAAAAAAGTAATTAGGCTATC
>ERZ891134.1630-NODE-1630-length-14810-cov-10.367875_pt1 | contig 14810 bp, 14 predicted proteins | sample MGYA00520888_ERZ891134 | MGnify/ENA primary metagenome ERZ891134 (study PRJEB32303, sample SAMEA104408692) | aquatic metagenome | biome: Brackish water; feature: Coastal; material: water | place: Baltic Sea | collected 2014-10-23 | depth 10 m ... | reverse complement strand
TAGAAGCCTTTAGCGCTGGATTAGAAGCCTTTAGCGCTGGATTAGAAGCCTTTAGTGCGCCACTAGGACAATCGCATTATGGTGATAAGACAATCTGAAACGATGAATGGTTTGACCTTGCCCTGCAGCGCGCAAGATCAGCCCGGGCAGGGTGCTGACTGCCGATTTTTATTCAATCTTGGCAAACGGGCCTTTCATGGCCTTAAAAAAAGCGTGGGCGGCAAAGCGCGGATTGGGTTTCTAAGCGGTGCGCGGCCTCTCATGCTTGGGCTGACATTGGTTTGTTTCTTGGTGGGTGGGTCTGCCTTAGTACGCGCCGACGGTGCGCTCTCACCGGGTATGCCAGCACCGGAATTTGAATTGGCGAATTTAATGGACGACACACAAAGACGCGCCTTGAAGGACTATTCTGGGCAGGTCGTGTACTTGGATTTTTGGGCTTCTTGGTGCGGACCGTGCCTCGTTGCAATGCCCAAAATCGAGACGCTGCGGCAGACGATTGGTTCAGATGAGTTTGTTGTGCTGGCCATTAATGTTGATCGCAATCTTAAAAAGGCCCGAAAGTTTTTAACCAAGATTGCCGTGGGCTATGACAGTTTGGTTGACGAGCAAGGGCGGGTATCGGCATCCTATGGCTTAAACGCCATGCCAAGCTCCTTTGTGATTAATCGGTCCGGCGTTGTTACCAAAGTTCACGAAGGGTTTCGTGATGGCGATGAGGATGAATTGCGAGCGCATATTAAGGCGGTGATCGACAGTGGTGCATAAGGTTTTAAGAATCGTGACTGGGCTTTTGATCTTATTGCTTGCAAGTTGTCAAACGGTTGAGCCTTGGGAGCGCGACCGACTGGCCCAGCAAGAAATGCAGTTGACGCCAAACGTTTTAGACGCGCGGCTCTCTGATCAGGTCTTTTTCAGCAAAGAAGCAGCCAGTGGCGGTGGGGCGACCGCCGGCGGCGGTTGTGGGTGCAATTGATGACCTCTAAAGCCCAAATCGGCCCCTTGGCCCTATTATCCGCCGCGGCCCTTTCTCTGCCGGCATTCTCGGCCAGCCAGCCCACGGAGCGGGTGGTATCGGTGAATACGTCGGTTTACCAAGAGGGCGATGCCAAGGCTGCAGAGGTTGTGTTTGGCGACCTGCAGCGGTTTCGGGTTAAAACCAATCAATTTAATTTGAGCGCGCCAATCGGGCGCGATTGGTCGATGTCCTTGGGGTACGACAATGAAGCCATGAGTGGCGCCTCGCCTTGGGGCACGGTGGCCGCGAGCGATGGCAGTGGCGATTTAATTATGTCTGGCGCCAGCATCGATGATTCTCGCAATGGGGTGGATGTGAACCTAACGCGACATTGGCGCGGTCAGTCCCTTGGAATCTCGGTCGGTTATTCTGGCGAGCACGATTATCATTCCCGTTCGGTGGGACTGAATTACGAGCGGGATTTCTTCAAGCAAAATACAACCCTTGCCTTGTCCGCCAGTTATGCAAGCGATGAATTAACGCCCACAGACGCGCAACTATTTCAGCGGTTGGAAAAAGGCTCGAAGCACACACGGTCATTTTACGCCTCGGTGAATCAGCTCTTGAGCCCGGTTTCAATGCTTAATCTCGGGTTCGGCATCACCAAGCGGACGGGCGAGTTATCAGATCCTTATAAGTTGCGAGATATTCGGCCGGGTAAACGGGTTGAGCGCACCCTAACCGCGAGTTACCGGCGTTACTTCGATTGGCAGACCAGTAGCCTTGCCGTCAACTATCGCTACTTCTGGGATTCCTACTCGGTCGGGGCGCACACCCTTGCGATGAGCTGGATGCTGGGTGAGGAGACGGCCCTGCAGTGGGGTCCGATGCTGCGGTACTACAGTCAGAGCGAAGCGGCGTTTTATACGCCCTTCGACCGCTATGATCAGCCAGATACCATGGCGCAATCCAGTGACTTCAGACTGTCAACGTTTGGCGCGGTCAGTTATGGGCTGAAGGCGCGGTATCGTATGAACGCCGTGCAAGTTTCAATGCAGTACGAGCGCTACGACAGCGGCTCGGGTTACGCGTTATCCAGCACTAAAACAACGCATCCGGGATTGGTCGACTTTGACGTGGTGTCGCTTGGCGCGGAGTACCGATTCTGACGAGTCTGCAGGGCTTTCGGTTCACCGCCATGGGGAGTCCCTGCGAGCTGAAACTATCCGGCGATCCTGCGCTCTGTCAGCAGGTTGCGGCGGATTGCCAGCGCGAGGCAGCGCGCTTTGAGAGGCGATATTCACGATTCACCACCGACAGTATTACGGCGCAAATCAATGCATCGGCCGGCGGTGTGGTCGTGCCGATCGATGCCGAATGCCGCGCTATTTTAGAATACGCGGGGGTATGTTGGTCGCTGAGTGATGGGTTATTCGATATTACTTCGGGGGTACTGCGCAGGATTTGGACAAAGGGCCGAACACAATTGCCAACGCCTGATGAGCTGAACCGAATCTTGGCCTTAATTGATTGGCAGAAGGTCGAACTCAGCGAGGCGGGCGTACGGCTTGGCATGCCAGGCATGGAGATCGACCTGGGCGGCGTCGTAAAAGAGTATGCGGCAGATGCTTTGGCGCAGCGCATCCGCTCGGCGGGCATTGAATCTGCGGTGGTGAATTTAGGCGGCGATATTTTCTGCATTGGCGCCAACCCGGAAGGTCAGCCTTGGCGCATTGGTATTAAAAACCCGGGCGGCCCCGGCGCCATCGCGCAGGTCGGTATTGCTAATGCGGGCTTGGCGACCAGTGGCGGGTATGAGCGCTATTTAGAAATAGAAGGCAAACGCTTGAGTCATTTGCTCAACCCGGCAACAGGAATGCCCGTTGAAAGTCTTGCAAGCGTGAGCGTGATTGCCGATCAAAGTGTGGTTGCAGGCTCGATTGCAACCATTGCATTGCTGAAAGGGCAAGCGGATGGGCTGGACTGGCTTCGGACGCTGGAATGTGATTTTTTGGCAATTGATGCCAGCGGACAGTTTTTTGCGCGTCAAGGTCAGGTGGGTGATGAAATGCCCGCAAGTGGCCTGGATCAAAAATTTACACGTTTAAACACTAATGAATCAATTTAGGACGCATCTCAATGAGTCGACGCCTGCTACCGCTACTGCTTTTCTTCACGACCCTCAGCGCGTTCGGCGATGATGCGGCACTCTTCACTCTTTATAAAACTCGCGTGGCGCCGATCATTCAAGGCACGTGTATTGGGTGTCATGTTAGCGGCGGCGCGGCCGGTTCAACCAGGCTTGTTTATGCTTCTGGCTCGTCAACCTCGGTTCAGGAGGCAAACTTTGACCGGGTGCGGTCTTACATTGAAGGTAATATCAAAAATGGTTCGCAGTACACGTTTCTAAACAAAGGGCAGGGGCAGCAGGGCCACGGTGGCCGTAACCAACTACCTCGAGCGGAAGATGTCCAAGCGGTCACGGATTTTATCGACGCCATTGCGCTGTCGCTAAGCGACGGAGATGAGGATGGCGTCACCAACGACCTGGACAATTGCCAGGACGTGGCCAATGCGGATCAAGCAGACCTCGACCAAGACGGCAAGGGCGATGTCTGTGATGCGGATATCGACGGGGATGGGGTCTCCAACGCAGATGAAACGGCGCAAGGTACGTCGTCAGACAAGGCCGATTCCGATGGCGACGGTGTTTTGGATGGCGAGGACGCCTTGCCTTTGGATGCTAGCGAAAGTAGCGATCGCGACGGCGATGGTACGGGCGATAATGCCGATGCTTTTCCGGATGATTCTGCCGAGACCCAGGACACCGATAACGATGGTGTGGGCGACGTTCGCGACGCCTTTCCGGACGACCCCAATGAATTTGAAGATACCGATGGCAATGGGGTGGGCGATGTCGCGGATCCCGATGATGACGGCGATGGTTTTAGCGATGCGCAAGAACTTGCGGACGGCACCAATCCTAAGAGCCGTTTTTCTTGCGCATTATGCCCCTTCAGCTTCGATGTTGATGACAGCCAAGCCGCGCAACCCCTGACCGATGGCCTATTGGTTATCCGTCACTTATTTGGGTTCAGTGGTGACGCGCTGACGGCGGGCGCTGTTGCTGGTTTGGCCGGCAGAGCGGCCTCCGAGGATATTACAGTTTTTTTAACGGATGCTGATGCCGAGCTCGATATAGACGGCAATGGCAAGTCTGAACCGCTGACGGATGGCTTGTTGCTCATCCGGTATTTGTTCGGGTTCTCGGGTGAGGCATTGATCTCTGGCGCCATTGGTTCTGGCGCGGAGCGGAATACGGCGGCGGCCGTCGAGGCGTATATCGAGGCGCGGGTGCCACTGCAGTAGGTTGCCCTTGTGGACAACGGCCTAAGCCATACGGTAACGGCGAACGCGGCTTGCGGCTTGTAATTTAAACGATCGTCAAACGAGACAGTAGGTAGTCGAATCCAGTTTGGGTCGAATCGCTGTGGTAGAGGGTTAAAGCAAGCCAGTCCTAGGAACTGCCTTGCTTGGTTTATCGCCCGTCATCAACCTTATCCGAACGGCCAGCAATCTTAGCTAAGCGGGTGTCTGGGTTGCAAACCTGTGCGGGATCGCTTTAAAACCCTTAAATGCCAATCAGCCATCAACGAGCCCCGCCGGCAGATGTCGCCTTTGTTGGCGGCGGGCCCGGCGCTAACGTCTGCTACGTTCTGAGAGGGAGGCTTATTTAAACCGATTTGCGGGCGGCATTTACCTCGATTGCTTCGAAGGCGGCATCTACTTCGAAATGCCGCCCGGAAGTTTGAGCCCTTAGGGCGCTTTAATGTGAACCGAGCCTTGATCAGGAATGACGTTGCTGAGACCTTCATAGATATCATCGGTCCACCGCGTGTGCCCAACGCCAGCTGAATATCCGCCATCGACGGGGAGGGTGATGCCCGTGAGGTAGCTACCTGCATCCGATGCCAGCATTAAGAGCGGTGCGGCCAGTTCTTCGAGGGTACCGAGTCGGCCTAACGGCGTTTTGTTATTGATATAGGTCTCGTATCCCGGCACAGCGAGGTACGGGCCCGTCATTTCGCTCGGGAAGTAGGCGGGTGCTAGCGCGTTAACCCGAATACCGCGGTCTGCCCAACTGCAGGCGAGATTCCGCGTTAAATTGATCACGCCGGCTTTGGAGGTTTGATATGCCAAGGGGTGATCGCCACTACCGCCCATGCCCAGTACCGACGTTAAATTTATAATCGAGCCACCTTTGCCGTCGGCCAACATTCGTTTGCCCGCTTCCTGGCAGCAATACCAAAGGCCGCTTAAATTGGTCTTCAAGGTGGCCTCAAACAGTTCATGGGGAAGTTTTTCGGGGACAAAGCCGCCATCGCCGACTTGGCCTGCGTTATTGACCACAATATCAATGCGTCCACATTCAGCCCAAGCTTGCTCCATCATGGCCGCAACCGCCGCGGGCTGATCCACATCGCAAGCAATGGCGATGGCCTTACCGCCAGCATTGTTAATTTGCGCCGACAAGGCTTCTAGCCGGTCGAGTCGACGAGCGGTGATCACAACCGTTGCCCCTTGGTTGGCCAAAATCTCCGCGAAGTAAGCGCCAAGGCCCGACGAGGCGCCGGTCACAACGGCGGTTTTGCCTGTTAAATCAAATAGCTTGTTTACGAGGTCCATGGTCATCTCCAATCAATAATGGGTTCGATTTAGCACCTATAGTTTCTCGAATTGCGCATGAGTGCAAGCGCTATCCTGGTGTTGGCAGGTACTTGCATCGCACTCGGGTCAGATCGCACATCACGCCTGTTGCTCTGGGAACGGTTAAAGGGGCAGAAACTCGATCGCTCTACCCAAACAACGACGGTTAAGCGGGTGCAGTGCAATGTATCAAAGCGCTTGACAGAAAACCGTCAGCCGTGCTTTTTTATAACCAGCGACGGTCACGTCAGTTTTATTACACGAGGATTTGATATGAACACACCAACGAAGGGTTCCGTTCGAACGATGGATGCCGCGTTCCAAAAGCTGCTCGATGCCGATACCCATCCTGAAAATATTTCCGATGCTTTGAAGCGCAATGCGCCCATGGCGCCTGGGCCAACCTTGGTCCCGGTGAAGCGCTATACCTCACGCGTTTACCACGAACTCGAGAAAACCCATTTGTGGAAAAAAAGCTGGCAAATGGCCTGCCACGAAGACGATTTTAAAAATGTTGGGGACGCCGTGCCCTATGACATTACAACGATGTCTTTTCTGATCGTGAAGGTCAGCGAAGATGAGTACAAAGCCTATTACAACGCGTGCTTACACAGAGGCCGTAAACTGCGTGAAAACCCGGGGCGATCGCTTGATGAGTTGCGCTGTCAGTTTCACGGCTGGTCTTGGAATCTTGATGGCTCGATTAAGCAGATTCCCTGTGCTTATGATTTTCCGGGACTTAAACGCGAAGAAGAGTCGCTCCCAGAGGTGCGCCTTGCGCGTTGGGGACGGTTCATCTTTATTAACCCGGACCCTGATGGGGAGTCACTCGAATCGTTTCTCGGGGATTTAGACAGCCATTTTCCGCTCTTGGCCTATGACAAGCGGTACAAGTCGGCGCACGTGGCCAAGGTCATTCGAGCCAACTGGAAGGTGGTCCAAGAGGCCTTCATGGAGTCTTATCACGTGCTCATGACCCACCCCCAGATCTTGACGGGTGGGGCCCATGACCTGTGCACCAAGTACGACGCGTTTGAGAATTATTCTCGGGCGATTCGGTGCGGGGCGCTGGAAAGTGAAGGTATGCCAGCCTGGGAGCCGGTGCAATTGGATGGCGTGCACAAAGTGCAGCACCCGCTAAATGGTTGGATCTATGAGGATCTCGGTGATGGGGTGGTTGAGGTGACAACGCCCAAAGGCGTATCCGGGAAATTCACAGAGGACGCGGTATGGCTCGAAGGGGCGTTGACCGACGCCAATCCGCATTTGTGTAATTGGGTGGGGGGCCTGCAACTGCCAGCAAAAGCCACAGCAGCGATGCAAGACCCCAAGGCGGTTGGCCGCATCAAAGACAAGCTTGGCGCGCGTGGCAGCAGTCGTGCGGTTGGCGCTGAGATTCAACGGCAAGTGCTAAAAGAGATTATCCCGTCGATTGCGGACACGATTCCGGATGTCGAGCTCACCGCATCGATCTTTTTCACCGTCTTCCCGAATTGGCATCCTTGGGGCTCGTTTAATCAGATCAATTACCGATTCCGGCCGAACGGCGACAACCATGAAGAATGCATCATGGAGTGCATGTACTTTACGCCAATTCCCGAAGAAGGCGATTACACGCCCGTTTCTGAAATCCATTGGTTGGGCGCCGATGATGATTACACCGAGGCGTCCGAGCTGGGGATGTTAACCAAGATTTTTAATCAAGACCTGCGGAACCTGCCCTATGTTTACCAGGGAATGAAGGCGACGGCGCGCGAGCACTTGCGATTCGGCGATTACAATGAGTTGAAGCTTCGCCACTGGCACGAGCTGTATGCAAAGCGTATTCAGGACCCCATTACCGAAACGGGTTGATGGGCGCCTTGTGCCCTGAGCAGCTGGCAGAAAGTCTTGGTTTTTAAGCGGCGCGGCACAGCGCTCAGTGCGGTTCAGCTCATTGTTTCTGAGTCGCGTCAGAGCGGGAAATCTGGGTTGAAGGCGTCGTGCTTTCGTACACCGCGGCGCGCTGAAACCAACCTTATGCCGGTGCGACTGCTCGAATCAATTTAGGATAAACAGGCTCGTGCAGGCTTATGGCTGCTGGTTATGGTTTGGCTTAAGCGGTTGGAAAAAGGGGAGCAGCAATGGATTTGATCGATAAACGGGTGGTGCTGACCGGAGGCGCCAGCGGTATTGGGGCGGCGGTTCTGCGGCGCCTTGCAGATAAGGGCGCGCGCTGCGTACACGTCGCCGATCAAAACCAGGCTGCACTGTCAGCGCTGATCTCGGAGCTATCGCCGCAGTGCGACATCCAGAGCGCAACCCTTGATGTAACCGATCGCGAGGCGCTTACAAACTGGTTTAACGCCGCGGATGCGGCGATGGGCGGCATCGATATTGTGATCAATAATGCGGGCATCATGTCAGGCCCCGTTGAGTTTCCGGAGACCCCCATTGCGGCAATGATGAAGGTCATTGACGTGAATCTCATCGCCATGATGTTGGGCACCCGGTTGGCCGTGGAATTTATGCACGCCCGTGGGATTGAAGGGGTTGTCATTAACACGGCGTCGGTCGCTGCCTTTAACGCGATGCCGGCGGATCCAGCCTATGCCGCGTCCAAAGCCGGGATTGTTAATTTCACTCAGTCTTGCGCGCCGCTGGCGCAAAGCCATGGGGTCCGGGTGGTTGCGATCTGCCCCGGGGTGACCGATACCGCGATTGTGCCCCATGATGCGGCGTGGTTGAAACCGGCATTGGCCAGCGTGCAATTTTTAACGCCGGATGACATTGCCGATGCCATGGTGCGGGTGATCGGAGAATCTGAGTTGACGGCCTCTTATGTCCGGGTCGACAATCAGCGGTTGTAATATCCGTCGCGCATTCAATTTAACGAGCCCACTGGAGGCACTATGACCCCAACACTGCCAATCACCTTCGGCGTGATGTGTGCCGCAGATAGAATGACCCACGCCGGCCTGCAGCGTTTTGCGCAGCAAGTTGAGGCGGCAGGCCTAGATCAGATTTGGGTGCCAGAACTCTTGGGCCGAGATCCTTTTCTGACGGCCTCGGCGCTGCTATCGGCAACCCAAAGAGTTCGAGTCGGCACTGCCATTGCCAACGTCTATGTGCGCGATGCCCGGGCCACAAAGTCAGCGGCCTATTCCTTGGTGGACGCGTTTGGGGATCGATTTGATTTGGGTCTTGGGGTTTCGAATCCGCTCGGCAACGAGCCAAGAGGCCATGCATGGCTACCGCCGGTGACCAAATTGCGGGATTTCGTTGATCGTTATGATGCGGCCGATTTATATTTCCAAGTGCCAGAAGGGCGCATTCCCAGATACCTTGCGGCCCATGGTCCAAAACTGATGAAGCTGGCGGGTGAGCGGTTCGACGGCGCGTTTAGCTACCTGCAAACCCTTGCGTATTCGAAGATCGCAAAAGGTCTTTTGGGCGAGGGTCGTCTGAATTTAATGCAGCCCACGGTCTTCTTAGAGGATCCAGCGGCAGCCCGGTCCTTAGCCAGAAAGGCGATTAAAATTTATATGCCGCTGGAGAACTATCATCGTGCTTGGCGGGAGCGGGGTTTTGAAGACGCCGATTTTAAAGACGGCGGGTCCGATGCGTTTATCGACGCGCTCATCCCTTGGGGCAGCTCGGCGACGATCAATGCAGCCTACCGTCAGCAAATTGCGCAAGGCGTGGGTCACATCATCATGACGCCGCTGGGTTTGGATCTAGATCAGGACAGCGGGTGGCAAACGATCTCAGCGTTAACCCAAAGTTTGAAAGGCAGTGGGGCGGCTTGATACCGCAGCAGGCGGGTCATTCGACTGCGTTCAGCACCCCGCTAAGCCGCCAAAGTTGGCAGCAAAGCGGCCCGTGACTGTAGTTCGGAACGAAACGCGGGTTGTGGCAACTCGGGGCACGCAACAGGTGCGTGGTGTTATCTTGTGGTGATCGAATTCATTAGATAGGTCAGAAATGAAAGCAGTTTTGATGCAATCAGGCCGACTTTGGCAGCAAGATCTGCCCATGCCGGAGCCGCAACGCGGCGAGGTCCTAGTCCGAACCTGCGCGTGTGGGATCTGCGGCACGGATCTGCATGCGGTGAAACACACGGCAGCCTTGATCAAGACCTCTCGAGAAGTGGGTGGCGGCTTCAAGTTAACCACCGATCAACCGGTGGTGCTGGGCCATGAGTTTTGCGCTGAAATCATTGATTATGGCCCGGGTACGACCAAGACCTATGCAACCGGTCAATTGGTGTGCTCGATGCCTGTTTTACTGCGCGCCGAGACGGTTGGGTTGGGATACAGTGATCAAGCGCCTGGCGGATTTAGTGAATACATGGTGTTGTCTGAAGCGCTGCTCGAGCCGGTCCCCGCGGGCATCTCGGCAGAGCAAGCGGCGTTGACGGAACCCTTAGCGGTTGGCCGGCATGCCGTCGCCAAAGCGCGGCTCGCAGGGCGGGAAGAGGTCTTGGTCGTCGGGTGTGGCCCGGTTGGTCTTGCCGTGATCGCAAGCCTCAAGGCGCAGGGTCATGGTCCGGTGTATGCCGCGGACTTTTCACCCGCTAGACGATTGATGGCCGAACGCTTGGGCGCGGATGTCGTGCTGGATCCGCAAGCTGGGGATCCGCTGAGTACGCGTGCGTGGCCAAAAGGCGGTCAGACCGTGATATTTGATTGTGTTGGCGTCGCCGGCATGATCGATCAATTGTTTTCCAAAGCGCCCCAGGATGCGCGCCTGGTCATTGTTGGGGTTTGCCTTGAAATCGATCATGCCCGTCCGCTGATCGCGGTGAACAAGGAACTGAACGTGCAATACGTTTTGGGGTATTCGCAAGCAGAATTTGCTGACACGCTCAAAGCCTTGGCGGATGGCGCGTTCAACGTTGGAGACTGGATTACGGGTATTGTCGGCTTGGACGGGGTTGAGGCGGCGTTTGAGCAATTATCTTCCCCCGAAGCCCAAGGCAAGATACTAGTTGACCCCAGGCGTTAGCGGGCCGTGCTCGGTTTTCCTGCGACGTTGAGGTTGCCTTGATCCTTTGATCGCCCTTAATCGACGCGTCGCGCTGCTTTGTTTTAAACTTCTGTTTCCCATTTTATTCGCGTCATCACCACAAGGTTTACCAATGCCTGACAAACCCGTAAATCCGGCCTGCCTCAGAAATCAGGGGCCGATTGAGGCTGCACTGTCGAGCCGATTGCCCGCTGGCACCAAGGTCCTCGAGTTGGGGTCTGGAACCGGTCAACATGCGGTGTTTATTGCAGCGCGTCGGCCGGACCTTGTATGGCAGGCCTCGGAGCAGGCCGATCATATGATGGGCCTGCAGCAATGGATTACGGAGGCGAGCCTACCGAATTTATTGCCGCCGAAAGTCATCGACCTGCGGCATTGGCCGGCGGGGTTAACTGGATTTGACGCGGTTTACACCTCTAATCTGGTGCACTATGTTCCGGCGCCTTTAGTGGCGGTGCTCATCGCCGGCATTGCGGCCGCGGTCGTGCCAGGCGGGCAAGTGTTGTTTTATGGCCCTTTTAATGAAAACGGTTTTACCAGTGCCGGCAATGCGCAGCTCGACGCGTGGTTGAAGGATTCCGTCGATACTGAGGCCGGTTTGTGGGAGCGGGCGGCGTTAGCAAGCCTTGCAGCAAACCACGATCTTGCGTTTGAAGAAGCGATCACGATGCCCAATAACAATGTGATGCTGGTCTTTAAGAAGCGTAGGTGATTCCGGTCGCTAGACGATGCCTTCGATCACCAAAACCTGCCGCTTTTGGAAGTTGCCAGACAAGCGGCTCACAAAGTCTAATGCCCTCATTTGCCAGCCGTATTTTGAATGCAGCGCTTGGTAGGCCTCAGCACATTCATCGGCATCCGCAGTTAGGCGTGCGGTGCCGGGGGTCGCGCAACCCAAGGGCTTACCGCTTACCGTGCAGGGTTTGACTTGAATCTCTGAAAAATTGCGAAGGCGCTTAACCTTGCCGGCGCCGCCCGCTGAAAAGGCAACCAATGCGCCGCTTGCCACCGGTGCAAACCAAATCGGCGTCCAAACCCATTGTCCATCGCGTTTTTTCGTGGCAAGCGATAGGTAAGCGTGTTGAGCGATGGGCATTGGCATGGCGGCTGGACTCTTTTTCAAATGCCCTTCAATTTGACCATAACAAAAGCGCTGAAGGTAGATCAAAGCGTTGATGCGGACCCCAGCTCGAAAGGGCTATAGATTGTGGGCGCAAGAGCGGGCTATTTACAGATCTCGTATTGAATCTTGCAAGCGGTTTCAGTTCATACTGATCTAAATAGGTTAAGCTCGGTGCTAGCGCCTGAGTACAAAAGGGTAATTTTTTAATGGTAAAGGTCTTCACGGTCAGTGCTTTGCTGCTCGCTTTGATTGCAGGCGTTGGCTGGTTTTACCAAACATCAAAGCAGGCAATACCCGCCGACACGATCTCGCCAGACCCCTTAAGCCCATCCCCAACGTTGGCCGACCCTGCAAGCGTCACAGTCATTGGGCAAGCCAAAGATTCCCAGCTGATAACCCGCTTGCCGCCTCGACAGATGACCGATCGCTCGGACTTTTTAAAATTAGCGGCAGGTGATCAAATTTTAATACAAGGCAGAAGCCGGACCAATGATCTCGAAGATCATATCGTTACAATCGGTTCGGCCTCGAGTCAGTCAGAAAGCGTTTTGATCAAGGGTGCCGTAACGAATGGCGGTGCGTTTATTGCAACCTTGGGACCTAAGTCGTTAAATATATTCCTTCAAGGTGCGCGTCAAGTTTGGCGATATTCTGGTGCACAATTCAGCGGAGAGCTCGCGCCGCTACGCCGAGCAAACCTAGAAAATGACGTGCGAATCAGAACGCCTGTGCAATTGGAAAACGTAGACGATTGAGCAATTTTTGGACAACGAGCGCTGCTAAAGAGCTGAGAGAGTTATGAACAGTTTGATTCGAATTTGGATAGGCTTGATGCTTTTATTAATGACCGCTTTGGACGCTGAAGGCGCTGAGGTCAGCCCTATAGCGATCCTGTGCCCTTGTAGCTTCGAGCCGCAAAATCAAACTTATGGTTTGGCTAAGTTTTCCGTGGTGTTTAACGACCCCGTCGCGGCCTCCGGCGCGGTCAATGTGGAATTCGCGATGTTTAAGGATCTAGATTTCTCAAACTGGAGCCTATTGAGTTCTGCTGAAATCAATAGCCTAGCCTACAAGGCAGCACCGCAAGCAGTTGAGGTCCGTCTGCCAACTTATGCCTTCTCGAATTCAGCCACAGGCTTTGCAGGGTTGCGAATCACCAATACGACTGATTTTAATTTTTATGATGGCGTCCTACTCTCAACGTCAAGTTCGACCCGTCAAAAAGTCTATGGGCTCTCGTCAGTAAACAGCCTACCAATGATGTTTCTAACGCCGCCTGAATTTTCGGCAACAGTTGATTCTGCAACCCTGACGGTTTCAAAGTTATAAACGCCAGCGCTCGCAAACGAGACTGATTCCTTCGATGTCCTTGTTACCGTTGGAAAGGGGGCTCAAAGTTTTTTCATCAAAGGTACGACCTTAGCAACGGTTAGTTATGACGCGGATGGTATTGCGCAATTGCAAGTTACGATTCCGCTATCAGATGCCTTGGATAATCATCTCAATCAGGATGGCTCAAAAACAGAAGTTCAGATTCGGATTAAGCGCGGTGAAACGCAGATACTGTCTTATTGGGTCGATTCCCTTGCGACAGATGGCGTTGCGCCCAGCATCGGCTCTGTGATGACGGCGCCTGACACGCTGAAGGATACAGACGGCGATGGCATATCAGATTTCAACGAAGGGTTGCTAGGGAGTGATCCAAGGATTCAAGATTTGGTCGATCAAGTGAACATAGAATTGGTTTACACCTATGGTGAAACGGCTAAGGACCAATACGGAGACGAGTTAGATGCGCGATTGATACTGCTTCACGAAGCGGCGAAAGCGGTTTTCTCGGCATCGGGAGTCCCTGTGAATTTGGTTGAACTGCAACGCGTGGATGTGGGAGATGAAAGCGGATTGTCCGCAGAAGATGTCATCGCGCAAATGGAGCAGCGAACGGGCTTATTCGCCAACTTCGACGCCAAATTAGATCGAAAGCCCGATCTCATTATCCACTTTGGTCTAGAGGACGTGCTGGACACGGGTGGCTTGGCCAATCTGCAGGGTGGTTTAGCCGATGGCATCATCGCGAGCGCGTCGGCCTATGCATCCGGTCTCAATGTCGGTGTTGTTGGGGTCGATGGCGTGGATGAATTAACCCTACCGCATGAAATTGGGCATCTAATGGGCCTGGTGCATTCAAAAGCTCAGGGCGAAGCCGATGGCGCTTTCCCTTGGTCAAGAGGTCATGGTGTTAATGGTGATTTTGTAACCACCATGGGGTACTCGACCGCGTTTGAGGATGCGCCTGCGCTGGGTTACTTTTCGTCACCATCGTTAAAATGCGGCGAAAGCGGTTTACCCTGCGGCATTGCGCGCTCGGATTACGCCAGCGGCGCTGACGCCGTTTTGACGCTGCAGACCACCGCTTACCAGATAGCGGCGATTTCGAATGGTTTTAGTCCTGTGCTCACCATTATTGGCGATAACCCGGCAACGGTTACCAGCGAAGCGGCAATCTTGGAATTAACCGCGACGGCAACAGACGCTGAAGACGGCAGCTTAACGACAAAGATAAAGGCGACGGTTACAGCGGCGCCGGTTGGTAGTCAGGGCTTTACACATGTGCAGACCTATAGTGTTGAGGACGCAGACCGTAATACGCAATCTGCGATTCGCAAAATTAATTTGGTCGAACAAGCGGCCGACTTGGACAATGATGGCGTAGTCGACGAACAGGACGCTTTCCCAAACGATTCGTCCGAGACGGCGGATTCTGATAAAGATGGTGTTGGCGATAACGCCGATGCCTTCCCAAATGATGCTACCGAGACGCTGGATACGGATGGCGATGGCGTGGGTGACAACAAAGACGCTTTTCCCAACAATCCGGCCGAGTCGTCCGATACCGATGGAGACAAGGTGGGTGATAAAGCAGACGCTTTTCCAACCAACAGCGCGGAAACAGTGGATACCGATGGAGATGGCATTGGCAACAATGCAGACCTTGATGACGACAATGACGGGTTC
>ERZ891134.1629-NODE-1629-length-14816-cov-6.702595_pt1 | contig 14816 bp, 17 predicted proteins | sample MGYA00520888_ERZ891134 | MGnify/ENA primary metagenome ERZ891134 (study PRJEB32303, sample SAMEA104408692) | aquatic metagenome | biome: Brackish water; feature: Coastal; material: water | place: Baltic Sea | collected 2014-10-23 | depth 10 m ... | reverse complement strand
GACGACCTCTATACTTTTTGTACTAATCGGCTAGCACTAGCGAATGCTATTAATGACGTCACTATGATTGATGAGGTTTATCGGGTAATAGCTGAGATCAAAGCAGGTTGGTCACAGATAGAGGGGATTGCAAAGGATGTCTGATCAAATGAAATTTGATACTGATCAAGCCCTGACTGCGGGGCGTGCCGGGTTACTAGCAAATATTTTAGTGATGACTGAAGAGATGCTTGGGTCTGCGCGGAATGATCAGTGGGATGACGTAACTGCAATGGAAGAACACAGGCGGCAGGCACTGAGCGAGTGCTTCAACGATCCCATCCCAGAAGAGCACGCTGACCTTTTTACTGAGGCGCTCGCCGCGATGCTGCACATGAACGAGGAGTTAATCGCACTGCTTGAAAATGCAAAGGCAGAGGTTGCGATCAAGCGCACTGATCAGGCGAGAACCTCAAAATCCTTGGGCCACTATTTAGATATAGAGAGTACGCACTGAGCTACATTTGATTAAGGAAGAGTCAATATTTTGTCACTTTCATGTCAAATTTACCCTATCGAGTTGAAATGTAACTAAGTTTTGATAGTTTTAAAAAATCTCTGATGGATTATTCCATGCAAGCATCGCTTAACAGCACTGTCGGGCGCACGAAACTCAAGACGCTCGAGTCCCGGCTTATTGGTGTAAGTGAGGGCATGAAACATGTCAGGGAGCATATCGCTCGCGTTGCTAAGACTGATGTCACGGTACTGATTCAGGGAGAGTCAGGAACCGGCAAAGAGGTTGTCGCACAGCTTGTGCATGATCTGTCTGATCGAGCAAAGGGTCCATTTATACCGATCAACTGCGGCGCTATCCCTGCTGAGTTATTGGAGAGTGAGTTATTTGGCCACGAAAAGGGCTCTTTTACCGGGGCCGTGGGGACTCGAAAAGGCCGATTTGAATTGGCCGAGGGCGGCACTTTATTTCTAGATGAAATTGGCGACATGCCGTTCCCAATGCAGGTGAAGCTGCTGCGCGTTCTGCAAGAAAAGTGTTTTGAGCGTGTCGGTGGCAGCAAGTCGATTCAAAGTGATGTCCGCATTGTCGCTGCGACGCATCAGCACCTTCAGACCAAGATAGATAATGGGCATTTTCGTGCAGACTTATACTATCGGCTAAGTGTCTTTCCTATCGATGTTCCTCCGCTGCGCGATCGGCATGGTGATGTAGCGCTATTGATCGATACGTTTATTGTGTCGGCCAAAAAAATGGGCCGAGGCTCTCTCGATATAATGCCCGAGGCGATCGCTCATCTGGATAATTACAGCTGGCCGGGAAATGTGAGAGAGCTTAGTAATCTGATTGAAAGGCTGCTTGTATTGTATCCGAGTCAGCAGATTACCGATGCTGAACTGCCTGTGCATTTCAAAGCGCACTCTGAAGTCTTGGATCTACTCGATGGCGATGTTCAACGCGGCCCTCAGCTTGATCTATTGGAGCAAGAGGACGTTAGTGAGCTCTTTGCTGTTGTAGAGCCACTGCAAACAGACGGTTCTTTGTGTGTCGTATTGGACGAGCCTATTGATCTTAAAAACAAGTTAGCTGACTTGGAGCGAGACTTTATTGTCGCCGCCTTAGATCAGACTGATTGGGTTATTGCACACGCGGCTAATTGGTTGAAACTCCAGCGAACCACGTTAGTCGAAAAGATGCGCAAGTACGAGATCAGCCGCTAGCCCGTCAAAAACCCGTCACAACAGAGAATTATAATCTTAAGTCATTGTTTTTAATATTAAAACAAGCGATGGCACGTGTTTAGCTAACCCTTTGTTGCTAAGCGTCTTTCCAAGACGGTTTATAAGGGATAGTGATGAATCAGACTGTTACACCAGAGGTGCTCAATCAATTTCCAGCTGAATTTTGGAACGTCGAAAGTGGCGATCTTAATGAAGTGGAGACAGCGCTACGTCGGGGATATAAAGAACTGTCGGGGCATGTTGCCCGTCTAACGTCAGAGTTAGAGGCGGCTCGAATTGCGAGGCGAGAAGAGAATGAGAAGCGAGAGGAACTCCTCAATCGCTTTATTACTGTTCTCGACGCTCTGCCTGGCGGCGTCATTATTCTGAATGAAGAAGGTGTGATCACAGAAACAAACCCTCAGGCTTCGGCACTGCTGGGTGAGCCTTTGGAAGGAGAGCCCTGGGAGACTATTGAAGCACGAGGCAGGTTTAATCCGCATGGCAGTTTTGAGATTGGTGGGCGCCGGCTAAATATCAGTACGTGTCCTCTACCTAATAACTCTGAAACAGTCGTTTTATTATCTGACATCACAGCTCAGCACACGTTGCAGAGAGAATTGGGTCGCAAGACTCGATTAAGCGCTCTCGGTGAAATGGCTGCTCGTTTGGCTCACCAGATTCGTACGCCACTGTCTTCGACCGTTCTTTACGTTGACCAGCTTTCTAAAGACATCACGTCGGAAAAACGAGAGCGTATTTGTGGCGCACTGCGTGGGCAACTGACCCAAACAGAGGGTCTTATTTCATCCATGTTGGGGTTTGTCCGCGGTGGCTCGTTACTCTGTTTAGAGCCGACAAATATTAAAGACGTCGTCAACGAGGCAGTTAACTCTTGCCGCGCAGACTTAGATGCAGTGAATGCGGAAGTTAAAGTAAATAAGATTAATCCTGGCCTAACTGTTCTCGGAGCCTCGATCGAGCTTTCGTCTGTCCTCAGTAACGTTATCCAGAATGCACTCAATGCATGCGACGCGAGGCCAGAAATAGAGATATGGGCCGGTGCTATTAATCAACACATGATGTTGATACGCGTTTCAGACAACGGCTCAGGCATTCCAGAGAGTTCTATTGATCAAGTATTCGACCCATTTTTTACAACGCGCGCTAACGGCACGGGTCTGGGTTTGGCGGTATTGGCTTCGGTGGTTCAACAACACGGTGGCACAGTACATGCGGCAAACCGTGAGAGTCGGGGTGCGCAGTTCACTATTTTATTGCCAGTTGAATCAATGTCTAAGGAAAAGTCATGAATACCTCTAGGGTTCTTATCGTAGAAGATGATCCCACCCTCAGGATGGCGCTAGTCGATACACTTGAGACGGCTGGTTTTGAGGTGTTCGAGGCAGTTAACGGCAAAGAGGCGTTGCTGCAGTTAATGCACCATGATGTCGAGGCTATTGTGAGTGACGTTCAGATGGACATCATGGACGGCGAGGAGTTGCTTACTCAAGTTCGCAATCGATACCCGTCAATTCCATTTCTGATGATGACCGCACATGCGAGTATTGAGCGTGCCGTTTCAGCTATCAGGGATGGCGCGGTTGATTATTTACAGAAACCTTTCGAGGCGGCTGCCTTGGTCAGCGCCGTAGAGCGAATGACCATCGGATCGAAGTTGGATTCAGGAGCGATGATCGCAGAAGACCCTGCAACTAAGTCTATTTTAGAAATCGCTCGCAGAGTGGCACCGTCTGACGCCTCGATCATGATAAGTGGCGAGTCCGGAACAGGAAAGGAAGTACTCGCTAAGACGATACACGAACTTTCAGATCGCTCCGACGGTCCGTTTGTCGCACTAAACTGTGCGGCCATTCCAGAAAACATGCTTGAGGCGATACTATTTGGATACGAGAAAGGGGCGTTTACCGGCGCGCAAGTCGCGCGAGAGGGTAAGTTTGAGCAGGCTAACGGTGGAACGCTCTTGCTCGATGAAATTTCTGAAATGGCACTGGAGCTTCAATCTAAACTGCTGAGAGTTCTCCAGGAGCAAGAGGTAGAGCGATTGGGCGGTAAGTCAGTAATCCCCCTTAATGTCAGGGTGCTGGCCACGACCAACCGCAAGTTAACCGAGGAGGTGGCGAGCGGGCGTTTTAGAGAGGACTTATATTTCCGACTCAATGTGTTCCCAATGGAATTGCCTCCTTTGAGAGCACGCCGTGAGGACATCATTCCTTTAAGCCATCGCTTTATTAAGGCGTATGCAGCTGAGAGAGCCCTTAATCTGTCTTCTTCCGCAGAAGACAAACTGATGTCTCATGGCTGGAGAGGAAACATAAGAGAGCTTGGTAACTGTATCCATCGTGCTTGTATACTTGCTACTGGAAGTACTATCACTCCGAGTGATTTGGTGTTCGACGAGTTGACGAGTAGCTCAAGTTCTAGCGATCAGCCTGCAGGCGACGATTTAAAGGGTAATGAACGTGATCTGATCTTAGCCGCACTGCGTGATTCGAACGGCAATCGCAAACTTGCGAGCGAACGTCTTGGTATTAGCGGACGAACTCTGAGATACAAACTTGCGAAATATAAAGAAGACGGAATCACCATTCCTGAAACTGTTGCGGCTTGAGCCAAAAGGAAGCTAACTCATGAGTGACGTAGCAATTAACCAAGTACTTTCTCAAATGCGATCAATGCAGGCGATGGCTCGAAATGAAAGCCCTTCCTCTGCTGAGATTGCTCGTGGTTCACAGTTCTCTGAGTTGATGTCAGAGTCCATCACGCAAGTTAATAACTCGATGCAAGAATCTAAAGCCATCACGGCAAGCTTTGAGCAAGGAGATCCTTCGGTGTCCCTTGCAGACGTGATGATCAACGCACAAAAAGCGAGTATCCAATTTTCGGGTATGACCGAAGTACGAAATAAGCTGCTTACGGCTTATAAAGACGTTATGAACATGCCGGTTTAAGGAAATAGTACCCGATGGCAGATAATCCTATATTAGATAGAGTCAGTGGCTTCGCCGCGCAACCAGTTGCGCGGCAACTGTCACTCTTAGTTGGTTTTGCAGCAAGTATTGCATTGGCAGTTGGGTTGGTGAACTGGGCGAGTTCGCCCTCTTACCAGTCGGTTTACGGGCCAATGTCACCTGCCGACAACGCAGAAGCGATTGCGCTTTTACAGTCAAGCGGAATTCAGTACCGCATGGAGCAGGGAACGGGGTTGCTCGAAGTTCCTTACGACGACGTTTTCCAAGCACGCATGGTTTTAGCCAGTGAGGGCTTCCCTAAGGATGGCTCTGGCATTGGCTTTGAGTCTCTTTATTTAGAGCAAGAAATGGGCTTGTCTAGTTTTATGGAAGAAGCTCGCTACCACCGAGCGGTGGAGGCTGAATTGGTGCGAACCATTACCGCCCTAGACTCGGTAACTGCTGCTCGAATTCATCTGGCGATCTCACGACAGACCGCTTTTTTGCGCAGAGGGAATGAGCCTTCCGCCTCCGTAATGTTAAATTTACGGGGTGGTGTGCGCCTTAATGACAGACAGTTATCAGGGATCATTCATTTAGTTGCATCGAGCATACCCAATCTAGATGCCTCTCGGGTTTCTGTAGTTGATAGCGCGGGTAAGCTTCTATCGAGTCAAGGACAAGATTCAGATTTTGGCTACACGGCTGAGCAGTTTAGATTAGCAGAGCAGTTTGAAAACTCTTTGAACGACCGCATCGTTGGTATTCTGGAGCCAATACTCGGCATTGGAGCTGTTAAGGCTCAGGTGACTGCCGATATGGACTTCACGAGAACGGAGAGCACTAATGAGATCTTTGACCCTAATGTCGCACTCCGAAGTGAGCAGACAAGTGAGGACATCTCAAATAACACCTTAGTTGCGGGTCCTCCTGGTGGCCTAGTACCCAACCCTCCACAGCCTGCGCAGCAACCAAATGCTCAGGATCCTAACGCGGATCCGCAGGTTGCCGATAATGCGCCAGACCGAGAAAGTAGGCAGGAGACGCGGAATTACGAAGTAAATAAGACAATACAGTATGTGCGATCGGTGCCCGGTGCAGTCGATAAGCTATCCGTTGCTGTGGTGGTCGATTATCGGCTTGACGAAAACGGTGAAAGCGTAGCTCTCGATGCTGCGCTGCTCGAGCAGGTCAATGCCTTAGTTCGTGAAGCAGTAGGCTTTGATGCTGCCCGCGGAGATACCGTCCAGGTGATCAATTCCCCCTTTGTTATGCCGGAGCCAATGGAGCCACTACCTGAGCCTGGCTTACTTGAGCAGGCTTGGGTCTGGGAGCTCGGGAAAGGCTTGTTGGCAGCTCTTGGCGTATTGGCCCTGATCTTAACGGTGCTTCGGCCAATGGTGAAATACTCCACTAGCTATGCACCACCAGCTCTTGCTGCCGCGTCGGCTAATCCGGCACTTGCGGGACCCGAGGGAGCGCAAGGTGCAACTCAAGGTGCGGCACTTGCTTTACCACCTACTGAGCTTCCCTCGGCCGCTCCTAAACCAAATTATCAGCAAAGCCTCGCCATGGCTCGCAACTCTGCGAGTGAGGAGCCAGTTCGTGCGGCTTATGTAGTTAAAAACTGGATTGCGGCAGATGGCTGAGAATATACAACTTACAGGGGCGGAGCGGGCAGCGATATTTTTACTCGGAGTGGGTGAGGAAGCTGCGACTTTAGTGATGCGTCACATGAACCCAAAGGAGGTTCAAAAAGTGGGGGAGGCTATGGCAACCATCTCCAAGCTCACTAATGACCAAGTGGAATCCGTACTGTCTGAATTTCATCTTGATGTGTCCGAGATTAATCCATTGGGTCTTGAGGCTCCCGCTTTTACTCGACGTGTAATGACATCTGCACTTGGTGAGGGAAAGGCAAGCACTATTTTGTCTCAGGTCCTTGATAAACCAGTGGAGCAGCAAGGTGTTGATGCTCTCCAGTGGATGGCGCCACAGGCGATAGCGGAAGTTTTGGAAGAAGAGCACCCGCAAATTACTGCGACGGTGATGACGCAACTCTATGATGAGCAAGCCGCTAAAGTTTTGCAGCTCTTGCCTGAGTCGCTTCGAAAAGACGTCATATTGCGCATCGCTCGAATGGAAGAACTTGATCCAAAGGCAATGGAAGAGCTCGACAGAGTACTGGAGAGTCAGCTAGGTAAGCTCCAAAGAACCCCGCCCAAAAAGGTTATGGGGACTGACAATTTGGCAGCCATCTTAAATTCTACCGATTCTGTACTCGAGCAAGAAATGCTCGACGCCCTTTCTGCAGCAGACGAGGCCCTGGGTGATGAGGTGAAGGAGAAAATGTTTGTCTTCGATAATCTTATGGCTCTGGATGATCGGGGACTTCAGCGTCTTATCCGCGATGTGCCGCAAGAGAATTTATTAACCGCCCTCAAAGGTGTTGACCCTCAAACCGCAGAGCGCTTCTTCCAGAATATGTCTGAAAGAGCCTCGGCAATTTTGCGTGAAGACCTTGAGGCTTCCGGCCCTATAAAAATATCCGAAGTTGAAGCGGCGCAAAAGGAGATTGTACGGACGGCGAAAAAACTAGCCGATGAGGGTGAGCTTATGGTCGGTAAGGCGAGTAATGACTACGTCTGATCCTCAGTTTGAGCACTGGCATCCGAGACAGCTAAGCGTAGCCGTTCCCGCGTCCGCGCCGTCTATCGAGCAGATCAGAGAGACGGCTCGTCAAGAAGGCTATACCGCGGGTTACTCGGAAGGTCAAAGCAAAGGACTCGAGGATGCTAAAGCTCACGCGAAGGTATTGAGCGATCAGTTTGCTGACTTATTGTCTTCGCTGGAGCAGCCCTTTGCACGTCAGGAAGTTGATGTAAGTGAATACTTACTTGGTCTTCTATCGGCAATGTGTCTGAGAATACTGCGACGTGAACTGAGCGTCGATGAGGATTTTATCCGCGGGTGTCTCGAAAAGGCTATGGATACTATCGCCAGTAAGGACAGTGTTATTCGCGTCACCGTACATCCGGAAGATAAGGCTGCGGTTGAAGAGCTTTGGGATCCTCAATTAGCAAGTCTTGCTCTATACGAAGACTCGACGATTATTCGTGGTGGATGTTGCGTCGAGCGGGGCGACTCATTGGTTGATTCAACTATCGAGAATCAGCTCAGACAAATACTTGAGCAACTGGGTGATTCGGAAGAGTCTCATTTAGAAACTGGTTCAAAATCAGATCGCCTCGACGTTGATAAGGTATTGGATACTGCTGAGCGTTTGGATGGACCACCAAATGGCGACTGAAGAACTCAAGCCACTGAGAGATCAATTTACTCGTGTGCGAGACAGGTTTTCTGGATTTACATCCAATCTTGACGAGTTAAATGTGGAGGCGACGGGCAAGTTAGTTCGGCTATCGGGAGCTCGTCTAGAAGTGGGCGGGTTGAACGCAGGAATAGGTTCACGATGCCTTATTGCCTCGGCTGCTGACCGGGTGGTTGGTGCGGAGGTCGTGGGGTTTGAGGGAGACAGACTGATATTGGCAGCTGAGGATTCTGTTAATGGTCTAAGGCCTGGAGCAAAAGTGACCCTCGTAGGCAATAGTGACCAAGTGCAACTTGGGGCAGACCTTTTAGGAAGGGTTATCGATGGTGCAGGCGTCCCATTAGATGATATGCCTCTTAATCTTACCGATACTGCTCCTATTCGAGGAAAGCCACTAAACCCAATGTCGCGATCTGGAATCTCAGAGCCATTGGATGTCGGCGTCAGAGCGATCAATGCACTACTTACAGTGGGCAGAGGGCAGCGTATTGGTCTGTTTGCAGGATCGGGCGTCGGTAAAAGTACGCTCTTGGGTATGATTACCCGCTTTACGGACGCGGATGTTGTAGTAGTTGGTCTCGTGGGCGAGCGTGGTCGTGAGGTAAAAGAATTCATTGAGGATAGCTTGGGGCCTGAAGGGCTTAAGAAGTCAGTGGTGGTCGCCGCACCTGCTGATACCTCAGCTCTTATGAGAGTTTCTTGTTGCTGGCGAGCGACGGCTATTGCTGAACATTATCGAGCCCAGGGCCTGAACGTGCTGCTGTTAATGGACTCACTTACGCGATTTGCACAGGCTCAGCGTGAGATAGCGCTTTCCGCGGGTGAGCCTCCAGTTGCAAAGGGTTATACGCCGTCTGTTTTTTCATTAATTCCCAATCTAATTGAGAGGGCTGGCGTTGTAGGTGCAGGCTCGATTACCGCGATCTACACGGTGCTTGTAGAGGGTGATGACTTACAAGATCCGATTGCGGACGTAGCTAGAGCTAGTCTTGACGGACATATTGTTTTATCCAGACAGTTGGCAGATTCAGGCACTTATCCGGCCATAGACCTAGAGAGCTCAGTGAGTCGTTCCATGCTGCAGATAACCAATACGTCGCATCAGGAAAATGCGAGATTTCTAAAAGAAATATTTACCAACTATCAGCAGAACAAGGACCTCATTTCAGTCGGAGCATATCGTAGGGGCTCCGATGTAAAAATTGACCTCGCTATTGATGGGCAAGACGCGCTTATGACTTTCATCAAACAATCACTCGATACGCCCGTCAATTTTGACGAGAGTCGCGAGAGTCTCGATAGAGTAGCCTCAGACATGCAAGTAAGCCCGCTAGAGGAACCAACGATGACCGGTATGCCGATGAGATCCGGTCAATTAGCGCGGACAGTTTGAGTTTATAAAACATGCCAAAGTCGCAACTTAAGACAGTGCTCTTTCTGGCTGATTTAGCCGAAAAAGAAGCCGCTAAATCGTTTTCGAAGGCTCAAGCGGACTTGGTTCAAGCCGAGACTGACTTAGAGCAAGTTAAGGGATATCGCTACGAGTACGAGCAAGACCATTTTAAGTCATCCGCAAGTGGACTCGATTCAAGCAGGTTGCAAATTTCTAGGCAATTTATGGTTCAGCTAGACAAGTTAATTGAGCACCAAAGTAAAATGTTAAGTGCGAATTATCAGTTAGTAGATCAGCGGCGCGATGCCTGGCTTAAAAATAGGGCGAATCGAAAAGGCTTGGAATCCATACTATTGAAGCGCACCAAAGATACTGAGATTCGTAACATGAAGGCGGACCAAAGACTTCTTGATGATCTATTTAGCAATCGGTTGATAGGATAAGTGGCATAGACCTTGCAAGTGAAAAGGCAATGCCAGGCGAGAAACGATACGTAAGTTATGACTGTAGATAATTTCATTGCAAATGCATCTGTACTTGACGGTTTGGTAAAGAATCAGCCTAAACAAGTAGGTACCGCTTCAAATCAGGGCCTTCGCGAGCTTGAAAATACGGAAGGATCATTTGATACCGCACTAAAGAATGCCGTCAATGACTCTCAAAAGGAGACTGGCGAGCTTTTGCACACTACGTCGAGTGGATCAGATTGCACTGACAATTTCGAGGATGGTTGGCAAGATTTGCCAAGACATGATCCAGAAATTGCCGCACTGCTGCAGCTATTCGGGCAGGAGAACGCAAAGGGGAAAACTAGACCTGAGGATTTGAAAGGACTTCCACCAGAATTCCTGACAGTTCTGCGGGACTTTGGCTCAGCGCAATCGACTAGTCAGACCTCATTGCAAAACTTGGGTGATTATGTTGCTGAAGGTCAGACTCTTCTTCAGTACTTCGGATCTATACAATCGAGTGCCCAGGGTATTATTGGGACAGCCCCCGGTCTGAATGATCGTACACCGCCAGCTAACCAATTGATCACTGGATTGCTTCCAGACCAACTTAATGACGCATTTACAGGTCGAAACATCTTGTCTGCTGAACTGGTTGATATACAGGCGCCGAAAGAGAATGCTGCTGTCGAACTCGTCGGATCGAGGGGTGACGTCCCCGTCTTGAATAACTTGGCTACCGTTCAGACTACGTCACTGCGAACAGGAGCCTTAGCCGGTGGTAGTGTAGAAATAAGTCTCCCGGCTAAAGAGCCTGAGGTTTTTGCGACAGGCCTCGCTACTTATTTAAGAGTCTTGAAGACAGAGGGTGGAACCGAGGCTCGTCTGCAACTCAGCCCCATAGAGCTTGGAAGGTTGGCGATCACTATTCAGACTGAGGGTGATGAAACTCGAGTATCTTTCGTTGTTGAAAACAGTCAGGCTCGGTCAGCGGTCGAGTCCTCCCTTCCTCGGCTGCGAGACATGCTTGAACAATCTGGCCTGTCGCTTTCTGACGCTGAAGTGACCGAAAAACATCCAAATGAGAAAGATACCGAGCATAAGGCTAATTCACACAATGAAGATAGCCTTGATGACGATATCCAGTTGGACCAGCCCACCACGGCTTTCTCGGCCGACTCCTCCTTGCTCGTAGATGCCTACGCTTAAATAACTCCGTTCTACGAAAAAATATTTGTTGGAAAAAGTTCTTAGCCAAGACTAGCTGCTAAGGATATTCTGACGTCGTCCCATTAAGTCAATATCTTGACGGGCGAGTTTTTTTGTTTCTTAACTAATTGTAAATTAAAAGATTTATTTCTTATGGCCTCGCCTGTGCATTGAATAGATGCCAGCCGAAATAACGCAATATCACTGGAGTTCATTGTGGTTAAAGGAAGTACAGATACAGATCAAAAAAAAGGCTTTTCACTTGGTGTGCTAGTGGGCGTGTCTTTTGTATTCCTTATTATTGGCTTCGCTGGTGGCACTTTCACCGGACCGACGGTAAAGGAAGTTCTCGGCTTATCGAATCCACAAGATGATTTACAAGCATCCGCTGAGACAGGCCTAGAGTCACAGAATTCAGAAGCTGGTGACGCCAGCTTATTTACGCCCATGGCCGGAGTCTTTTCACCAGATAAAAAGAGGTTTTACGCAGAGGTAGGCGAATTCTTGGTAGCAATCAGACATCAGGGCAGAACGCGTTATCTGCAGCTTACGGTACAGCTAGTTGGTCACGACGAGGACTATATGGAAACTGTCGAAACTGACGTTCCGGCTATTCGAAATGGTTTATCGATCTTTTTCACGCAACAAGAATTTTCGGCGCTCACTACGCTTGAGGGCAGAGAGGCGCTGAGACTTATCACGCTGGGCGAGGTCAATAAGATTATTGGTGCTACGCCGGAAAAGCGAGTAGCGGATGTATTTTTTACCGAATACATCACGCAGTAGGAAGAGACATGAATACAGAGACTTCAACAGACACGGCGTTGTCGAGCGATGAGATTGAGGCGCTAGTAGAGCACGCTGAGAGCTCTGACTTCGATGATGGGCTATATCGAACTCATGACTTCAGTGGCGGTCAGTCACTTACGCTTTCAAAGTGGAGTGAGCTCAATGTGCTTTGTGAAAAGCAGGCAGAGGCACTGCAATCGATTTTAGCCTCAGAGTTCGGGGCAACGGTAGAAATTAGCGCGCAAGCTAAAAGATTTCGCTTGGCCGGAGACATAATAGCAGCGTCTCCGACGCGACTTTGCCTAGTCAGCTCAGCGATCGAGCCCTTTGAGCATGAAACCCACCTTTTGTTGGCAGGCGATCTGTTGACGGTTTTAGTCAATCAATACTTTGGTGGCGGGCAATTGCCGGCCCCGGAAATGCGAAAACGAGTTACACCATCAGAGCAGCGGGTGGGAGAGCGAGTTGCTCGCGAATTCTTCCGTGTTATGAATGAGATGTGGTCAGATCGTCTACCTTTGGGTTTCGGCGATTTATTTATTGATATCACAACTGATCGTTTTTCTCTTATCCCTGACAGAACGGGTTTCGCCGTTCTTCCGTTTGAGGTCCGCGTAAGTGATGGTCCTGCGCATACCATAGATTTACTGATCCCATTTGATTCGCTAGAAGCTGAGAGCACAGCGCTGACACCAAAAGTCCTTGAGCGCCCTGTAGAGCCGGAGACGAGTTGGGGCGCGGATATAAGAGCTGCTTTGCCTGAAGTATCAGTCGATGTCAGTGGTGAGATCGGAAATGTAACCACTACCTTGAGAGCACTTTTGGCAATGGGGGTAGGAACTGTCGTTCCAATAGATGAGCCAGAAAGAGTTTTGCTTTCTCTGGAAGGACGCGCAATCGCCGAAGGAAAATACGGCGCTCACGAGGGATTTAAAGCGATGCAATTTACGAACTTCAATGGAGATTTGTCATGACCAATGATGAGTTAAAAACTACCGAACCCCCAGAGCTAGAAAATAATCCAAGTCAGGGAGGAGATATCGACCTTGATATGTTGCTGGACGTCCCCGTTGTGATGACTGTCGAAGTTGGGAGAAAGTCGCTGCCGATAAGGGATTTGTTAGCACTCACTCCTGGTGCCGTAGTGACTTTCGATCGGAGCGTTACAGAGCCTATGGACGTAATGATAAACGGAACGCTGATAGCACGAGGAGAGGTAGTCTCAGCAGACGGTCAGTTTGGTTTGCGCCTGGTTGATGTGGTTAGTACTAAAGCGCGCTTAGAGCAGTTGAACTAAATGATGCGTTATTTTCTTCCATTCATCGCTTTGCTATCAATGCCTGCTTTAGCCGACGAGGCTCAGGGGGTTATTGCTCCATCAGAGCTATTTACTGGCGATTATTTGCTTCAGGTCGTTGGATCCTTTGTCCTTGTTATTTGTGTTTTGTTGGCTGTTTTATTTTTACTGAAGCGCTTCAACGGAGCCGGTTCCTCGCGCTCTGGGCAAATGCGAGTAATTGCAAGTTTGGGCTTAGGCCAAAGAGAGCGCGCAGTTCTCATTGAAGTCGGCAATGAGCAATTTTTGGTGGGCGTAGCTCCTGGAAGTGTGAATATGCTGCATGCTTTACCTGACCCTGTTCGCCCAGCCTCAGAGTCAGCGAAGCCATCATTTGCCGACGTTTGGAAGGTTGCGACCGGTAAGCACGGGAGCGAAATTTGATGCTCAATATACGGAATATTCTCTTAGGTTGTTTCTTATTACTGGCACCCACTCTAGCGTCTGCGCAGACGATTCCGCTAATGACCGCCTCTGCGATGGCCAATGGAGACACTGAGTATGCTTTAGGAATCCAGATCTTAATGATAATGACGGTGCTTACTCTGCTGCCGGCAATGCTCATCACTATGACGGCTTTCACCAGGATACTAATTGTGCTGGCGATACTCCGTCAGGCATTGGGAACACAGCAAACCCCGTCGAACCAAATTATCCTTGGACTATCCCTCTTCCTTACTCTTTTTATCATGTCTCCGGTAATTGACGTGGTCTGGGCCAATGCGCTGTCGCCTTATCTGGAGGGGCAGCTAGAGTTTCAAGCCGCATTATCAGTGGCCCAAGAACCTTTACGAGAGTTTATGTTTTCGCAGACTAGAGATACCGATCTCGCTATGTTTGCGGAGTTAGGGGGCTACCCAGTGTTTGCTCAGAGAGAGGAGGTTCCGCTGTTTGTTTTGCTCCCATCATTCTTGACGAGTGAACTGAAGACGGCTTTCCAAATCGGATTTTTATTATTTGTTCCATTTCTAGTCATTGATCTAGTGGTCGCGGCTGTTTTGATGTCGATGGGTATGATGATGTTGTCGCCTATTATTATCTCCCTGCCCTTTAAGTTAATGCTCTTTGTTCTCATAGACGGGTGGTCGCTTATATCGGCCACTTTAGTCAGTAGCTTTGCGTTGTAGGTGGAATAATGAGACCAGAAACAGTACTTGAAATTGGGCGAGAGGCTTTATGGCTGGCAGTTCTGCTCTCTGGGCCTATCCTCGGTGTTGCCCTGGCAGTTGGCTTGACAGTTGGTGTTATTCAGGCCGCCACTCAGATACAGGAAATGACTCTGAGCTTCATCCCAAAACTCGGCGCAGTGGCGGCAGTGATTTTTCTTGTTGGCCCTTGGATGTTGAGGCTTCTTATAACGTTTACGCAACGCCTCTTCCTTGAAATCCCCGGGCTGGTGGGTTGAAGAGATGCCGATAGCGCTAGATACATTTTTGTCGAGCTTATACTTATTTTCAGCGCCATTTTTACGTGTGTCCGCAATGATGTTGGTCGCTCCAGTATTTAGTGCGCCAGGACTGAGTGTTCGCACGCGCGTACTTTTAGCCACGCTGGTTGCTGCATTGGTCGCTCCCTCTTTACCCGCCAACGACCTCCCTGAACTGTTTAGTGCAGCGGGGTT
>ERZ891134.1627-NODE-1627-length-14867-cov-11.583311_pt1 | contig 14867 bp, 13 predicted proteins | sample MGYA00520888_ERZ891134 | MGnify/ENA primary metagenome ERZ891134 (study PRJEB32303, sample SAMEA104408692) | aquatic metagenome | biome: Brackish water; feature: Coastal; material: water | place: Baltic Sea | collected 2014-10-23 | depth 10 m ... | reverse complement strand
CTCCTGCTGAAGAGGCTCCTGCTGATGAAGCTCCTGCTGATGAAGCTCCTGCTGAAGAGGCTCCTGCTGATGAAGCTCCTGCTGATGAAGCTCCTGCTGATGAGGCTCCTGCTGATGAAGCTCCTGCTGAAGAGGCTCCTGCTGATGAAGCTCCTGCTGATGAAGCTCCTGCTGAAGAGGATAAATAATCTAAAGTATTTATGAAGACTGATCATGTTAAAATTGGAACTATAGTTTCAAAACATGGTTATAAAGGTTTTATCAAGATAAGTGTATCCTCATTTAATTTTGATCAACTTCCTGATATAAAATATCTATTTATTGATATAAATAATTGTTTTATACCCTTTATGATTGAGGAAATTAAATCATTTTCAAATAATTTTTTGATTATAAAACTTGTTGAAGTTAATTCTGAGGAAGAGGCTGAGGATATAATTTTTAAAAATATTTTTATTGATTCAGAAAACTATGAACCTATTAATAATAAAAGTTTTTTTCATGACGAACTCATTGGTTTTACCGTTTATAAAGGATCTGACAAAATTGGTGTAATCGAAGGGATTAATACTGAATTACCTCAACCAGTTTTTGAAGTTATTGTTGACTCTAAGAAAATAATGATACCAATTCACGAGGATTTAATTGAAAAAATCAATAAGAAGAAAAATATTATTCACATTGATATACCTGATGGATTAATTGAAATTATTTAATTGAATATTTAATTCATATTTTTGTTATCAAAGTTCCAAATAATGAATGATAATTTTACTTCACCTGATTTTTATCAAATTGACGACCTACTTTCTGAAGAACACAAGTTAATTCGAGAATCTACAAGACAATGGGTTTCTAAATCTGTATGTCCTATTATTGAAGACTATGCTCAAAAAGCAGAGTTCCCAAAGCACTTAATTAAAGAACTTGGTGAAATTGGTGCGTTTGGCCCATATATTCCTCAAAAATATGGTGGTGCAGGTCTGGATCAGATAAGCTATGGAATAATGATGCAAGAAATTGAAAGAGGAGATAGCGGAATTAGATCAACTGCTTCAGTTCAATCTTCATTAGTCATGTTTCCAATCTGGAAGTTTGGGAGCGAAGAACAAAAAGAAAAATTTCTTCCAAAACTTGCAACTGGAGAAATAATGGGTTGTTTTGGTCTAACAGAACCTGATCACGGATCAAATCCAAGTGGTATGATTACTAACTTTAAAAGTGATGGGGAAGATATAATTTTAAATGGATCTAAAATGTGGATTTCTAATTCTCCTTTTGCTGATATAGCTGTTGTTTGGGCAAAAGATGAAAATAAGAGAATACATGGAGTAATTGTTGAGAGAGGTATGGAAGGATTCTCAACTCCTGAAACTCACAACAAATGGTCTTTACGAGCATCTTCTACTGGAGAATTAATCTTCGATAATGTAAGAGTTCCTAAAAAAAACATTCTGCCTGGTAAATCAGGACTAGGTGCCCCTCTTATGTGTTTAGATTCAGCTAGATTTGGTATTTCTTGGGGAGCAATTGGAGTAGCAATGGATTGCTACAACACTGCCTTGAAGTATTCACTGGAAAGAGTTCAATTTGGCAAACCAATAGCTGCAAAACAACTTCAACAAAAAAAATTAGCAGAGATGTTAACTGAAATCACAAAGGCTCAATTATTATCATGGAAATTAGGTAAACTAAAAAATGATGATAAGGCAACTTCAGCTCAAATTTCTCTTGCAAAAAGAAACAATGTTGATATGGCAATGAATATTGCTAGAGAATCTAGACAAGTTTTAGGTGGAATGGGAATTACTGGAGAATTCAGCATAATGAGACACATGATGAATCTAGAATCAGTAATTACATATGAGGGTACTCATGATATCCATTTATTAATTCTTGGCCATGACATTACTGGTCACAACGCCTTTTAATCAAAAATCAATAACAAATCCAATACTTGGAATTAGTGAACTTTGATTTTCACTTGAAATTTCAATTAAGTTTCTTGGATTAAGAATATTTTGATTTTCATCTCTTTGAAGTCCATAGTCAGGCGGTACAGGAATTTCACTCATTAAAAGATTTTCTATGTCAATATAAAAATTCATAGATGTTGACTTAAAGTTCCATCTTTTATCAATTCTTAAATCAAGCTTTGTAAACTGATCTAAGAAATAATTTCCAAGTTCACTGTAGTTAAGGATTATTTCGGGATATGACTGATTGCTTAAGTTTAAATCAACAGGTGCATAAGGAGTTTTTCCTGTAAATCTAATTTTAGAACTTACTTCCCAATTCTTTTTTAGCTTATAACCACCTGTAAAAGAAAAGAGGTGTCTATTATCCCAAACTGATGGCAAATATATATTATCAAACCCTGAAAACTTACTGTAAAAGAAGGTATATGATAAAATACCATAGAAATTATTTTTAAGTTTTTGCTGATAAAGAAACTCTAATCCATATGATTTCCCCTTTCCTTCTGTTAATATTCTTTCATTTCCAAGAACTTCAAAACCTGCACCCTTATTCGCTATAGAGACTCCATCAACAAAAGAGATTGGATAATTATTATATTTTTTATAAAAAGCTTCAAAGGTAAACCTAGAAGACTCAGTCCAATTAAATTCTAAACCTCCAACAACATGATCACTTCTTGTATACTTAGAATTTTTATTTAAAAACATATCATTCCTGTCTTTAAAACCTAGTGAAGTATAAGTTGGAATCTTAAAATATCTGCCCGCAGCAAAATTTAGTTTCCATTTATTGTCATCTGATATTTTTACAGAAAGAGCTATTCTTGGTGATATATTTTCAAAAATATTATTCCTCTTGGTAAAATTATCCTGGTCTAATCTCACTCCAAAAGATACCCCTAGTCTATCATTAATAAATGTTTTAGATGACTTAAAAAAAACTCCATATTTTATAAAATCTATTTTAGTATTGTAGTTGATATTATAAAAATCATATTGAGTATTATTTAAGTAATTGGATAATAGAAAATTTCCTCCAAATGAGTATTTATAATTATTAGTATTATGGTTACTAATAAATCTTAATTTAGTCTCATCCTCATTAGAAATATTTGAAAATGAAGGATTTGATTTTAATAAATTATTTTGAAATCTTTCAAATTTATTATCTAATCTATTGTTACTAATAGATAGGTTAAAAAATCCATTTTGATTTTTATAAAGTCTTTTCCATGAAACACCAAAAGTTCTAGATCTTTGATTTATTATAGGTATTTGTTCTATTTGAGATTCATTTTCAAAATCAAATTCATCAGATTCGTTTACGGTTAATTTATCAACTGAACCTATACCAATGAAATTCAAATAATTAAAATCATCAATTTTATGATTTATTTTCATTTGATAATCCCAGTAATCAGGTAAAAACGATAACCCAATAGCCTTGAATATAAACTGAAGATAACTTCTTCTAACTGATACTATAAAAGATGTTTCTTTGTTTTTAAATAATTTTAATGGACCTTCAAAAGTTAATCCAGCTTCACTTGATCCAATTCTAAAATTACCAGATATTCTATCAAGATTTGCATCCTTTTGTTCAAAAGACAACACCCCGGAAAGTGCATTATCATACTCTGCACCAAATGAAGAAGTTGAAAGAGTAACATCTTTTATAAACGAAACATTTATCAATCCAACCGGACCTCCAGAACTTCCTTGAGTACTAAAATGGTTTATATTAGGTATTTCAATTCCATCTAAGTAGTATACTGTTTCATTTGGACCTCCACCACGAATTATAACATCATTTCTAAAACCTCCTATTGAGGGTGAAATTCCAGGTAAGCTTTGAATAACTTTTGTAATATCATTATTACCTCCAGGATAAGTTTCAATTTCTACAGCAGAAAATGTCTGAGTTGATAATGGAGTTTCAAAAGATGTTTTAAAAGGTGACTCTAGCAAAATTACTTCATCCAGTATTTCAGAAGAAGGGTTTAAAAGATATTCTAATGGTCTATTTCCAGCTGACTTAACAATCACATTAAATATTGTAAGAGACTTAAATCCAATAAAACTTGCAGTTACATTATAACTTGAAGCAGGAATCTCTTTTATTTCAAAATATCCATCACTATTAGTAGTTGCATAAAAATCTAGATTCTCAACTTTAATAGTAGCTCCTTCAAGACCAAAACCAGTCTCGTTATCAATTACTTTACCTGAAATTATACCTTGATTCTGAGAGAATAAGTTTAGACATGTAAATATTAATAAAAATGCAATTAAGTATTTATTCATTAAGAGTTTAAAGCTTTATAACAATACTCAAAACATTTTTTAACTTCTTTAACTCTATTTGAACCCTCTGGAATCCTATATTCCAACTCAATGCTTGCTGTAAAATTATATGACTTATCTCTCATTAACTGCAAAACTTCTGTAATAGGAGTATCGCCTTTTCCCCAAACTTGATTATCAGTAGCTCCAACATTTAATGGTTTTATAGCCTGCCTATCCTTCAAATGCATACTGCAAATTCTAGAATGATTATCCATAATAAAGTTTAATAAATTTTCTTTTGTATTTTCTTTTCTTGCTGCTATATAGTGACCAATATCCAGGTTTATATAATTATTCTTTGAATTCTTTAGAGGAAATACCCAAGCAGTATCAGAAGCTTGAAGATGCGCATGATATCCAACCTTGACATTATGTTTTTCAGCAAAACGAGATATTCTACTTGTATTTTCTTCAGTTGTTAATTCTGCTGTAACAAATTCAGCACCTAGAGCTTTAGTTGCTTTCATTGCATACTCAATTTCATCATCAGTATTATTAGGGCTCATGCAATATGGCTTATAAGCAAATATATTTATGCCTGTATTTTCAAACTGCTTTTTTACTTTTTTGAATTCTTTCATTGATATACTTGATCTCCAATTAGAATGGGATTTTCTAGTTCTAGGCATTCCCATTGATCTTTCAATATGATCTCCCATTAACTCAACATTGTCAGTTCCAGAATCTAAACAGTTTTGAATAATAACATTCATTTCTTCAATCCCGGGATTAAAAGAATATGTAACTACAGATATATCAACACCATTAATATCTTTATATAAAGGTGAGAAATTAAGGTTTAGAGCTCCTATAGTAATAAGAGATGATTTTTTTATAAAACTACGTCTTGAATTCATTTTTGTTTTAAATTAAGTAGAATATATTATTTAGATTTGAATTAAAGCTAAAAACGTTAGTTAAAATACTTTTTTAATATATAAATACAAAATGGTAAAGGGGATAATCTTTGATATGGATGGAACAATAGTTGATAGCTTACCCTATCATCATGAAGCATGGAGAATATTTTTTAATGAAAATAAAGTTGAAAATTTTTCTGAGAAATTAAAGGATGATAAAGGTGGTGGAACACTTGATCTTATGAAAGCTGTTTATGGAGATCAATTTTCTTTAAATGAATTAAAAAAAATGAGTGAAGAAAAAGAAATAATTTTCAGAAGAATATATAAAGGTAACGTTAAGCCTATAAAAGGATTTATAGAATTTTTATCTGATTTAAAATCAAAAAATATTTTAATTGGACTTGCTAGTAATGCAATAAGAAAAAATGTCGCTTTAACACTAAATGAACTAGGAGTTTATGATTTATTTGATAGTATAATATGTGGAGACGAGGTAAGTAATGGTAAGCCTAATCCTGAAATGTTTAATTCAACTTTGGAGAGATTTGGCTTAAAAAAAGAAAATTGTTTAATATTTGAAGATTCTATTGAAGGTGTGATTGGTGCAATCAGATCAGGTATAAGTGTTATTGGTGTAATGTCAAGTAGTTCTGAGGACATACTAAAAAAAGCTGGATGCTTCAAAACAATTGATGATTATATAGACCTTGATATATCATAGATTAAACCTGAGATTAGTAATTAAAACATTTAAAAAAATAAGGGTGTTTAAAGCTTAAATTATTTATGAACTTATGATTGAAGAAAAATATTTAATATTATTAAGAAAACATTTTGAAAAATCATTAATTGATGATCTTCTTGGATCATATGAGCTTAATTTTTTTGATAAAGGAGATATTATTATTAACTATGGTGATAGTTTAAAATATATCCCAATTGTTATGGAAGGAGTAATTAAAGTAATGAAGGAAGATCCAGATTATGGCGAAGGACTTCTTTATTATATTATGGCTGGTGACACTTGTTCAATATCTACTAGCTGTTTTACTGGATATAAAAAAAGTAAAATAAAAGCAGTTTGTGAAACTCAAGCAAAAATATTTTTAATTTCTTCAAATACAATGAATGATTGGATGCTAAAATATGATTCATGGAGGTCATATGTCATTAACAGTTACCAAAAAAGGTTTGATGAACTTTTTAATGTGATTAACTCTATAAGTTTTGATAATTTAGAAGAGAGGATTAATGATTATATTCAAAAGAAAGGCTCTATTTTAAGCTCCAAAAAAATAAAAACTACTCATGAGGAGATTGCCAATGAGCTTGGCACTTCCAGAGTTGTAGTTTCAAGAATTCTAAAGTTATTAGAAAATAAATCTATTTTAAAGTTAGGTAGAAACTCAATAGAGCTATTGTAATTGTAACTTATGTTACTAAAAAACCTAATCTTAAGATTTAATTTAGCACAAAATGGAAATAATAGGATATTTAGGTGCTCTTTTAATTGGTTTAATTCTTGGTTTAATAGGAAGTGGAGGCTCTGTTTTAGCAGTCCCAATTCTAACTTATCTTTTTTTATTTGATGAAAAAATTGCAACTGCTTACTCTCTTTTTATAGTTGGAACAACAAGTTTTATAGGTGGTATAAATTATTTTTTCAAAAAATTAATCAATTGGAATCAAGTATTTTTATTTGGAATTCCATCGATAGTTTCTGTTGTTTTAGTAAGATACTACATTATTCCAGAGATTCCAGAAGTTATTTTTAACTTAGGTCAATTATCTATCACAAGAAGATTATTTATTCTGGGTCTTTTTTCTGTTTTACTTATTTTTTCTAGTTTTTTTATGTTAAATGATTATAAAATAAGTAAAAAGAAAAAAAATTATATGAAAATTATTTTTGAGGGATTTGTTGTAGGAGGTTTAACAGGTTTAATTGGAGCTGGTGGCGGGTTTTTGATAATTCCCTCCTTAGTGATTTTAGGTAAAATACCAATGAAGGAAGCAGTTGGAACGTCACTAGTAATAATAGCTTTTAAATCTTTATCAGGTTTTTTTCTTGGAGATGCTATTTTATACAATATTGATTGGATATTCCTATTTAAGTTTGTTTTAATCTCAATATTTGGAATATTAATTGGAAACTATTTTTCTTACTATATTGACTCTAAAATATTGAAGAAAATTTTTGCATTATTTATATTAATCATTGGAGTGTTTATAATCTTATATGAATTCTTAAATTTATAACATATGAAAATAGAACAAATATATACAGGGTGTCTAGCGCAAGGAGCCTACTATATTGAAAGTGAAAGAGAAGTGGCAATTATTGATCCTTTAAGAGAGGTTACTGAATATATAAATAAAGCCAAAGAATCTAATTCAAAGATTAAATATATTTTTGAAACACATTTCCATGCAGATTTTGTTAGCGGACATGTTACTCTAGCTAAGGAAACTGATGCTGATATTGTCTATGGCCCCACAGCTCAAACAAACTTTGATTGTTTAATTGCAAAAGACAATCAAGAATTTAAAGTTGGAAAATTAACAATTCAAGCAATACATACTCCAGGTCATACTCTTGAAAGCACATGTTATTTGCTTAAAGATGAAAACAATAAAGAAATTGCAATTTTTACTGGTGATACTTTATTTCTTGGTGATGTTGGAAGACCTGATTTAGCTCAACAAAACATGAAATTAACTAAAGAAGAGCTTGCAGGTAAACTTTATGATAGTTTAAGAAATAAGATTATGAATCTTCCCGATGATATTATTATATACCCAGCACATGGTGCCGGATCTGCATGTGGTAAAAATATGATGAATATTACATCTGATTCACTTGCAAATCAAAAGAAATTAAATTATGCTTTAAATAAAAATTTATCTAAAGAGTCATTTGTTCTAGCAGTATTAGATGGACTAGAAGATCCTCCTAAATATTTCCCATCAAATGTAAAAATGAATAAAGAAGGATATGAAGATATTGACAATATTCTTAAAAAAAATCAAGCTTTAAGTCCTGATAAAATTGAAGAAATTGTAAATGCAACAGATGCAATTGTTCTTGACGTAAGATCCCCTGATGAGTATGAAAAAGCACATATACCTCGATCTATATTTATTGGGCTAGATGGTTCTTTTGCTCCTTGGGTAGGAGAATTGATAGCAGATGTAAATCAAAAAATAATTTTTGTTTGTAAAGTTGGAAGGGAAGAAGAAACAATTACAAGGCTTTCAAGAGTTGGTTTTGATAATACATTGGGATATTTAAAAGGAGGTATAAATTCCTGGCTTGATTCAGGTAAGGAAATTGATTCAGTTTCATCAATTAATCCAGAAGAAACATATAAAATTGATACATATATAAATCAAATAATTGATGTTAGGAAAAAGTCAGAATATGCTAATGGTCATGTTATAAAAGCAGATAATATATGCCTATCAACAATTAATGATAATCATGAAAAATTTTTATCTGAAACACATAAATATATTCATTGCCAAGGAGGTTATAGAAGCATGATAGCCTGCTCTATATTAAAGAGTAGAGGTATCCACAATATTTCAAATATTCGAGGTGGATATAATCAAATTAAAAGAAATAAAGATATAATACAATAAATATGGATTTAATTTTAAGCTCTTGGCCTTGGTATATATCAGGACCATTAATATCTATGATTATGTTTCTATTGATTTTTAATGGTAAAACATTTGGTGTATCATCTAATCTTAGAACAATTTGTTCAATTTGTGGGGGTGATAAGCTCTCAATATTTTTTAAAATTAAAGTAAAGGACCACATGTGGAATTTAATTTTCATATTTGGATCTGTGATTGGAGGATTTATTGGATTTAACTTCTTATCACAATCAAAATCAGTTGAAATTTCTGATAAAACAAAAATTATTCTAGAGTCTTACGGTATAGAAAGTTTTAAAAATGATTACATCCCAACTGAGTTATTTCATTTTGAAAATTTAGGGATTAATAATTTAGCAATTTTAATTATTGGTGGGTTTTTAATTGGTTTTGGAACTAGATATGCTGGAGGCTGTACATCTGGACATGCTATTACAGGTCTAAGTCAATTTCAGGTAGGATCTTTGTATGCTGTTATTGGTTTTTTCTTAGGAGGTTTAACGATGACTCACTTAATATTCCCATTTTTATTTTTATGAGAAATTTATATTTTTTTATTATTGGAATTGCATTTGGTATAATAATGATTAAATCTGAAGCAGCATCATGGTTTAGAATCTTTGAAATGTTTAATTTTGAATCTTTTCATATGTATGGAATTATTGGTTCAGCAATTGCTACTGGTTTTACTGGTAATTATTTTATAAAAAAACTTAATCTTAAAGACTTAAATAATAATAAGATTCAATTTAAAATAAAAGAAAATACTTACAGGAGATATATTATTGGGGGATCAATTTTTGGCTTAGGATGGGCTCTAGTTGGAGCATGTCCTGGTCCAATGTTTGTTCTTTTAGGAGCTGGATTCTACTCAATATTAATTGTAATTTTTTCAGCTGTAATTGGAACTTTAATTTATGGAATTTTAAAGGAAAAGCTTCCTCATTAATTTTTTTAAGTACCCCAAACGGGACAAATATCGAACTTTTCACTTATAAGAGATTTGAAATTTATTGAAATATTTTCTAAAGAGGTCGCTGAATCCTATTTTACAAATTAATTTTAAGTTATAAAAACTACAGGGAGTCAATTTGACTATTGATGTTGATTATAGATTAGGTATATCCGTCTTCAAAATTGTTAAATCACCTTCTTTCTCTTTTAACTCTCTAATAAGTTGAATTGATTCTGGTATAGCATCACTAGTTACAGTAATAAAAGCTCCTTTTTTAGCTTCTTTAATAGATTTTTTAATTGCTATTGCTTCGTTAGGAACAATGGTTATAACTTTATTGGCATCAACACTTTGGATGCCTTTCATCAATAAGCCTAAGATTTCTTTAGGTGTTCTTCCCCTTAATTCAGGATCTTGTCGTATTATAATTTCATCGAATATTTTAGCACTTACTTTTCCTAATTCAATAATGTCTTCATCTCTTCTATCTCCAGTACCCGAAATGATTCCTACTTTAGGAAATCCCACTGTTTTTTCAAGAAACTTACCTATAGCTTCCATTCCGGATGGATTATGTGCATAATCTAACAACATCTCAAATTCCTTGAACTGAAACAAATTCATCCTTCCTGGAGTTTGAGCAGGTGATGGTGTAAATGTCTGTAAAGACAAACGAATATCTTCAAGCTGTACTTTTCTAAGAAATGCCGCTAATACAGCAGGCAATACATTTTGAATCATAAATATGGCTCTACCAGAAAAAGTAAGCGGAATATTCAATACTTTTTCAATACGAATTTTCCATCCGCCTTTGTTAATGGTAACATATCCATTTTCATAAATTGCAGCAATACCTCCTTCCTTACAATGTTCAATCACTTTTTTATTATTTTCATTCATACTAAACAATGCAATTTTAGAGGTAATATTCTCAATCATACCCAAAATGAGATCATCATCTGCGTTTAAAATCGAATATCCTTTTGGGTATACATTTTCTACAACTACTGATTTTACTCGTGCCATTTGCTCTATGGTTTGAATTCCTTTTAAACCTAAATGATCTGAAGTAATATTGGTTACAATACCAATATCACAATGACTGAATCCCAGTCCTTCTCTTAGAATACCTCCTCTTGCAGTTTCTAAAACGGCAAAATTTACTGTAGGGTCACTAAGCACAAATTGGGCACTTTTCGGACCTGTACAATCCCCATTCTGAAGCATTCTGTTTTGTACATATACTCCATCTGATGTTGTATATCCTACCTGAAAACCAGCACTTTTCATAATGTGTGCTATTAAACGAGTAGTGGTAGTTTTTCCATTTGTTCCTGTAACAGCTATAATAGGTATTACAGCCTTTTTTCCTTCTGGATACAGCATATCAATCACAGGTTCGGCTACATTTCTTGATAACCCGATGGTTGGGTCGAGGTGCATTCTAAAACCTGGTGCTGCATTCACTTCTATTACAGAACCACCTGTTTCAATTACAGAATGTTCCAAATCACTAGCTATAACATCAATACCACAAATATCTAATCCAATTATTCTTGAAATACGCTCCGCCATAAATATGTTATAGGGATGAACGGCATCCGTAACATCGGTAGCTGTACCACCTGTACTTAAATTAGCTGTAGTTTTTAAAAAGAGTTTCTTTTTATTTGGTAATACTGATTTTAAGGTAAGGTTTTTAGTGGTTAAAATATGTTGAGTCATTTTATCTACAGTTATCTCTGTTAACATATTTTCATGTCCAAATCCTCTTCTTGGATCTGCATTTACCCTATTAATAAGTGCTTTAATAGTAGATTTTCCATCACCTACTATATGAGCAGGTGTACGTTTTGCAGCTGCTACTAAGCGATGATTGATTACTAAAAGCCTAAAATCATGACCTTTAATAAACTGTTCTATTATTACTCTTTCCGAATGTTTTTTAGCCAATTTGAAGGCTATTAATGCTTCATCTTTATTTTTAATATTGGTTGTTGCTCCTTTCCCATGGTTTCCATCAATAGGTTTTATAACACATGGATAAGATATGCTCTCTAATTCATCCATAAGTTCTTCTTCCGAAATACAAATACTCCCTTTAGGAACGGGTACTACTGCTTTGTCTAAAAGATGCTTCGTGTCTTCTTTATTACCTGCAATATCTACCCCCAAACCACTTGTTTGACCAGTCATGGTTGCCATGATACGCTTTTGATTTACACCATAACCTAATTGAACTAATGAATCTCCATTTAAACGCATAAAAGGAATCTCTCTTTTGGAGGCTTCATCAACAATGGATTGTGTGCTTGGTCCTAATTTATCTTCTTCTCTAATTACTTTTAAGGCTTGGATATCCAAATCCAACTGATAGGAACTTCCAGAAATTAGTGCTTCTACGATTCTTACAGCAGCTTTTGCAGCATAAATACCCGCATTTTCCTGTGTATAAGTGAATACTACATTATAAACACCTGTTTTACCAGTTCCTCTTGTTCGCCCAAATCCACAATCCATTCCTGCAAGAATTTGAATTTCTAAGGCAATGTGTTCTGCAATGTGTCCCATCCATGTTCCTTCTTTCACTCTTTGAAAAAAACCTCCCTCACATCCTTCTGAACAACGATGTTCATACAAAGAGGGGATCATTTTTTCTAGCTGTTCCGAAAATCCATCCACTTTATCAGAGGGAGTTTCTTCCATTTCCTCTAAGTCAAGCTGCATAACGATTAACTTATGTCTTCTATTCGACCAATAATTAGGTCCTCTAAGTATTTTAATATCTAATATCTTCATTTTAAAATTTAATAATCTCAAAAGCGGGAGATGTTTCCGGTCGTTGTCTTTGGCAACACTTGAAAAGAATAAATTAGTTTTGAAAGATATGAGGTATCAAATGCTAACTTTGGTCTCTGAAGATGTATCTTCAAAGTTAATCTTATAAAGCTAATGTCAAGTAATAAAAAACCAAAAGGAATATTAATTGCCATAGGTGGAGCGGTTGATAAAGGAACTGGCTATGATGATGACAAGAATAACTCTGAAAATTTAGTGGAAAAATTCCTTGAAGAAGGGATACTCAAACGATTATTGGAAGAACTTTCGAGTAAAACGAATCGTGTAGAAATAATTACGACAGCCTCATTAATCCCTGAAGAAATAGGACAACATTATGTTGATGCATTCAATAGGCTTGGAAATGATAATATTGGTGTTATTCATATCAAAAAAAGAAAGGATACACTTAATCTAGAATATCTTGATCGGATTCAGAAAGCTGAAGGAGTTTTGTTTACGGGAGGGAATCAGTTAAGATTAACTACCATTTTTGGAGGAACTGAGTTGTTGAATGTTATGCTGAGCAGATATCAAAATGAACATTTTATTGTAGCAGGAACAAGTGCTGGAGCAATGGCAATGTCTACTACTATGATATTTGGAGGTAGTAGTACTGAAGCCCTGTTAAAAGGAGAAGTAAAACTATCAAGAGGGTTTGGTTTTATTGAGGATGTAACTTTTGATACTCATTTTATTAAAAGAGGACGATTTGGAAGACTTTGTCAAACAATTGCTATCAATCCTACTGGAATTGGAATTGGGTTGGGTGAAGATACAGGGTTATTGATTACAGAAGGAAATCATATGGAAGCTATTGGATCTGGACTGGTAATGATAGTTGAAGGCGGAAATATTAAATATACCAATATTGTAGATATTGAAAACGGAGAGCCTATTTCAATTGAAAATTTAACGGTTCACGTACTTTCTAAAGGGCATAATTACATCCTTTCAGAAAGAAGAATGGTATAAAAAGTGGATTATTTATATATTTCCACTTTAGGTTCGTTGTCTTTTGTAACAACTCCTCTGTACATTCCTTCTGTATTAAAAGACATACTATAATTTCCATTTTTATCAAGAGCAATCAGACCTCCTTCACCGTTTTGATGTCTTAACTTTTCATTTATTACATCGTTTGCGGCTTCTTGAAGCGTGAGCTGTTTGTACTCCATTAACGCTGAAATATCATAAGCCACCACATTCTTAATGAAATATTCACCATGCCCTGTGCAGGAAACAGCACAGGTAGTATTATTTGCATAAGTTCCTGCTCCAATTATTGGTGTATCTCCAATTCTGCCAAATTGCTTATTGGTCATCCCTCCTGTAGAGGTAGCTGCGGCTAAATTTCCATGTTCATCTAATGCTACTGCACCAACTGTTCCCATCTTTCTACCTCCATTTTCAATGTTTCCTTCAAGGCTGTTATTTTCTCTGCTATGGTCTAACACTACTTCATTATTTTGCAGAGCCTGTTTCAATTGCTGAAAACGCTCTTCATCATAAAAGTATGAAGCATGTACTAACTTACAGCCTTGTTGTTTTGCAAATTTTTCTGCTCCTTCTCCTACCAACATAATATGACCCGAATGTTGCATCACTTGTAGAGCAGCCGAAATGGGGTTTTTTATATGGGTAACACTAGCGACTGCTCCTGCATTTAATGTAGCTCCATCCATAATAGAGGCATCCATTTCATTTTTACCTTCGTGGGTAAAAACAGAACCTTTCCCTGCATTAAACAACGGAGAATCCTCCATAACCCTTATAGCAGATTCAATGGCCTCAATTGAGGTCCCCTTATTTCTAAGAATATTTTCACCTGCGAATAATGATTTTTCTAAAGTTTCTAAATAAGCTGCTTCCTTTTCGGCAGTCATATTTTCTTTAATAATTGTCCCTGCACCACCGTGTATTACCAATCCATATTTATTTTTAGTTGACTCCATTTGCTTTATTGTAAATGTAAACTTATTTGTAATGCTACATATTAAATAGGTGAAACATTACAAAAACAACAAATTAGTCCACTATTTTGCCAAATAGATAATTAAAAATTAGTAAAATACTGTTAAACAGTTAAATATGATTTTTTGTAGTACTTCGGGTGGGAATCGAACCCACACTCCAAAAGGAACTGGATTTTGAATCCAGCGCGTCTACCAATTTCGCCACCGAAGCTAAAGGGCTCAAAATTAATAAATTCCATTATATTAA
>ERZ891134.1625-NODE-1625-length-14875-cov-13.061201_pt1 | contig 14875 bp, 18 predicted proteins | sample MGYA00520888_ERZ891134 | MGnify/ENA primary metagenome ERZ891134 (study PRJEB32303, sample SAMEA104408692) | aquatic metagenome | biome: Brackish water; feature: Coastal; material: water | place: Baltic Sea | collected 2014-10-23 | depth 10 m ... | reverse complement strand
GGTAATGGTGAAAGTAGAAAAGATTTTGATTTAAGTCTTTTAAAGCCTCATGGTAAACTGTTTGGTTGTAATGCCATCTATAGAGATCATCCTGAGTTAATAGATGTACTAACAGCAGTTGATAATGGCATTGTGCATGAAATATATCACAGTGGTTTTGCTTATAACAAACCATGTTGGTTTAGAAACTGGACAAAAGTACCTGCTGAAATGTATGAGACAGTTGTAGGTGGGTTTGTTACAAGTGAAGACTATAACTTAGTAAAAGACCTTGATGTTATAAAAGAAAATGAAAGAGGTGACGCAAAAGAATTTGTAATACACGGAACATCTATTGCTGGTATGGCAAGTATTATCAAAAATGTAAAGAGATCACACCCACATGCTACACCAGATATAGTAAGAAAAAAAATACAAAGTTCACAGGTGTTTGTTTCTTGGATACATGAGAATGATAAGTCACATGATTTAAGAGAAGTTTGGAAAGATTATAAAGACCATGGTTGGGCATGTGGACCTTCTAGTGGTTATATTGCTACAAAGGTAGAACAACCAGATGAAATATATTTGTTAGGCCATGATCTGGTTTCAGATACATTGCTTTTAAATAACATGTTTAAAAATACAAAACACTACGGCATAGAACAAAATAGTGCTATACCAGCAGACAACTGGATTAGTCAATGGTATACCTTAATGGACTGGAATCCTAATATCAAGTTTTACAAGGTAAACAAAGGCACAGATGATAAACCCACAAACAAGAAAATAGACAAGTGGAAGAAGTGGGAAGATCAAGGCAGATTGCAATATATAACCCAAGCACAGCTTGTTGACAAAATGAGCAAAATGTGATATAATAAGAATTATGTTTGACAGATTTATATACTTACTATTAGACTGGATCGTTGAGAGGTGTGAGAAGATTAGAGAGTGGAAAATTCAAAAATCATTACCACATTCAAAACCCACAGCACAACAGTGGGCTAAAGAATATAAGAAATTTAAAAATAAAACTTATAAAAATAATGATGATTGTCAGTAAAAGGTGTATAAATAATATTACATTTAAATTAATACATACAACAATACATACAAGGAGATACATACAATGTCAAGTGCATTAGAAGCCCTAAAAAAGTCAAAGTCAAACTTTGACACTCTAACAAAACAGTTAGAAAAATCAATCGAACAACCTGAAAAGAAAAAGTCATACCAAGACGATAGATTCTGGAAACCAGAGTTAGATAAATCTGGTAACGGATATGCTGTACTTAGATTTTTACCTGCTATTGAAGGTGAAGATTTGCCATGGCAAAGAGTCTGGAATCATGCTTTTCAAGGACCAGGTGGTCAATGGTATATTGAAAACTCATTGACAACAATGTCTCAAAAAGATCCTGTTAGTGAAGAAAACACTAGATTGTGGAATACAGGTATTGAGGCAGACAAAGAGATTGCTAGAAAAAGAAAAAGAAAGTTATCTTACTATTCTAATATTCTAGTTGTTTCTGATCCAAAACATCCAGAGAACGATGGCAAAGTTTTCTTATTCAAATTTGGTAAAAAGATATTTGATAAAATATCTGAAGCAATGAATCCACATTTTGAAGATGAGAAGGCAGTTAACCCATTTGATTTTTGGGAAGGTGCAAACTTCAAACTAAAAATCAGAAAAGTTGATGGATATTGGAACTACGATAAATCTGAATTTGAGCCAGTTAGTAGAGTAAAACCTACTGATGAGGAGATTGACACTTTGTGGAAGTCTCAACACGCTCTAAAGGCCTTCGTTGATCCTAGTAATTTCAAATCTTATGATGAACTCAAAGAGAAACTGAATAAGGTTCTTACTGGACAAAGAAGTACAGAATCAGTTGAGGATATTGATCTCCCACCAATTAGTAATGATGTTCCTCAAACTAATGGTTCTGTAGGAAAAGAGGATGAATCTACTGATGACTTGTCATATTTTAGCAAGTTAGCGGAAGACGATTCCTAAACTATCTCTCTCACTTTTCCAAAGGGTGGCCTTCGGGCCACCTTATATTTTTAAATGTTTAGTTTACCAGAAAAAATAATAGGTTGTCTTTTACTAGGATATATGTGCTATGTTCTAATCTGTATGATATTAGGCACCTTTGATATTATCTAATAAAATCTAACGTTTTGTTCCCCTATAGGTGTGTCAAAATGCGCCTTATTTACATGCTTGACTTTTAGTAACTTTTAGTATATAATAAGTGTATAAAAAGTGAACAATAGGATATATAATGGAAAGTCAATCACACGGATTTAAATTTGAAGACAAGATATTAGAAACAATTACTGGTTTAAAGAATCAAATAGAGCTTAAAAAACATTTAAAGGGTGAATTTTCATACACACAGGAGCACGATATTCCTAAAGGTAAATATCCCAAAATTAACTTAAAACACAATATACAAATTAAAACTGCTAAAGTTGTTAGTAATAGTTACTCTATTGGTCTAGGTGATTATATAAGAAATTATAACTGTATGAAATCTAGTGATGGTAAAAAAATAGTTGTAGGTCTATTTGATCAGAAAAATGATTACAAAATTTTTAATAAAATTATTGAAATAGACTGGAACAAGAAAATGATTAACAAATGTTACAAAATACCAATTAATGAAATGAAGAAGTTTATATCATATGTTAAAGGTATTCCTCCTGGTAGAGAACAACAAAAGAAAAATGCTAAAGTGTGGAAAGAAAAAAGAGATAATTTTATTAAAAAATACGGTGATCAAATATGTAAGATCGCTGCTAAAATAGATGGTAAAATTCAAAGACGTGTTCAATCTGCTATAAAATCCGAAGATGTAAAAAGTTTTATATATAAAGAATATGATAAAAGTTACAATGGTTTGAGTTTGCCATTTAAAATAAAAAGTGGTTTGAGAGTTAGACATAATGCAAAATAATTTAGATCAATTCTACACAAATGTTAATTATGCCAAATATGTGTTAGATGTTATTTCTAAAAAAATAAACATAAATGATTACGACACAATATTTGAACCTAGTGCTGGCACAGGTAGTTTTTATAATTTATTAGATAAAGAAAAAAGAGTTGGTATTGATTTAGAACCTAAATGTGATGGTGTTGTTAAACAAGATTTTTTAAAATACAAATATTCAAATTTAAAGGGTAAAATATTAACAGTAGGCAACCCACCTTTTGGAAAGAACTCATCATTAGCAGTTAAGTTTTTTAATCAGGCTGCATTATTTTCAGATGTAATTGCTTTTATATTACCTAGAACTTTTAATAAATCGTCAATACAAAACAGATTACATAAAAAGTTTCATTTACTAACTTCAGAAATAGTGCCAGATAATAGTTTTGTATTTAACAATAAACCATATGATGTATGGTGTGTTTTTCAGATATGGATTAAAAAGAATGTAAATAGAGTTAAACAAAAAAGATACACAATAAAAGACGTAAAAGATTATTTTATATTATCAGACAAAGAAAATTCAGACTTTGCAATTCAAAGGGTAGGTGCAGCTGCAGGCAAGATAAAAATAGATTTTAAAAGATATTCACCATCAAGTCACTATTTTATTAAGTCAATAAATCCTATTACATTAAATACTTTTAAAAAATGTAACTTTAAAGATGTAAAATATAATACCGTAGGTAATCCATCTATATCATTATCTGAACTTGTTAAAAAGTTTTTAGATGGTCTTCGGTAAGTATAAGGAATTTCATATCATGCTTAATACACCATGCGTTTGCGGTCTCCCACTTACGCCTGTTGGTCTCATAAGTTAAAACAGCATTTCTATAAACACGGCTACTTCTTGTTTTCTTAACAGGCCGTTGAACTTGATACTTAGGTTTAATCTCAACTATTATTTTCTTATAAGTGCCATCTGGTTGCTTATACTTCATATAGAAGTCAGGAAAGTATCTATGTATTCTATTGTCAACTGATCTATACGGTATTATTAATTCCTCACTACCCCATTCAGTGACATTTTGATTTCTATCACACCAATTGGCAAACTTACGTTCCCAACTAGAACGACAGATTATATTTGTAACATCACCTTTATACTTCTCTGGATTAGTAGGCGTATATTTGCTTTTGTATGGTTTTTTGTCTATGTTTGTTAATTTCTTAAATCTCATATTATTATTTATTTCATTATAAATATATACATGGCAACTGTATTTGATAGACTAAAGGATAAGGCAGGAGATTTTAGAAATAGAAAATCTGTTGACTGGTATAGGGCACAAATTAATAGACTTAAAATTAAGACAAATGCAAGTCAATTAATTAGACAAGGCAAAACAAAAGGATCACCAACTGAAGGTAATCTAAATTTGTTTGGTTATAGTCCTAAGTATGCCAACACATTAAAATATTATGATGTGTTTCCTCTAGTGTTGCCTTTAAGATTTGTACCTGGTGGGTTTATAGGATTGAATTTTCACTATCTACCACCAACTTTGAGATTTAAATTATTAGATATATTACAACGATATACAAACAGTCCAAGGTTTGAAGCAAACAGTAGATTTGTTGTATATTATGATGATTTAAAGAACTTAAATATAATCAAGCCGACACTTAAAAGGTATTTGTATGCCAAGGCAACAACTCCTTTTTTGAAGATAAATATGGATGACGCTGCTATTGCGGCCTATCTTCCTGTTGCAAACTTTAAGAAAGCAACAGAGCGTAAAGTGTGGGCAGATAGTAGGAGGATGTTATAATGAAACAATGGTTTAATAAACTAATTGATAAACTATTTGGCAAAAGATGTCAATGTGGTAAAAAGGAAAAATAATGGCAATATTCAGACAAGGTGTAAAAATAGGTGGGTTCGATGTAAGAATAGGACTACCTAGAGATAGGGGATTTGATCCTGTTGAAGCACAAAAACGAGTAGATCAAAGTAGAGCAAGTCTTAACAGAAACACCGAAGTCAATAAGTTTAGATCATTTATTTCTGAAGGCAGTGGATTGGCAAGAACAAATCGTTACATGGTAACTATTAACTTTCCTAATAAACTAATTTCACAAACAGACTTGAGCCAAGAGTTTGAAGAATATCAAATTGCTTCAGACTATACAAATTCATTACACAAAAGTATTAAAGATAGATTGTTTTTTTTCTGTGAGAGTGCTACATTACCAGGTAGAACAATTGCAGATGAAACAAAAGATGATCTATATGGTCCTGAAAGAAAAATTGCAAGAGGTGTTACCTATGATGATTTAACACTTACATTTTACATGGGACAAGATATGGCCGAACATCAATTGTTTAAGTCATGGCAAAACATGGCAGTTAATCCATATACTTACAACGCTAACTATTATGATGAGTATGTAGGATCAATTGATATATTTCCGTTAGTAACTGTAAAGACAAATCCAGAGTTACAACCACAACCAGTTAACAAAAATATTTCATCAATTGCTGAAAAGGCAATGTCATTTTTTGGTAAGAGAAGTGAACCTACCTCAAACAATCAATACATGGGTCCTATGGCACATGCAACAGTTGGAAGTAGTTTTGTTCATGTAATGGAAGCATTCCCAAAAACTATTAGTGATATATCAATGAGTTATGGAACAGGAGATTTAGTAAAATTATCAGTTACGTTTTCTTACAGATACAACTTAACTGCTGCCGATTTGGCATTGATCAATGAAGGTAGATATAATGTTGTACCAGGAAAATTACATGGGAACATTGCTAAAATAGACAACTTAGACCAATATGGTAAGTTTGGTTCATTAATAAGAAAATTACCACCTGATATTAGAAGAGCAGGCCGAGACGTTGTCAATATAGCAAAAACAAGATTCCCAACAGGTAAGATATTTGGTGGCAGAGTAACGCCTCCATTCTTCTAATAAATAGAATTATATTATAAAGGAGTTAAATTATGGCAATACCAAAGATTGTGACACCTACTTATGAATGTGAGTTACCATCTACAAAACAAAAAATCAAATTTAGACCGTTTTTAGTTAAAGAGGAAAAGGTTATGTTAGTGGCACTAGAGGCCGATAACGAAACTGCTATCCAAGATGCTTTAATTCAAATCGTTTCTAATTGTACAGACAATAAAATAGACGTAGAACAACTACCGATATTTGATTTTGAATATTTGTTTTTAAAGATACGATCAAAGTCAGTAGGTGAGGTTGTCAAATTAAAACTTAAATGTCCAGATGATGATAAGGTTACAGTTGATTATGAATTAAACCTTGACGAATTAAAAGTTGAGATTGATTCTAAATTCAAGTTTGAAGTACCCTTTACAGAATCATACGGCGTTGTATTGAGATATCCTACAATAAGAGAAGTGATGAAAGATGATGAAACATCCCTACTAAGTCTATCTCTTATTAAAGATTGTCTAAAAATGATATACAATGGTGATGATACTTACTATCGAAAGGACATAACAGACGAGGAGTTTGATGAATGGATTGATACATTAACTAAGGATCAGTTTGATTTACTTGTTAAATGGTTCAAATCAGTGCCTAAAATTGAACATGTTATTAAATATAACAATCCTAAGTCTGGTAAAGAGTTTAGTTTGACGTTGTCTGGAACTAAAGATTTTTTTTAGTTTCCCTCAACCATGACACGCTAGAAAATTACTATAGAACTAATTTTGCATTGATTCATCATCATAAATATTCATTAGATGAATTAGAGTCAATGGTGCCGTGGGAGAGGGAGATATACATAGACCTTCTATTGGAACACTTACGAGACGAAAAACAAAGACTTGATGAAGCAAAAAGAAAGTAGAGGAGTGATATGGAAGAACAAACTAAAAAAGTAAATTTAGAGTTAGAGATTGATACGTCAACTGTGGACTCTAGTAAAAACAAATATCAAGGTTTAATTGATCTTGCAAAAGCTGTTGACGCATGGAGAATATTTCCTAGACTATTTTTAACAGTTTACATTATACTATTATACAAATGTGTAATATGGTATATGAATTTACAAGCACCAACTATGGAACAAAGTGGGTTAATCAGTATCGTTGTAGGTGCTGGCGCTGCCTGGTTTGGTTTATACACAGGAACAAGTAAGAGTAAGAAATAATGGAAATTACAGCAGAGTTATTACAAGTTATAAATGATACAAGTTGGACTGATGGTATCGGTACAATTGTTGTGTTGTTAGTAGCATATGCTGTTTACAAATACATCAATAAGAGGTTCAAGTAATGGTAAGATTAAAACGATTTCAAACACTGTTAAAAGAAAAAAGAAAAGAATTTAATAGTGAGTCCGATCGTGTTGCAATTGCTGAAGCAGGAACACAATTTTCTAAAAATATTCAAATAAAAGTTGATGAACAATTTTCAAAAGAAAACAAATCAGGTGATATAAAATTTGATAAGGTATCAAGTGCTGTAAAAAACATTCCAGAACAACTTAGAGGTGATATTGAAAACCTTGAAGATGGATCATACAACGATTTAGTTAAATTTATTAGAAAATATGAAAGACTTTTAAATGAAGTACAAGGTGGAAGATTGTATGATAAGAAAGAACAAGAGTATATCAAAAAAACAGTTGAACCAGTATTACTTGAAATAACAAATTTAAAAGGTCCTATTGCTCGGGCTGCATTTGCCTTTGAAGACTTTAAATCACAATTCAAACCTCTAAAATTAGCAGACAGATTTTTAGGTGATCTTCCTATCATAGGTGATATGATAAGGGATAGATTACAAGCAAAAGGTGAGGCAGATAGACTTGCTAAATCTGTAGGATTAAGAGCTGCAAAAGAAAGAACTAGAGGTGAACTAAAAGAGGCTGCTGAAACAAGAAAGGGTATCTCTCAACCAGAAACATCAAGTGGATTTATAGACGACACATCATCAGGTAGTATAGTTAGTAAAGGTGTTGATCTTGCTAAAAATTTTGTTATGGGAAAAGGATCCGAAGAGTCACAAAAAGAACAGGCAAATGTGAAACAAAGAGAACTTAATATTTTTGAATCAATTATGCAAAACACAGAAAGAACAAACGAACTGTTAGAAGAATTGACTGAAGAAAGTGGTGATGGTATTTTAGATAACGTAATGCAAGGCCTTATGGGTAGTAATGCTGCTAAAGTGGCTGGAGGTGCCGTTGCTGGTGGTGCTGGATTACTTGGCGCTAAAAGTATTCTTAATAAGACAAAACAAATGTTCAAAGGTGGTAAAGATAAAGTTAAGAATGTGACAAAGGGTACTGGAAAAGCAGCTGGTAAGTTTGGTAAGGCAGCTCTTCGAGGACTTAAATTCATTCCAGGTATTGGTCTTGTTGCCGCTGGGGGAATGGGATTATATGATGGAGTAAAAGGATTTAATGCTGACAAAGACGCAGGTTTTGGTGAAAAACTAGGTAACGCTGGTAGCAGTGTATTAAGTGGATTAACATTTGGAATGCTTGGGCAAAGTGCAGATGAAATTGCAGCTGAGGATCAACTTTCAGGTGGTGATTTATCACAAGCATTAGATACATCAGCAAATGGTGTAAACAAATCAAAAAGTCAAAGTGTAGGATTAGGTCAAGTATTTGAAATTAATGCAGAAAAAGTTATGCTCAAGGCAAACTCAATGAAACAGTTACAAAATGAAAACGAAATTATAAGACGTGATATGGCAACAGGTCAAAATGGTGCAGTAAACAATTCAGTTACGAGTCAAGTTATAAACAATGCCAAGAGTACATTTATGGGACCTAGACTAACTTCAACAAATCCTAGAAACGTTGTTAAATCAATCTTTTAATCTCATTTTTCACATATAAATATACAAGAGGTTAAAAATGATTGTAAAAAGTTATCCATTAAACGTAGAAGACACAGACGGACATTATATTTTATTTACCATATTTGAAAGGGCCGAACAAGTATATAAGTATGGGTTTAAAGGTGATACAAATGTTGAACAGGCACAGTTTGTAAATTCTGAGGTTAAAAATCAATCTGTTAATAGATTGTTAAAAGAAAAACAAAAAAGACTTAAAGCACGAGCACCTAAAGAAAATATTTACGCTAAAAGAGGCCGAACAACAATATTTGGTGGTAGAGGTAAGGCTAGAAAAGATAGTGACACACCAGTAGGTGCTATATCAATATACACACCTAAATCCATAAGTGTAAGTCACAAATCAAATTATTCTGATGAAGCCATAACTGGTCTTGGAAATGCACTACAAGTAATTGTTGATAATGAGAGTGGTATAAAGGGAACTGGAAAGGCTTTAATGGGTCTTGGTAGAACAGTTGCTGGTAGTCTTGCTCAATTAGGTGGTACAGGAGGTGCTTTACAATCAACAACAGGATCAGCAGTTAATCAAAGTCAGGCTGAAGTATTATTTACAGGACTAGATTATAGAACGTTTAATTTTGATTTTTCATTTATGCCATCAAATGCTAAAGAGGCGCAGACAGTGGATGATATAATAAACATGTTCACTTATTACATGCTACCAGATAGAAAACAAAACAATGCTATGACATATGCATTACCAGCAGAGTTTAATTTGAAATACATGTATAGAGGAAACGAAAACAAATATATTCATCCTGCTTTAACACTTGTATTAGAGAACATGGATATTAAATATGGTGGTGAGAAGTTTGCCACATTTAGAGGCAATCAACACGGCGCTCAACCAATCAAAACAGATGTAACATTAACATTTAGAGAAGTTGAAATTGCAGATAGAGCAACTTTATATAAAGGCCTTGAAGGAGAAACTAACGAAAAAATTAAGGCAGACAAACAGGCTGCTGACAATAGAGACACATATAAAGGATTGATGCCATAAAACCATGCAATACTTTAACACATTACCGAAAATTGCTTACGACTTAGAAGGTAAGAATGAATTTAATCTTATCACAGATATATTTCGTTTCTTTAAAGTAAGAGACGGCATTGTTGATGAGGCAGTTCTATTAGACAAGTACGAAGTAAAAGATGGTGAAACACCTGAAATGGTATCATACAGATTTTATGACTCAGTTTATTATCATTGGGTAGTTATGTCAGTAAACAAAATCAAATCACGTTACTATGACTGGCCGATGAGTCAAATGCAGTTTGGTAAATACTTAAAAGACAAATACGAAAATCCAGGTGCAGTTCATCATTATGAAATAGATCAGTTAAGTGGTCCTAAGGCGTCACTTGATAACTCACATGTAATAGAAGTCAATGCAGATTATCCTAATGCATATCCTGTATCAAATAGAGAATACGAAGAACGACTACAAACAAACAAAAGATTAATCAAAATACTAAATCCTGAATACTTGGAAGACTTTGTTCAGGAGTATCAAAGAATTATAACTAGATAATGAAATGGCAAAAACAACTTACACAGATAACAATCTAAAATTTGCTGATGATTTTCGTCTAAGCAATATTATTCTTTACAATTACAAAGGCGATGCTTTAGACATTACTGAAGATGTAATTACAATCAACATATACGAGAGTATTGACAATCACACACTATCAGGTTCAATTACATTTGTAGATCAACGTGCCACTGTTGAGCAGTTTCCTATTATCGGAAAAGAGTTTATTGAATTTAAGGTAAGAACACCAGTTGAGACAGAAACAAATACTGAAATAGATTTTACCAAACATAAAATGTATGTTCACAACATTGCTGCTCAATCATTAGTAACACATAGAAATCAAGTATTTGTGCTTGACTTTACATCAGCAGAGGCAATGCGAAGTACAAGAAAACGAGTGAGTCGTGCCTTTACAGGTTCATACGACAAGGCCGTTTCAAACATATTTAAATCTGAATGGGGTATTGGTAGTCACAAAAGATTGTATGTAGAACCAAGTTCAGAAAATAAAAAAGTAGTTATACCTAATTTAAGACCACTGGATGCCATAGAGTTCTTATCAACAAGAGCATTATCAAACTACACAAACACACCATCATTTCACTTTTATGAAACAACAAGAGGTTTTCATTTTAGATCATACGATAGTATGATGAAAGACGTATCAAGTGGTTCACCATTAGAAACAGATGTAACTTATGAGTTAGCATCCTCAGACGTGCCAAATCCATCTAATCCAAACAATCCTGATATAACAGCATTGTTTAGAGTCTATTCACATGAGTTCTCAAACAAAACAGATTCATTAGAAGAATCAACCGATGGTGTATTTTCAAACACAGTATTGGCACATGACACATATAACAAAACAATTACAAAAACAGAATTTAACTATGCCTCAGACTATTACAAGTTTCCACATTTAGAAAATCAAAATGTAGAGGAAGAGTTCGCAGTAAAGTATAGTGCATTGCCATTATCAGCGGCTGATCCATCAGAGAAAGCAACGAACAAATATGGTCGTTATTCTCTCTATAGTGACTTTACAGAGGGAAAAACGATGGTTACGAGTAATACATCAAATATTCACAACAACGTTATGGCCAACGGCTATGAGACAAATAGAATAGTGCCATACAGAAATCACTTAAAACGTGTATTAGATGTAATAAAACTTGAAATGACCGTACCAGGTAACACAACTTTGAACGTAGGTCAAGTCATAAACGTAAAAGTGCCATCATATGCAGCCGCAGTATATGAACATGCAGATAAGCGATATAACATATACCTATCTGGTCGATACTTAATAACAGATTTAAGACATCATTTTGACCTAGATCAAGGCAAACATAGAACAATAATGACCGTAGCAAAAGAAACACTTGCCACACCATTAGAAACGTCATTAGATCAGTTTACCTTTCAAAAGACAAACGAAAACAGATTTACCACACAGACTGGCGATGAGGAAACTCTAACAGCACAAATAGTAGATATAACAAAGGTATAACGCAGATGAAAACAACTCTTAACCTACTTAGAGAAGAATCAGAAAAATTTTTTAGAGACATATACCAAGGCCTTATCAAAGCCAATATGTACACAATATCTAAGAAATTAGAGATAATTACAGATTATCTATTCAAATCATGCCAACAAACGACAGAATACATGAAAGAAAGACTTTGTCAGAGAAAATATGTAAATAAAACGATACAAAGCGTACTTAAACAAGGCCTAGATAGAGTTGCTTCGCAACCGACCAAGTCGATCTTATCATTTAATACACATAAAAAAGGCCCGAATAAATATGGACCAGAGATGGATATAAGGCAAACATTTATGGGATTTTTTTGCCAAGGCCATCAGAAAGAGATTACAAATGCCAAATAACTTCTTAGGCCACGATGGATTCATATGGTTTATAGGTGTAGTCGAAGATAGACAAGACCCAACTAAGACAGGCCGTGTTCGTGTGAGATGTTTAGGGTATCACACAGACGACAAGACGGCCTTACCTACTTCAGATTTGCCATGGGCATCTGTCATGTTACCGATTACTTCTTCAGGTATATCAGGTATAGGGCAAACTCCTCTTGGCCTTGTTGAAGGGTCGTGGGTAATAGGTTTCTTTAAAGATGGACAAAGTTCACAAGAGCCCATTATACTTGGTTCATTGCCAGGCCGACCAACAGAATTGCCAAACACGGCCAAGGGTTTCTATGACCCTAACGGCCAATATCCAAGATACACAGATCGTCCTGATGTAAATGATCTTGCAACGGCCATATCAGAGCCGGCCTCGTTAACCACTAGAATACAGGCCAGAGAAACAGACATTACAGGTGTCCTGAACACAACATGGAATATGCCAGAAATCACGGCCGCGTCACAATATCCACACAATTCTGTATATGAAACAGAGTCAGGCCATCTATTAGAATTTGATGATACGGCCAATGCAACACGAATACATCTAAGACATAACACAGGCACTTCAATAGAACTGACAAACGATGGCAACTCTGTGGCCATTACAAAAGGTTCGGCCTTTATACAGATAGACGCAGATAACAAGATATACATAAAAGGCAACAAGGCCGTAACAGTAGATGGCAATAGTGAGATAAAAGTCAAAGGTGACTATAAGTTAGACGTAGATGGTACCATTAAGATGTGGGGATCAACAATAGACTTTAATGGGCCTAGAGGGTAAGGGCCATGTTAGTGGGCCATGTTAATCTTAGTATCTTTATCTAATCTATACAAGTAATATAAAGAGAGATATATAACCATCTATTTTGATATCGGTTTTTTTTTCGGATATATTTTTATGTGCCAGAGTCGAGGCCACATTAGAAGAGGCCACATTAGAGCATTATTAGGCATTATTAGAGAGGCCATATTAGAAAGGACTTAAACTATGAAATCGACAAGGTCGGTGACGAAGTCACTCTCTATTGTGTTATTGTTTGTTTTTCTTTGTTCTTGTACTATTACAGACTTTTCCTTTGATAGTTCTAATGTTTCGTTTCGTTGGAGTGTTAAGTATTGACATTTCAGGTAATATGGCACCTGTGGTAATATAGTGTAATGTTAATGGACTATTAGGATGGTATGAGTAATACTGGTATAGATTATATGTGTTTCTGAAGGTTAAGGATATTATACATAGTCTATGTTGAGACGCAAGGGAAAAGCTATAGCTAAGAAATGAGATAACGATATGGACATTTGGAAGATATTACAATTAACAATGGCAATCGCAATGATTGTACTATTAATTAGTGTATCTGTAATATGGCACAACTTAGCTGAACTGTGGGTATTATATGGTGAAATAGCGCAACAACTTCTAACTATCTTTTTAAACGAATTAGGACCTGGGTTAGAGGCCTAGTATTAGTATCGTTATAAAAACTAAAAATTTTCGCCTTTTTCTTTGATGGTTCGAAAGTGTGAAAACTTGCGGTTTTCTTTAAGAACCTTGCCTAGGGTTGTATTATGAAAACAAAACAAAGAAAGAACCTAGACAAGGTGGGAAAAACAACCCTTTAAGGGTAACTCTAAATTCTACTGGTCGGAGTGGTAGGATTTGAACCTACGACCCTATGGTCCCAAACCATATGCGCTACCAGGCTGCGCTACACTCCGTTATAAATTCTATATTCCTATTCCATCTAATCTGTAATCGACAACAGGTACAAAGTCATAAGCATATTCATTATCAGGTAATGTACCTGACATTTGAACATTACAATCATTTACTTTTCTTTTATCAAAGAAAGTCTGTAAAGTTGTTTTTAAATTCTTTGCCATCTGTTCATGTATTGAAACATCAAACTTAGCAAATAAAGTACCACAAACGATGGTACATTCGGTAGCACTTTCAGCTAACGCAAGTTTCATTATATCTTTTTTTAATTGTGTATCTTTCATATTCTATCTCCTTGTATCATTTAAAGTTAATTCATCATATTTCAAAACTTTAGGCAAACAACTTTTACATAAGTCAATAGGTATTGGACCTAATTTTCCTATAATAGAAACATCTTTCTTTGGTTCAAATACTTTTTTACACATAGTACATTTTCCTTTTTTCATATAGTGTTTTCTCCTTTGTTTATTTTAAATATAATGGACCAGTCCATTGAATTGGATAATTACCAGCAAGAACATTACCTCTGGCAGAGTTTAAAGCAGGTGCATTAAAACCAGCGGCTTTCAATATATCACCTTTTTTAAAATGTTTAAAGTCTTCTTTTGCAATAAAACAAAATACGCCGTTTTCTCTTACAACTTTAATATATTTTTTACCAGGTCTTATAGATATTTTACTATCCCAATTATCAACTTGTTCTTTAGAATAACCAGTTAATTCTTTGCCACCTATAGTTGACATTTTAATATAGTCTTGTTTAGCACCATCCATTAGATTTGTAATTCCTTCATCAAGTGTTTTTGCAGTTTGTGTTACCATAGT
>ERZ891134.1621-NODE-1621-length-14889-cov-6.217743_pt1 | contig 14889 bp, 11 predicted proteins | sample MGYA00520888_ERZ891134 | MGnify/ENA primary metagenome ERZ891134 (study PRJEB32303, sample SAMEA104408692) | aquatic metagenome | biome: Brackish water; feature: Coastal; material: water | place: Baltic Sea | collected 2014-10-23 | depth 10 m ... | reverse complement strand
AGCTGGCCGCAGCCTGGGCGGGCATCGCCATCGAAAACGCCATGCTTGGCGGGGCGCATGCGATGGCCAACCCCCTCACGCAGTGCCACCACGTGCCACACGGTCAGGCGGTCGGCCTGGCCCTGCCCCACATCGTGCGGTTCAACGCGGGGGCCTGCGAGGCTGCCTACGCCGACCTCTGTCGAGACCTGCCAGCGGCAGATGCAGCCGGATCCGAAACGCTCGCCAACTGGCTGACAGAGCTGCTGCGGCAGGCTGGCCTGGCGGCATCGCTGGCGGAGCTGAAGCTCGAACACGTCGACACTGCCTCGCTGGCGGCGATTGCGGCCACACAGTGGACCGGGTCGTTCAACCCTCGCCCGCTCTCCGCCAGCGACTTCACGTCTCTTTATGAGGACGCACGATGAGTTTCGGGATCCGATGGAAGCGAGCGCTGGCAGGCGTGGCCATGGCCGCAACGGCCACCCTCGGCTTTGCTGGCGAACCGGCGGAGGCGCCGGCGAAGGCCTGGCCGATGTTCCGAGGCACCACTGAGGGAACCGGCCGCTCCGCTGCCGTGCTCTCCCTGCCGCTGGCTCCCCGCTGGCAGAAGAAAATCTCGGAGATTGGCTACGACAGCACGCCCGTGATCGCCAACGGCGTGATCTACCTTGGCGACCTCGACGGCAGCTTCTCAGCGATCAGCCTGGCCGATGGCAGCACCCTCTGGACGACCACCGGAAGCCTCGGCTACACCGCCGCGGCAGCGGTCTGTGGCGACGTGGTGGTGGTGGGGGATATCGATGGTGTTGTCCGCGGCCTGGCGGCAGCCGACGGCACCACGCTCTGGACCCACGAGTCGGCCGGGGAGATCTCCGGCGGGCCCACGGTGCTGGAGGCCGAGGGCGACCTGCCGCTGCGGGTGCTTGTCGGCAGCCAGGATGCCACGCTCGCCTGCCTGGCGGTGGCCGACGGCCGGCTGCTCTGGAGCCACACCATCGCCGACCAGATCCGCTGCTCGCCCACCGTGGCCAACGGCCGGGTGTTTCTTGCCGGCTGCGACGGCAAGCTGCATGTGATCAGCGCCAGCGACGGAACGGCCCGTGGGGAGGTGGCCATCGACGGCCCCACCGGGACGACGCCTGCGGCCTTTGAGAGCCGGGTCTACTTTGGAACCGAGGGCGGCACGTTTTTCTCCATCGATGTTGTCGAGCCTGCGGTCGCCTGGCAGATGCGGCCGGCCGCAGGCGGGCAGGCCTACCGGTCGAGCGCCGCGATTGGCACCGCCGCGGAGGGTCCGCTGGCGATCGTCGGCTCACGGAGCCGGGTGGTCGAGGCCTTCAGCCTGGCCGACGGCAGCCGCAGCTGGAGACAGCGGATGCGGGGCCGCGTCGACGGCTCGCCGGTGGTGCTAGAGGCGGTGACCGGGGCCGATGCTCCTGAAGAAGTTGCGGTGATCGGTGACGCCGCCGGCCAGATCGCCGCGGTTCGCACTGCCGACGGCGAGCTTGCCTGGGAGTTCGACGCGGGCAGCGGCTTTGTTGCCTCACCCGCCGTCGCAGACGGCTGCCTGGTGATGGCCACCGACGACGGCACCCTCTGGTGCTTCGCAGCCGAGACGGACACCCCTTAAGGGCGAGGCCGCCCCTCGAGGAAACCTAGGCAGTCTGGGCGAGCCCCCCAACTGTCAACGGGGGGTTTTCTTGATTTTTCGGCCATCCGTGCCGATTCAATCGGAAAAACCGGTCTCGCGCGAACCGTTTTCGAGCGGCTGCGTACTATCAGATTGCCACCTGTCCGAGGTTCTGCTCCATGGCAAAGAAGACAACTTCGCGGGCAAGGCGGTCAACAAAGCACGCTGCAGAGGACACCACCATGGCACGCAATGAAGCGATTCTCAACCTGAAGGCGATCCTCGTCCGTCGACGCGATGCGCTCCGCAGTGCGCTCGCTGGTGACCTCTCGCTGCTGAAAGAGCTCCGCAGTGGTGAGCCGGGCGATGTGATGGATGCCGCCCTCGACTCCGCCCAAGACGAAATCAGCTCCCAGTTGGCCGAAGTGGAAAGCCGGGAGCTGGCCTCAATCGAGCATGCGCTCGAGCGGATGCGTGATGGCGACTACGGGCTGTGTGAAGTCTGCGAGGGCAAGATTCCCATGGCCAGGCTCAACGCCCTCCCCTACGCCACGATCTGCATCACCTGCCAGCGAGAAATTGAGCGGACGGGGCTCTCGGCAGAGTCGCTCCGTGAGGAAGTGGAAATGGCTTCCGACGAAGAGGAAGTCGACGTTTCCTGAGGCCGCTCACCGCCGTCTCAGGCAATCGATCGCCAGCCGACAGAGGCCCGTTCCGTGGGGTATGCTCAATCTGGAGCAGCTCCCACCCCGAGCCCTGTCGTCCCCTGTCGTCATGCTCACCTCTCTTCTCACGTCTGCCGCTCGCCTTCTCCGCCAACCGCGGAGTGCCGCAACTGCCGTGGCGATCTCGGCGGTAGCCGTGCTGGCCGTGATGGGCTCGCGAGGCACCTCCGCTGACGAGCCGCTGCGGTCGCTCACTCCCGTGGCGGTGGACGGCCCACAGCAGCCGATCGATCCGTTTGCCGATCGGGGGCTGAGTGAGTCCGAACGTGAGCGGCTCTACGCGGAGATTGCCGTCGAGGCCGACGAGCTCGAACGACGCAGCCGACTGCTGCGAAAGGTGACCGCCCTGGTGACCCCCACGGTCGTCCATATCGACACCAAGAAAGCCTCGTCTGCCGATCGCGAGGGGGAGGCCTCGGAAGACGAGTCGGGCTCGGGCGTGATCACCATGGTCGCCGACCAGACGGTGGTGCTCACCAACCGGCACGTGATTTACGGGGCCGAGCTCGACGCAATCCGCATCCGCCTCGACGACGGCCGCGAGTTGCGGCCGACGCGGGTCTGGACTGATCCGGCCACCGACATCGGCGTGATGGCGATTCCCGGCAATCGCTTGCAGACGGCTCGCGTGGCTCAGGACGACCGGCTCGAGATTGGCGACACGGTGCTTGCGGTCGGCAGCCCGTTTGGCCTCGCCCACTCCGTGACGCTGGGCATCGTTTCAGCCAAAGGCCGCCGCGATCTCGACCTCGGCGAAGGCAACGTCCGCTTCCAAGACTTCATCCAGACCGACGCCGCGATCAACCCGGGCAACAGCGGCGGACCGCTGGTCAACCTGCGGGGCGAGGTCGTGGGGCTCAACACGGCCATCGCCAGCAACTCCGGCGGCAGCGAGGGCATCGGCTTTGCGATTCCCGTGTCGATGGTGATGTTTGTGGCCGAGCAGCTCGTGGAAACCGGCAGCGTTTCCCGGGCTTATCTCGGCGTCACCCTCGACCGCAGGTTCTCCCAACGAACGGCCGATCGACTGGCTCTGGTGCGACCGGTGGGGGCACGCGTTTCGGGCGTGACCAAAAGCGGTCCCGCCGAGAACGCTGGGATTCGCATCGACGACGTGATCCTCGAATACAACGGCGTGGCGGTTGATGACGACGACCACCTGGTGAGCCTCGTGAGCACGACACCGGCTGGCCGCACCGTGGCTCTGCGGGTGTATCGCGACCGCCGCTCGCAGACGATCAATGTGCCGGTCGGCGTTCGCGAGGCCTTCGAGCGGTAGCCTCGTGCCACGGCCTTGTTTACTCGGTGCTGCGGGCCGCCTGGGCGATCCCTCGCAGGATGCTGTCTCGCACGGCACCGACGTCGACCTCAACGAGCAGGTCGACATTCCGCTTCCAGCGGTTGGACGACCGGTGGTCGACCACCAGCATGCCGGTGGTCAGCTCGCCGCTGGTTTCCACGTCAGCCCCCACGGTCGTCCGCTCAAAGAGCTCGGGGTGCAACAGCGAGACGAGCGTGACAACATCGTGCAGGCAGATGCCCTCGGTGCCGAGGAGCTGCCGGTGGGCCCGGAAGGCGTGCGGCAAGACCCGCTGCAGCATCGCCCCGGCTCGCGACGATTCATCGGGCAGATGCTCAAGGAGATCGAAGCCCAGCACCACCTGGGAGGTTGTCTCCAGCGGAACGAGCGTTTTGGTGAGTGGCTCGCGAATCACATAGCGGGCTGCCGCCGGATTGGCAAAGAAGTTGAAGTCTGCCACCGGCGTCGTGCTGCCCCGGCCAAAGGCCGTGCCACCGGAGATCACCACCTCGCCAACCAGTTCCGCCAGCGACGGCTCGCGGGCGATCATGCGGGCGAGGTTGGTCAGCGGCCCGAGGGCGAGAATCGTGACCTCGCCGGGATGCGCTTTCACCGTTTCCAGGATCACCTTCTCAGACGGATGCCCACCATGCAGCCTGGCCTGCGGGAGATCGGCTCCCCCGAGCCCATCGGGCCCGTGCACGCTCGGCCCCCGTTCCGGCAGCAGCACATCGCTGGCCGCCACGCCGATGCGGGGCAATCGCGGCGGGTCGAGCAGCCCCACAATCGTGCGGGCATTGGCCGTGGCCTGGGCCGGGTCGACGTTGCCGCCAGTGGCGGTGACCGCGAGCACATCGAGCCGCGGATCAAAGAGCGCGATCGCGAGCGCCACGGCATCGTCGATTCCTGGATCGACGTCGAGAATCACCTTCCGTGGCACGGCCCTACCCTCGCGGGGGATATCGCGGCCATTCTTTTTTCCGGGAGCAGGCCGCAACACTCCTGTTTCATTCAATCGTCGGAATCGGGGCGATTAGAATCAAGCCTCGCTCGGACAGAGGAGGGTTCTGCCGGCTGACACCCCCGGAGCTCCGCATACGACAAGGCATCCTATGACAGACTTTGCAACCACGATTCAGACGGCCCTCAGCGAAGTCGAGGCTGGCAGAGAGCTTCCCAGAGCGTCGATGCAGGCCCTCGTGGAGGGGGTGCTGGAGGGGCTCGTGGCAGATGACGCGGCGGAGGCCGCCTTTGCCTCGCTGCTGGTCGCCCTCGCCAACCGGGGAGAGACCGCCGAAGAAATCGCCGGTGCGGCCGATGCCCTGCGAGCCCACATGAAACGCTTGCAAACCCCCGCAGGCCTGTTGCTCGCCGACACCTGCGGCACCGGTGGCGATGGCTCAGGCACGTTCAACATCTCGACCGCAACCGCGTTTGTGGTGGCCGCCGCCGGCCAGCCGGTCGCCAAGCACGGCAACCGTTCGGTTTCCAGCCGCACCGGTTCGGCCGATGTGCTCGAGAGGCTCGGCATTGCCATCGACCTGCCGCCTGATGCTGCCACGCGTTCTCTTGAGACGATTGGGATCTGCTACTGCCACGCCCCGCAGCACCATCCGGCGATGGCCCGCGTCGGCCCCCTGCGGAAGAAGGTGGCAAAGCCCACGGTCTTCAACCTGATCGGCCCGCTGTGCAACCCAGCCGGTGCGGAGATTCAGGTGATCGGCGTCGGCCGGCCCGCAAAGCGGCGGGCCCTGGCCGAAGCGGCCGCCATGCTCGGCCTGCGTCGCGGCCTGATTGTCAGTGGAAACATCGATGGCCGTGCCCACAGCTGCCTTGACGAGGTGAGCCTGTTTGGGCCGACCGATGTGCTCGACGTTTGCGATGGCACGGTCAGCGAACACGAATGGCGGCCGGAAGACTTCGGGCTTGCCACCCGGCCAGCCGACGACGAGGCGGAGCTGGTTGTCGACGGGCCCGAGGAAAGCGCGGGGGCAATCCGAGAGGTGCTCGCGGGAGGCCGGGGCCCACGCCGAGAGATCGTGCTGCTCAATGCGGCCGCGGTGCTCTGGGCGGCGGGGCGGGCCGACTCCCTGCCGGCTGCCCGAGAACTCGCCGAACACGCCATCGACTCAGGAGATGCGGCGGTCGTGCTCGGTCGCCTCGCCGCCGCCAGCCGCGACGCCCACGCTGCGGCGACTCCGCCGCCCAGCCCGACGCCCACACCACACTCCTGAACGCCAATGCAGCTGCCCATTCTTCAGCCTGAGCCCACCCCGCCCGCAGGCCCCGAAAGCTCGGCCGCCCCCGCTCCCTGCTGCGCCCGCCACGAGGCGGGCTCGCTCGGCTGGACCTGTCCGATGCACCCGGATGTGACGAGCCCCACCGCGGGCAGCTGCCCGATCTGCGGGATGCCTCTGGAGCCCGTCGGCGGGGCAGGCGACGACCATGGTGGCAGCGATTTCCAGCGTCGCCTGGCGGTTTCGGTCGTGCCGGCGGTGATCGTGTTTCTCCTCAGCATGCTGCCGATGCTGGCGAGGATGCTGCCGATCGGCGAGCCGCTCTGGCTGACGGCTCTGGAGCAGGCTGCGTGGGCAGCATGGCTGGAGCTGGCGCTCGCGAGCGCCGTCGTGTTCTACGGCGGCTGGCCGATCCTCACTGGCGGCCTGGCGGCGATCCGTCGCGGTCGGCCCACGATGTTTTCGCTGATCAGCATCGGTGTCGTGACCGCCTGGGGCTACAGCCTCGTCGCCACGGTCGCCCCCGGCATCTTTCCCGAGGCATTTCGCGGCCACCATGGCGGGGTGGGGCGATTCTTTGAGTCTGCGGCAATGATCGTCGTGCTCGTACTGGCCGGCCAGCTGCTCGAGAGCCGGGCCCGTCGCGGCACGACCGCGGCCATCCGGGCTCTGCTCGACCTCTCGCCCCCGGAGGCGGTGCGGCTCGCCCCCTCCGACTGGAGCCAGAGCGAGACGGTGGCCCTGGCGGCGGTCCGCGAAGGCGATTTCCTGCGGGTCAGGCCGGGGGAGCGGGTGCCGGTCGATGGCCGCGTGGTGGAGGGGGAAAGCGGGTGCGATGAGTCGCTGCTGACCGGCGAACCGGCGGCCGTGGCCAAGCAGGCAGGCGACCGGGTGCTGGGCGGATCGCTCAACGGCGCCGGGGCGTTGGTGATGCAGGCAGAGGCCAGCAGTGCCGGCTCCTTGGTCGCACGGATCACCAGGCTCGTCCGTGAGGCGCACGCGGCGAGGGCGCCGATTGAGCAGCTGGCTGACCGCATCTCGGCCCGCGTGGTGCCGGCGGTGGTGCTGGCAGCCGCGATCACGCTCGTGGGCTGGCTCGTGTTTGGCGGCGAGCAGGGGCTCTCGATGGGCATCGTGTCGGCGGTCAGCGTGCTGGTGATCGCCTGCCCGTGCGGGCTGGGCCTGGCCACGCCGCTCTCGATGACAGTGGCTGTTGGCCGTGGAGCCCGCTCAGGTATTCTCGCCCGCTCGTCGGCGGCGATGCAGGCCCTGGCGACAGCCGACACGGTGATCTTCGACAAGACCGGCACGCTCACGCTTGGAAAGCCGCAGCTGGCAGCCAGCGGCAGGCTCGGCGAGCACGGCTCTGCGGCCGACTCGCCCGAGGCCGTGCTCCGGCTGGTGGCCGCAGTCGAGGCAGCCAGCGAGCACACCCTGGCGACGGCCTTTGGAAACGCCGCGGCGGAGCGGGGGCTGGCGGTGCCGGCAGCCACGCAGGTGCAGGCCACGGTGGGCCGAGGCATCTGCGGAGAGGTCGAAGGCCGTCAGGTGGCCGTCGGCAGCCGAGCGTTTCTCGAAGAGCGGATGCCGGTTCGCGAGCCGGCCGCGGCAGACGCAGCCCGGGAGCGTGGAGCGACGCTCGTGCTGGCCGCGATCGATGGCCAGCCGGCTGCCTGGTTTGCCCTGGAAGACATGCCGCGGCCAGAGGCCCGCAGCGTTGTGGACAGTTTGCAGCATCGGGGCCTTCGCCCGGCCCTGCTCTCGGGCGACAGCCAGGCTGCCGCCGCCCAGCTCGCTGCCGCGGTCGGCATCGACGACGCCACCGGTGGCTGCAGCCCCGGTGACAAGCTCCGCGAGATTCACCGCCGCCATCAGGAGGGCCGCCGCATCGCCTTCGTGGGCGACGGCATCAACGACGCACCCGCCCTGGCCGCAGCCGATGTGGGAATCGCGGTCGGGTCGGGAGCGGATGTGGCCATCGAGACCGCCGACATCACGCTCCTCTCCGGAGGCCTCACCCGCCTGCCCGAGGCGATTGACCTTGCCCGGCAGACGATGCGGAATGTCCGCGAAAACCTCGCCCTCTCGCTCGTCTACAACATGCTCGCCATCCCGGTCGCTGCCGGCCTGCTCTACCCGCTCACGGGGATGCTGATGAGCCCGATGCTCGCCGCGGCCGCAATGACCGCCAGCAGCCTCTCGGTGATCGGCAATGCCCTGCGGCTGCGGTGAACGCAAGCCGCACGAGCCCTTACCTGCTACTCCTTGGCCTTCGCTTCCCCCGGCTTCACCACCGGCTCATCGGCGAGGTCATGCTTGGCGAGCAACGCCCCATAGGCGGTAATCGCCTTGTCCAGCGACACCCGCAGCTCATTCACGCTCTCTTGGATCGACGCGATGTCTTCCGGCGTGGTGCGGGCCTTGCTCTCGGCCGTGGCATGGTGGTGCTTGGCTTCGGCAAGATGCTTCTCGATCGCATCGACTTCCGCCAGCGACTGCTTGTCGTCGGCCGCTTCAAAATGCTCCCGCATGCCGTCGAGGTGCTGCTGCGTGAGGTCGATGTGGTGGTTGATCGTGCTGCCACTCATCCGCACGATCCGCGGCGAGATGGTCTCGGTACGGCCCAGGTAGCCGTGGTAATGGCTCGCGTGAGCGTGGGCGGCGTTCATGTGTGAGCCGCCGCTGCGGGCGTAGAAGGTGAGGTCGCCGCGGGCCTTAGCCCCAGCATCACGCTGGGCGAGGGCAGTGGCTGGCAGCACCGCAGCCGACGACACCAGGAGGCCGACGACCGCAGCGCAGCAGAGGCCGCGAGAGAGGGCACGAACGCACACAGCAGAGAGGCGAGGCAGAGTCATCGAGCGAGTCCTCCAGTGAGCCAAAAACGAAAGCAGTCAACTCTCAGCAGTCAACGAACAGCAATCTGGGACCGCAGCCGGCACCGCGATCCACCTCTGCATCTTAGCAGACCTCTCCCAGGGTATCCCGTCGCCGGACGGCACCTTCGTCTTTCGCCCCGACGCACCAAGACAAGCCATGACACGCGGAGGGCATTGCGTCGCTCAATCGTGCTGAGCGGCAGCGAGCGGCGACAGCCGTACCACTCCCCCAGTTTCCAGCGAACTCGTGCCGCCCACTCACTTCCGACGACGGCGGGCGGCAGCCGTGGCGATGCCGCCGGCAATCGCAAGCATCGCAACCGTCGAGGGTTCGGGCACGGCAGTGGTGTTGGAGAGCGAGAGGTTGTCGACATAGCCGTACTGACCGGCTGCACTTCCGCCAGCAAAGACGGAGAGATTCGGTGAGCCGGCGAAATAGTTCGTGGACTGTGACGCAGCGTAAATGGGCGAGAAGTCGACGGACGAGTTGCCACTGCCGCCGAGACTGATGGTGCTGATCACGCCCGTGTCGACATTCACGTCGTAGCTCAGGCTATAGAAGGTATTCGAGCTTGTCGTGACGCTGACACTCGCCTTGACTGAGTTGCCGCTTTGGAAGGCCAGCGTTGAGGAGTTCGTCAGCCGCAAGCCGGTGAAGGTCACGTTCCAAGAGCCCGTTGGGCTCGCGTTGAATCCGAGGGCCACTCCCCGGTTAAAATCTCCAGAGTTCCCGAGATTGCCTCGAGAGAGATCCGCTGACAGCGAGAGGTCGCCGGTGTAGTAGCTGCCCAGCGGCACGCTCAACGAGTGGTCTGGCCCGAACTTCAGGGTGTTATTCGAAACGAGGTACCCGCCGCGATTCGTCTGCGCCGTGAAAACCCCTCCCTGCAGGTTGGCAACGTTGGGCGTGGCCCCGGCCATCTCAAACCCATCGGTCCGGTCAAACGACTCCGCGACGATGACCACCGCGGCGGCCTCGCGGGTGGTCGTGCTGAAACCAGCCAGAAGCAGAAGGCTGCAGCAACTCAGGCTGAGAGAGCGAAGAAAACGGCGGGTCATGAGCGGCAACCTCTCCATGGTCAAGCCCGCGGACCCGGTGGACGGCAGGCAAAATCGATCTCATCCGTGAGATGCGAATGCGACCCGGACATGCCGCCGCAAACGCGGTCGCCCGCGTTCCAGCTCAGCCCAGAGTCGCCGCCGACCCTAGCAGGCCCCACGGGCCTCCATTGATTTCCCGTCAAAAAATGTGACCAATCGACGCTCTCGCGTGACGAATCGACGGCGGGTCGAGCAGAGTCCCTTCCGATGCGCTGGCACGGCTGCCGCCGGCGTTGCCATCACGCGTGAGGGAGCCAGCATCGCAGGCTGAGCAGCTGCCAGCCGTGGCCCCTCACCCCACCAGTGGCACGACGAGGCCGTCGTGGGCCAGTTCCACACCGGCGGGCAGCGTGGCGGCGACGTCGGCGTGGCAGATGTCGTGCGACATGTGCACCAGCAGGGTGCGGCGGGCCTTCACGCGACGGGCCACGGCGAGGGCCTCGTCGAGCGAGAAGTGTGTGGGATGTCGACTGGCCCGCAGGCAGTCGAGCACAAGCACGTCGAGGCCTTCCAGGCGTGGCCACGTTTCGTCGGGGATCTCGTTGGTGTCGGTGCAGTAGGCCAGGTCGCCAAAGCGAAAGCCGAGCACCTCAAACGTGCCGTGCTGCAGCCGCAGCGGGATCACCGTGGTGCCGAGCAGCTCAAACGGATCGGTGGAGATCCGGTTGAAGGTCACCTTCGGCAGGCCACCACCAGGCGTCGCCGGGGCGACGAAGGCATAGTCGAAGGCCCGCAGGATCCGCCGCTCCACCCGCTCCTCGCAGTAGACCGGCACCGGCCGGCCGGCGTGGAAGCAGATCGGCCGCAGGTCGTCCATGCCGTAGACATGGTCGACGTGGTCGTGCGTGTAGAGCACCGCGTCGACCGAGCCGATTCGCTCTCGCAGCAGCTGCTCGCGGAGGTCGGGCGTGGTATCGACCAGCAGCGTGCCTTCCGGCAGGCCGAGGGCCACGCTCGTGCGGGTGCGGCTGTCGCGGGGGTCGCGGCTCTGGCAGGTCTCGCAGCTGCAGCCGACCATCGGCACCCCCACGCTCGTGCCCGTGCCAAGAAACACCAGACTCCCGCGGAGGTCACGAAAGGCAGCGGTCGCAGAGGAACCAGACACAGGCGCAACCAAAGCGAGAGGGCACAGCAAGACGAGTGGAGACCATACGAGCACCGCCCGCGATCCGCCATCGTATCGCCCTGGGCCGGCTGCCGCAGCATCTGTCGGAGACGACCACCTTATTCATTCCCGTCGCGACGCTGTCGTCACCTGCCGACCCGCCGTCAGGGCTCACCGCTGTCGGGCTCGGCGAAGGGAAGCAGCCGCTGCGGGTCGGGCGGCGCGGGGCGGGCCCGCTTTCGCAGCTGCCGACGCACGGGATCCTGCTGCATGGCACCGCGACGGTCGCGGCGACTGCCATGCCGGAAGGCGACCTCACGAGCTTCGGCCAGGGCCGCCGGACTGCGTCGCAGCGCCGCGAAGCGGGCCTTGGCTTCTCGCAGGGCTACGGCGTGGTCGACGATCGGCGCGGGATAGTCGGAGCCGATCCGGCAGCCGGCCCGGGCCTGCACGTCGGCGGGCATCGTCCAGGGCTGGTGGAGGTAGGCCGTCGGCACAGCGACGAGCTCAGGCAGCCAGCGGCGGAGAAAGATCCCGTGGGGATCCTGCTCGATCGCCTGCTTTGTCGGGTTGTAGATCCGCAGCGTGTTGATCCCGGTAGTGCCGCTTTGCATCTGCATCTGCGACCAGTGGATGCCCGGCTCGAAGTCGAGAAAGGCCCGAGCCAGATGGAGCCCGGTCGGCCGCCAGGGCAGCCAGAGTGAGTAGCTGGCGAACGAGACAACGAGCGCTCGCATCCGAAACGTCAGCCAGCCGGTGGCCGCCACGCTCCGCATGCACGCATCGACGAGCGGATAGCCGGTTCGTCCCGCGGTCCACGCCGCTAGTCGCTCCGGGCAGCCCTCGCCGCGGAGGCCTTCGGCAGCCCGCTGCATGCACTGAAACTCGATGGCCGGCTCGTCTTCAAGCTTCTGCATGAAGTGACAGTGCCAGTGAAGCCGCGACTGAAATCCCTTCAGGCTCCGCAGCCAAGCCCGGGCCGTCGCCCGGTCTCGCGGCGTGGGAGCGAGGCCCGCAGCGGCCGCCACTTCCTCACGACGGGCTTCCGACGCCTGCCAGACCTGACGCAGCGAGAGGCTGCCAAAGGCGAGATGGACGCTCAGCCGCGAACAGGCCGTGGCCGCTGAGACGGGGCTGCTGATGCCGCCGGAGTAGGCCCTGCCACGTTCGTCAAGGAAACTCTTGAGCACCGCATGCCCTGCCGCCATGCCACCAGCCTGCCGGTCGGTCGTGTCGGCCGGCTGACGAAGGTCGCGGCAGCCGAGCACACCACAGGTGCCCACACGACGGAGGTGATGAGCGATACGGCCGGCTGCCGGCTGCTTCGGCATTGCCGCGGCCATCCGCTCCTCCCAGCGGCGATTCCAGCCATTGCGGCCAGCCAGCCTCCGCACAACGCCGGTCTGCGGCAGCTCGCGAAACACCACACCACAAGCTCTCGCCCAGGCCCGCACCCGGCGGTCACGGGCGTACGTGACGGCCGTACCGGTTTCCTCGTGGGCCAAGAGCTCCGTAAAGCCCACCTCGTGCCGCAGCTGGTCAAACGCCGCCACCGCTTCACCCCGCCGGGTGATCAGCCTGACGCCCCGGGCCGCAAGCTCGGGCTCCAGCTCCCGCAAGCACTCCGCCTGAAACGCCGTGTGGGCCGGGCTCCATTCCGGCTGCCCCAGCACGTCCGGTTCGTAGAGAAACACCGCCAGCACGCCGCCCCGGCCAGCACGCCTGACCGCCAGCGCGAGCGGCTCGTGGTCGTCGATGCGGAGATCCCGCTTGAGCCACACACACACAGGCGGTGGCTGATCCGACGGCGGCATGACAGACTCCGATGAGCAGGCTCAGGGCAGCCGTTGCCTTTCGGACACTCCGCAGGCCCCAGCGACCTCACCAGGGCTTCTGCGACCACGGCGTCGTTGACCAGGGCGTCGCTCCGCCGCTGGGGATGCCGCCAGCACCGGAGCTGAACGGGTTGGGCCCAGGGCCGAGGGGATACGGCTGCCCACCACCATAGACCGTTGCCCGCGAGCCGGCGCCCGCCCTGACCGGCACACCGATCGAGAGGTTGCTGAAGTAGCGGTTGGGGGCATGGCCGCTTGTGGGCCGCGTGTTCTTCGCCGCGAGGCCGTTGCTGTAGAGCGTAACGTTGCCGTAGTTCATGCCGACGACGCCGTTGTTGAAAAACTCATGACCGCCGATCTGCCGGGAGACAAGACCATTGTTGTAGAAGGTGTTGGGGCCCACGCCGATGCTGCTGCCGCCCCAGTTGCCGGTGCCAAAGCCGGCTGCAGCCGCTGTCCCCGCACACGCGGCGAGCATCAGGCTCGCCAACACTCCTGCTCCACAATGTGGTTGCCTGCTCGCAGCCATGTCGCTGTCTCCTGCGTGTGTCGGTGCTCTCACCGGCGGGCCTCGCTGCCCCGCCCTTCTCCACCCTACCCTCGCTCATCGGCTCCTGCCGCCATCCATCCCGCTTGAGGCCGCTCGCTCGCCTCAGAATCGGCACACATCCCGAACAGGCACTGTCACCAACCGGCAAAGTCCGCACAATCAGAGACACGAGTCCGCGCGACCGCCACCGGTTGCCCGCGGCATCTCCCGCACACCCACCCGCCCACGGAGTCATCGCCATGCCGCTGCACCGCTCTCCCCCGCGCACATCCGTGCCCCCATCCGCCCCCCCAGCCGCCCCCGCCTCTCCGCCGGAGTTTCTGCTCAACCAGGAGCTACCGCGGGATCACTTTCCCACCAGCGGCGGGCAGCCGCATGCGATCCATCAGGCGATCGCCGAAGAGCTGCTGCTCGATGGCAACTCCAAGCAGAACCTGGCCACGTTCTGCCAGACCTGGGAGGCCCCCGAGGTGCATCAGCTGATGGACCTGGCGATCGACAAGAACCTAATTGATAAGGATGAGTATCCGCAGACTGCCGAGATTGAGAGCCGCTGCGTCCGCATGCTCGCCGATCTCTGGCATGCGCCGGGGGAGGCGATGGGCTGCTCGACCGTCGGCTCAAGCGAGGCGGCGATGCTCGGCGGGATGGCGGCGAAATGGCGGTGGCGGGAGCGGCAGCGGGCCGCCGGCAAGCCAACCGACCGGCCCAACATGGTCTGCGGCGCAGTGCAGATCTGCTGGCACAAGTTTGCCAAATACTGGGACATCGAGCTGCGGGAGGTGGGCATGCGGCCCGGCAGCCTCTGCCTGGAGCCTGCCGATGTGCGTGAGCGGGTCGATGAAAACACGATCTTCGTCGTGCCCACAATGGGCGTCACCTACCACGGGCTCTATGAAGATGTGGCCGGTATTGCCGCGGCCCTCGACGACTACGAGGCGAAAACCGGCATCGATATCCCGATCCATGTCGACGCCGCCAGCGGCGGCTTTCTCGCCCCCTTCACCGCCCCCAACGCCGAGCCCTGGGACTTCCGCCTGCCGCGTGTAAAGAGCATCAACGCTTCGGGCCACAAGTTTGGGCTTGCCCCGCTGGGTGTGGGCTGGGTGATGTGGCGAACCCCCGCCGACCTGCCAGACGACCTGGTGTTTCACGTCAGCTACCTCGGCGGCGACATGCCAACCTTCCAGATCAACTTCTCCCGGCCTGCCGGCCAGGTGATCGCGCAGTACTACGACTTTGTGCGGCTTGGCCGCGAGGGCTACGCCGCCATTCACGGCCAGGCCCACGCGGTCGCCCAGGCCTGCGCGAAAGAACTGACGAGCTACGGGTGCTTCCGCATCGTGCACGACGGCGATCCGGCCAAGGGCATCCCCGCGGTCGTCTGGACGCTGGCGGACAACGCCAACCCCGGCTGCACGCTCTACGACCTCGCCGACCGGCTGCGGATGCGGGGCTGGCAGGTGCCCGCCTATCCCTTCACCGGCGAACTGGCCGGCCAGGCCTTCCAGCGGATCCTGGTGCGGCGGGATTTCAACCTGGAGATGG
>ERZ891134.1617-NODE-1617-length-14944-cov-38.103029_pt1 | contig 14944 bp, 18 predicted proteins | sample MGYA00520888_ERZ891134 | MGnify/ENA primary metagenome ERZ891134 (study PRJEB32303, sample SAMEA104408692) | aquatic metagenome | biome: Brackish water; feature: Coastal; material: water | place: Baltic Sea | collected 2014-10-23 | depth 10 m ... | reverse complement strand
ATTTCTTTTTTCATGGATGGTCTTTTAACTTATTAGATTAATTTACTCAATATTTTTCTTTATCAAAAGACCTTTAAGTTCTTCGTGTATATTTGAATTTGTAGCAATTACATTTCTTTTATTTGAAGTAGGGGCGCCAGGTTCTAAAAATTCGATATATCCACCAGCTTCTTTTAAAATTACCATTCCAGCAGCTACGTCCCAATAATTTAGTTCCCATTCCCAATAAGCATCAAATCTTCCTGCAGCAACATAAGCTAAGCCCAAAGCAGCGCTACCAAATTTTCTTATTGGCGCATCAACAACTCTAGATATTTTTGTATATTCTTCAAAAATATTTTCTTTTCGTGGACTGTCAGATTTTGGTCCACCAGTTGCTAAAGCACAGTTAATTAATTTATTCTTTTTGGTAACTCTTATTCTTGAGTTATTAAAAAATGCACCTGTTCCTTTTTCTGCAAAAAAAGTTTCATTTTTAATTGGATCAAAAATCATTCCACATACAATTTCACCCTTTTCTTCATAACCAATAGAAATTGCAAAATGAGGGATACCATTTAAAAAATTAAAAGTTCCATCGATTGGATCAATTATCCATCTATGATCTTTATTTTCTTTATTTATTACCCCAACTTCTTCACTAAGAATTCCATAATCAGGGTGAGCTTTAAGTAACTCTTCAATAACAATTTTCTCTGTTCGTTTGTCTGAGGCAGTTACAAAATCTCCAGGGCCTTTTGTTGATACTTGAAGTTTTTCTATTTCTCCAAAATCTCTAATCAAAGATCTCGATGCTTTGTTACAAGCATTGTAAATGACTGTCATTCGAGGAGAGTTTATTCTCATCTAATTAATTTTCTTCACGTACTCTAAAGTTCTTGTATCAAGAATAATTTTATCACCAGACTCTATGAAAGGAGGAACGTTAATTTTAATCCCGTTATCTAAAGTTGCTGGTTTATAAGATGAAGCAGCAGTCTGTCCTTTTATAGCAGCATCAGTTATATCTACCAAACATTCTATATTATTTGGCAGATCTAAAGAGATTGGTTTTTCATCCATAAATGAAATAGTAACTTCTAAATTTTCTTTTAAAAGTTTGAATTTTTCATCAGTTAGACTTTTTGGAATAGAGATTTGTTCAAATGTTTTATTATCCATAAAATGACAATTATCATCATCGAGATATAAAAAATTAAATTTTTTTTCTTCTAATTCAGCTTTTTCAATTGTTTCACTTGATCTAAATCTTTCATTGAGTTTTGTACCTTTTGTAATACTCTTTAATTCTACTTGATTGAAAGCACCACCTTTACCAGGTTTAACGTGTTGAGCTTTTAATACATTCCAATAATCATTTTTATGTTCAATGATCATTCCAGGTTTTACTTCTACAGCTGATATTTTCATTTACTTAAATTTTTTAATTGCAATTTCAGGTTTTAGAAACGGGTTATTCCAAATAACAGTAGATATTGCAATATAATTCGCACCAGCTTTAATTAAATTTTTATAATTTTTTTCATTAATTCCACCAATTGCAACTATTGGTTTTTTTATATTTTTTTTTGCCCAATTTAATATTTTTAAGTTAGCTTTTTTTGCGTTTGGTTTTAATTTTGAAATAAAAAAAGAACCAAAAGCTACATACGATGCTTTATCTTTTAAAGCTTGAAGAGCTAATGCTTTTGAATTGTGGCACGTAACACCAATAATTTTATTTTTTAGATTTTCCTTGGCAGAATGAATATTCTCATCTGATTGCCCTAGATGACAACCATCAGAACTTACTTTTTTGGCAATTTTATAACTATCATTAATTAAAAATTTAACTTTAAATTTTTTAGTTATTGGCTTTATTTTTTTTGCTATTTTTATTATTCGATTTTTATTGTTATTTTTTAACCTTAATTGAAAAAAAGATACGTGGTTAGATGACAAAACTTTTTCTAAATCTGTAAAAAAATTTGGATAAATTTTATTTGGAGATATTAAGTATACTATTCTCTTTAAGCTTCTAGACTTTGAGACCATTCGCCTTTTGATGCTAAGCCATTCATTTTTGCTCTATGATTAAAAACGTTATGAATTGCTTTTTTATCAGACATTTCTTTTGCCCATGTTTTAAGAGCGCTTTGCTGAAGAGCTCTACCATAAGAAAAAGTAATTAAAAAATTAGTATCATTAATTTTGTTTATTTCATCTAGGTTTTTAGTAGCTTCTTGTTCAGTTTGGCCACCTGATAAAAAAGCAATGCCAGGTACATCGCTAGGAACATTTTTTTTCAGACAGTCTAAAGTTTTTTTTGCTATTTCTTCTGATGAAGCTTTATTTTTACAAGTAGATCCTGAAATCACCATATTAGGTTTTAATACAGTTCCTTTTAAAGAAACTTTATGAATAGCAAGTTCATTATAACATTCATTTAAAACATCCGTTGTTGCTTTATAACAAGCATCAATATCATGATCTCCATCCATTAAAACTTCAGGCTCAACTATTGGAACCATATTAGCTTCTTGTACAAGCGCAGCATATCTTGCTAATGCATGAGCATTTGATTTTATACTTTGAACTGAAGGATAATTTTTTCCAATATTATAAACGGCTCTCCATTTTGTAAATCTTGCACCAAGTTTGTAATACTCAGCTAGTCTTTCTCTTAAACCATCTAGACCCTCAGTAACTGTTTCTTCAGGAGATCCAGCTATTTTTTTAGCTCCTTTATCTACTTTTATTCCAACCACTGAGTCATTCTTTGTAATTAATTCTGGAATTGAAATGCCTAAACTTGTTTTTTGTCTGATAGTTTCATCAAATAATATTACTCCACCAATATAATTTTTCATTGCATCAGATGAAAAAAGAGTTTCTCTAAAATTTAATCTGTTTGCTTCGGAAGACTCAACTCCAACACTTTTAAGTCTTTTATCCATTGTGCCCGTACTTTCGTCAGCTGCTAAAATGCCTTTACCTTTGGCACACATTTTTTTTGCTATATCTTCTAAGCTCATGAACAATTATTTATTTTAAAACACTTAGGCCAGGCAAGTCTTTTCCTTCCAGATATTCTAGAAAAGCTCCACCTGCTGTTGATAAGTGAGTAAATGTTAATTTATATCCACTCTTATTAATTGCGGAGACTGTATCACCACCCCCAAGAACTGAAATTAATGATTTATTAGTAGTGTTCTCTGAAATCTTTTTGGCAATAGCATTTGTGCCAATTGCAAATTTTTTATTTTCAAAAAAACCTGCGGGTCCATTCCACATTACCGTATTAGATTGATCTATTATCTCTTCAATTAATTTTACAGTTTTAGGCCCAATATCTAAAATAATATCATCTTTTTTTATCGAGTCTTTATCTTTTGTTTGAGGCTCTCCTTCAAAACTTAAAGAAGTAAGGCAATCTTCAGGAATAATTATTTTACAATTATTATTTTTTGCATCTTGATAAATTTTTTCAATTATTTTCCCTGAGTTATCTTCAACTAGTGATTTTCCTATTTCAAAACCTTTGTAGGCTAAAAAATTATTAGCCATTGCACCAACGATAATAATGTTATTCGATTTTTTTATAAGGTTAGAAATAACTCCAATTTTAGTAGAAACTTTTGAGCCTCCAATGATGCAAGTAACAGGATCTTTTTTATTTTTTACAACCATATCAATTGCAGTTATCTCCTTTTGAAGTAGAGGTCCTGCAAATGAATTTTTAATGTGTTTAGTTATATTATAAATCGAAGCTTGTTTACGATGAGAGCACGAAAATGCATCATTGATATATATTTCTGCTAATTCACCTAATTTTTTAGAAAAATTATCATCATTTTCAGTTTCCTCCTTAAAAAACCTTATGTTTTCAATTAAAATTATTTCTCCTTCATTTAAATAAGAACACTTTGATTTCAATTCATCGTTAATTTCTCCAGTAAAAAAATAAGTGTTTACAGTTAATTTTTCTTTTAAGTATTTGTAAATTGGCAACAAAGATAAATTTGAGTCTTTAATACCCTTGGGTCTTCCAAGATGTGATAAAATAATTAATTTTGATTTTTTATCTGCCAGTTCTTTTATGAAAGGTAATATTTGATCAATTCTTGTGTGATCTTGAATTATTTTATCTTTAAGGGGAACGTTTAAATCTAATCTTAGAAGAATTGTTTTACCTTTGATGTCTAAGTTTTTAGGAAAGTATTTAATTCCTGACATTACAGATTTAATTATTATCTAACTAACTTTTTAGTAAGTGCTACTATCTTATCACTCGTTAAATCAAAGTGTTCGTAAACTTCCTTGTATGGACCGCTTTCACCAAAAGAATTTATACCCATATTATTTTTGGAATATTTTTCCCAACCCATAACACTTCCAGCTTCAATCGTAATAACAGGAATATCTTTTTGAATAATTTCATTTTTAAATTGGTTATTTTGTTGATCGAATAATTCTTGGCAAGGCATTGAAACAACTTTTGAGTCTATATTACTTTCTTTTAATTTTTTTTGTGCCTCTAACGCTATTTCAACTTCTGAACCTGAAGCAACTAATGTGATTTTATTATTTTGTGAAGTTGCATTTACAACATATGCACCAAGTTCACATTTATTCTCTTTTGTAAATGATGGATTTACGTATGGTAATTTTTGCCTAGATAAAACTATCGCACTTGGAGTTTTTTTGCTTTTCAAAGCAATCTGCCAACACTCTAATGTTTCATTAATATCAGCAGGTCTAAATACATTTAAGTTTGGTATTGCTCTTAATCCAGCAAGTTGTTCGATAGGTTGATGTGTTGGACCGTCTTCACCAAGACCTATGGAGTCATGTGAGAAGATATAAATTACTTTTAAACCCATCAAAGCAGATAATCTTATGGATGGTTTGCAATAATCAGAAAAAATTAAAAACGTTCCACCATAAGGAATAATTCCCCCATAAAGAGCCAGTCCATTCATTGCGGCAGCCATTCCATGTTCTCTAATACCGTAATGAATATAATTTCCGTTAAAATCTTTTGCTGAGATTACTTTTGAATTTTTTGTTTTTGTATTATTTGAGCCACTTAAGTCAGCTGATCCACCAACCAATTCAGACAGAGAAGGGGTAATAGACTCAATAGTCATTGAAGAACATTCTCTCGTTGCTTTTGCAGGTTTTTCATTAAAATATTTATTTTTTTCTGCGCTAATTAATTTATCTAAGTTATTTAAATTTTTATTAGACAACATCGCCTCAAGACTATTCTTTACTTTTGAATTTTTCGATAAAAGTTTATTCCAATTATTTTCTAAATTTGTTCCTTTTTTTCCAATATTTCTCCATTCATCTAGAATATCTTTTGGTATTTCAAAAGGGCTAGCATTCCATTTTAATTTCTTTCTAACCAAAGCTATTTCATCATCTCCAAGAGGTGATCCATGCGAAGAGGCTTTTCCAGATTTGTTAGGTGAGCCAAATCCAATTATTGTTTTACAAGATATGATCGTTGGTTTATTAGATTTTGATGCTTTTTTAATAGCAGTAGAGATTTGTTTATGATTGTGTCCATTTACTTCTAGAAAATTCCAACCATAAGCCTCAAATCTTTTTTTATAATTATCAGAAACACTTAATGATGTAGCTCCATCAATTGAAATTTTATTATTATCAAAAAAAACAATTAAGTTTTTTAATTTTAAATGGCCCGCTAAACTCATTGCTTCATGGCTTATTCCCTCCATTAAATCTCCATCACTAGCGATAACATAAGTTTTATGGTTGATGAATTTTGAGCCAAATTTCTTTCTAAATATTTCTTCACCAATTGCTAAACCAACAGAATTTCCCAAACCTTGACCAAGTGGACCTGTAGTAGTTTCAATTCCAGTATTTTTTTTATATTCCGGATGACCAGCACAAATAGAATTTAATTGTCTAAAGTTTTTAAGATCATTGATGGAAAAATTTTTATAACCAGTTAAATAAAGCAACGAGTAAAGCAGCATCGAGCCGTGACCAGCAGATAATATAAATCTATCTCTATTTGCCCAACTTGGATTTAAAGGATTAAACTTTAAGTGGTATTTAAACAGCACAGTTGCAACATCTGCCATCCCCATAGGCATACCTGGGTGACCCGAATTAGCTTTTTGCACAGCATCAATAGACAAAAACCTCACTGCATTTGCTAGCTGATTTAAATTTGTAGTCAAAATTAAAAACCTTTGTAGATTTATTTTTATGAACTAATATTATGATTTAAATGACTAATTTAGCAAATAAAGAAAAAAATTTAAACGAACTTATTGAAAAATTAAGCAATCTTTCAAATAGTTATTCACATGACAGCTCTAGGGCTGAATTATTAAAAAAAGAGCGAGACTCAGTGCTGCTTGAAAAAAGTTTGATTGAAAAAAAGCAACATGAATTATTAATGGAGCACAAATATTTGAAGGATAAAATTCTTAAATTAGAACAAGAGTTAAAGAAGAAAAATGAACTTCAGGATAAATTTAGCAGAGAAATAGACGAACTAAGTCAAGAAACAGAAGAGTTAGTAGAAGAGATTGATAAATGGCAAATGTAAATATTAAATTTAACAACAAAGATTACCTGCTTTCCTGTGACGATGGCCAAGAAGAATCTTTAAAGAAATTAACAAGTTTCTTAGATAAAAAATATAACGAGTTAAAAAAAGATTTGGGTAATATTGGAGAGAATAAACTTTTACTGATTACAACAATTAAATTAGTAGATGATTATTTTAATTTAAAACAAAAAGTAACTTCTCAAAAAAATAAATTAGATGATCTTTCTAAAAAATTTCTAGAAATGAAATCTCTAGCAATAAAGTACAAAGACAATAAAGATATAGAGATAGAAGATCTTAATAAAGATATAAACAAGTTTAAAAAGATGATCGATGAAAGTAATTCTATGTATGAGGCAATGTTAGACAAAACTACAAGATCATTGGAAAGTATTATTAAGAACGCAGAGTCAAAATCTGATCTTCAATAATGCAAGAAAAAATTGCCCTTAGAAAAAAAGCTTTTCAGCAAAGAAAAAAAAGATATTTTGAAATTTCTTCTTCATTTTTTAATCCCATTCTTCCTGTAATAAAAAGATTTAGAAAAAATAATTTTGTAAACCTTTCTCTTTTTTATCCATCAAATTATGAGGTTAATATGCTTAAGCTTTTTGATTGTATAAAAAATCAAAATATTAAAACTTATCTTCCTATAATCAAATCAAACAATCAAATGGGTTTTACTGAATGGAAAAGCCATGATCCTTTAATAGTTAATCAATTTGGATTATTAGAACCAGCAGTTATAAAAAAAATTTTAGTGCCCGATGTAATTTTAGTTCCACTTTTAGCATTTGATCAGAAAAAAAATAGATTAGGCTATGGTAAAGGTTTTTATGATAGATTTTTAAATAAATATTTAAAAAGTAAAAAAATGATTGCAATTGGCGTTGCATTTTCATTTCAAAAATATAATAAAGTTCCAGTATCTAATTCAGATATAAAGTTAGATTATATATTAACGGAAAAAGGCTTAATTCAATGAAAATATTAATTCTGGGCGATGTAATGGGAAATACCGGCAGAAAAGCTTTAGAGGAAAATTTTAAAAAAATTACTACTGAACATAAAATTGATTTTACAGTAGTTAATGGAGAAAATGCAGCAGAGGATGGTAAAGGCATTACTAAAGAAATAGCAGACTCTTTTTTCTCTTGTGGCGTGGATGTGATTACTTCAGGAAACCACATTTGGGATAAAGGCGAGACTCCTGAATACATTTCTAATGAACAAAGATTATTAAGGCCTGAAAATTTAGCAGAAGGATCACCTGGATCTGGGCACGGTATATTTATGACTAAGGACAAAAAATTTAAAGTTGGCGTTATAAATTTAATGGGGAATGTTTTTATGAAAAAAACAGAAGATTTATTTTCTGCAGCTAAAAATTTACAAAATAAAATAAAATTAAAAGAGGATGCAGATTTTATAATTGTGGATCTTCACGGTGAAATTACTAGTGAAAAGATGGCTATGGGTCACTTTTACGATGGCAAAGCTACAGCTGTCGTTGGTACACATACCCATGTTCCAACTGCTGACACAAGAATTCTTGATCATGGAACAGCTTATCAAACTGACATTGGAATGTGCGGAGATTACAATTCGGTAATTGGTATGAACAAAGAAAATTCAATTATGAAATTTTTAAAAGATGAAAAAGCACAAAGACACTTTCCATCAGAGGGAAAATCTACTCTTTCAGGTATTATCGTTGAAGCAGATGAAAAAACTGGTCTAGCTAAAAATGTGGAAAGATTTATTTACGGGGGAGTTTTAACTCATTAGTTTATGGCAGGTCATTCGCATTGGGCTGGAATAAAACATAAAAAAGGAAAGCAAGATAAAGAGCGATCTAAAATTTTTGCTAAATTATCTCGAGAAATAACGGTTGCAGCAAAACTTGGAGCTAAAGATCCTGATAGCAATCCAAGATTAAGAGCTGCTATTCAAGCTTCAAGGCAAGCTAATATGCCTAAAGATAATATTACTCGGGCAATTAGTAAATCTGAGGTTGATGTAAATAAAAATTATGAGAGTTTAAGATATGAAGGGTTCGGACCACACAACGTTGCATTAATTATAGAAACCTTAACTGATAACAAAAATAGATCAGCTTCAAACATTAGAACGATTTTACAAAAAAGCGGTGGAAGGTTAGGTGAGACAGGTTCCACTTCACATTACTTTATGAATTGTGGAGTGTTGCACATTGAAAAAAATAAAATATCTGAGGATAAGATTTTTGAGCTTTCAATAAATGCAGGCGCTAAAGACTGCGTAAGCAACAATGATTATCATGAGATTATCACTGAAAGAGAGGATTTTTATAAGATAAAGAGTGAAGTTGAAAAAAACGTAGATGTCTTTCTTTATTCTGGAATAGAGTGGCGTCCACTTAATTACTTAGACATCACAAAAGAACAGAGTAATGATGTTATAAAAATGCTAGAAACTCTTGAAGAAGATGATGATGTGCAAAATACTTTTGTTAATTGCAATCTTCATACAGAATAACTTATGATAATTATAGGTATTGATCCTGGTTTAAGTGGCGGTATTGCCATTTTAGAGAATAACAAAGTTAAAGAGCTATTTGATATGCCAGTTATGTCAGATGGTAAAAAAAATAAAAAACAGCTTAATAGTGCTTTGTTAGCCAAGTTGGTCAAAGATCATATCAATAAAATCGAAGACTCAGTTGTTATTGTAGAGCAAGTTAATGCTATGCCAGGTCAAGGTGTGACCAGTATGTTTAATTTTGGTCAAACATTTGGAGCTATTAAGGGAATTTGTGCAACATTAGAATTACCAATTTTTTTTGTGCGACCTGCAAAATGGAAAAAACATTTTGAATTAATTAATTCATCAAAAGATGCAAGTAGAACAAAAGCAATAGAAATGTATCCGCATTTAGCTGAAAAATTATCTAGAAAAAAAGATGTAAATAAGTCAGATGCAATTCTAATTGCAAGATTTTACAGTGAAACAAGGTTCAAAGAAGAGTCTTAAGTTATTATTTTATCAAAAAGAGCAATAAAAACGGACAAATTGATGACACATTCTGCAAGTATTTCACTTACATGGAATCGCAAATTGCAGCACAGGTAGTAGGCTTAGGAGGAGTTAATGATTTTTCTCTTTGGCAACTTTTTGTAAGAGCTGACTTTGTTGTAAAATTTGTGATCATTCTTTTATTAGCTAGCTCAGTGTTTTCTTGGGCATTAATTTTTGACAAATACAGATTATTTAAAAAGATTAATCTGTCTACAACTGATTTTGAAGATAAGTTTTGGAAATCAAAATCTGCAGAAAGTTTAAATAATAGTTTGCCTGCGAAAGTTGATGATCCTTTGACGACTATATTTAAGCAAGCTATGGCAGAATTAATAAAAACAAAATCAAAAGCAAACAATATTCAGAGTGCTCGAGTTGAAAGAATATTAGAAATTTCAACTGATGAGCAAATAAAAATAATTGAAAAGAATTTTACTTTCTTAGCAACAGTTGGTTCAACGGCTCCGTTCATAGGATTATTTGGAACGGTTTGGGGAATTATGAATTCATTTCAATCTATTGCAATATCTAGAAATACAAGCTTGGCAATTGTTGCTCCTGGTATAGCAGAAGCATTATTTGCTACAGCACTAGGTTTGTTAGCTGCTATCCCAGCTGTAGTTGCGTATAATAAATTTAATAGTGACTCCAGAAGATACTCAGCACGAATAGAAAATTTCTGTAAAAGATTTTTGTCAATTATTTAAACTCAAATATGGCTTTTAAATTAAACCGCTCAAAAAATGAACCTATGAGCGAGATCAACGTTACTCCATTCGTGGATGTGATGTTAGTGTTATTAATAATTTTTATGGTTACAGCTCCATTATTAACAGTAGGCGTACAAGTTGATCTTCCGGAATCTTCAGCCGATTCTTTGCCAGATGATCAAGAGCCTTTAACAGTAACAATTAATTCTAAAGGAGAAATTTTTGTACAAGAAAGCCAAGTATCATCTGAAAAACTTATTCCTAAATTATTAGCTATTGCAAAAAATAGAACAGACACAAGAATTTATGTGAGGGGAGATAAAAACATTAATTATGGAAGAGTTCTAGAAGTTATGGGTACTCTTTCTGGTTCTGGATTTTCAAAAGTTGCACTTATTTCAGAGCCTTATAAAAATTAAATGAAAAATGACAAAAAGTTTATTTTATTCCATTTCCTTTCATGCGCTGATGATAGCATTAACAGTTTTAAGTTTGCCATTCATGATTAGGCAACCTGTAGATCTACCGCCTATTATTTCTGTTGAGTTGATACAAATTTCTGACAAAACAAATATTCCTTTTGCACCAAAAGCAAGAAAAGTAATTGAAAAGGTCAAAGAAGAAGAAAAGAGAGTAGTTTCTGAACAAGCTCCACCTGCTGCAAAAGCAAAAGAAAAACCTGACAGAATTCCTTTACCTCAAGATCAAAAAGAAAAAAAAGAAATTGTTAAAAAAAAACAAAACCCTGAAGAAGTAAAACCAGAAATTCGCCAAGCTTCAGAGTTTGAGAAAAAAGAGTTAGTCGACACTAATCAAATCGCGGCACTTATTGACAAAGCTAAAGAAGAGAGTGCTAAAGTTGAAAAACAAGACAATAAACTTACACAAAGTAGCGTTAAAAATTCATTCGCAACGGGTTTAACTTTGTCTGAAGAGGACGCCTTAAGAGCTCAAATTTTTGGCTGCTGGACTGTCCCATTGGGATTGCCATATGACGATAACTTATTAGTTAGGATTAAATTAGAATTAAAACAAGACGGTACCATTAGTAAATCAGAAATCTTAGATCATGAGAGAATGAATAGACCAGGACAAAAATTTTATAAAGTTTTAGCTGAGAGCGCTTTAAGAGCTGTGAGGATTTGTCAACCACTTAAAGTTCCTCAAACAGGCTACGAAAAATGGAAAAATATTCAGTTAAACTTTAACCCAACAGAAATGTTAAAAGGATAATGATGAAAAAACTTTTCTTTATATTAGTTATATTTTTTAACTTTAATTACGCTTACAGTTTAATCGAAGTTGATATTACTAGAGGAAATCTAGATCCATTACCAATAGCTGTTTCACCTCTTCATGTTGATGCACAATCTGATAATTTACAGGATATAAAAGTTAAAGAGCTAGGAGATTTAATATCTTCTGTGATTGAAAGTAATTTTAAATCAACAGGGTTATTTAATCCTTTGAACAAAGATGCCTTCGTACAAAAACCAGACATTGCTCATTTAAAACCAAGATTTGAAGATTGGAGTTTAATTACTGCTCAGGCCTTGGTAACTGGAAAAATTTTAATTAAAGACAATAAATTAAAAGTAGAATTTAGACTTTGGGATGTAGCAGCAGCTAAAGAGATGGTTGCTCTTGCTTTCACCACAACTCCTACAAATTGGAGAAGGGTTGCACATATTATATCTGATAAGATTTATGAGAGGTTAACAGGTGAGACAGGATACTTTGATACCAGAATTATTTATGTCAGTGAGACAGGACCTAAAACACAAAGAGTTAAAAGACTTGCGATTATGGATCAGGATGGAGTTAATGTTAAGTATTTAACTTTAGGAAATGAATTAGTTTTAACACCTCGTTTTAATCCAACTAATCAATTAGTAACTTATCTTTCTTATTTTAGAAATTTACCAAGAGTTTATTTATTAGATATCGAAACAGGCATTCAAGAAGTTGTAGGTAATTTTCCTGGAATGACGTTCGCACCTAGATTTTCTCCAGATGGTAAAAAAATTATTATGAGTTTTGCTGAAAATGGTAATTCTGATATTTATACTATGGATTTAGAGTCAAGATTAGTTGAAAAAATTACAGATCATTCAGCGATTGATACATCTCCTTCTTATTCCCCCGATGGAAAATACATTTGTTTCAACTCTGATAGAAGTGGATTACAACAAATTTATACAATGAACAGTGATGGTACTAACGTAAAACGAATTAGTTTTGGCGATGGTATTTATGGAACACCAGTTTGGTCTCCGCGAGGTGATTTAATTGCCTTTACGAAAGTTAGAGCTGGAAGATTTTACATCGGTGTGATGAGATCTGATGGAACAGGTGAGAGATTATTGACTGAAAATTTTTATCAAGAAGCTCCATCATGGTCACCAAATGGTAGATTGTTAGTTTTCTACCGAGAAACTAAATCAGGAAATGATGGTGAGGGATTTACTGCTAAATTATGGTCAATTGATATCACTGGATATAATGAGAGGCAGATTAAAACAGAAACGGATGCATCAGACCCATCATGGTCAACTCTTTTATCAAAATAAGGAAAATAAGGACTTTTTATGTAGATTAGACTTGAATTAACTAACAAAATTTGAAATAAAACTAACCAACCAGAACCAAAAAGGGAACAAAATGAAATTTAACACAAAAATTAGAAACTTATTAATTATATTATTTTCTACACTTGCCTTAAGCGCATGTTCAACAGCTAAAAAATCTACTGTAGGTACTTCAGGGGATGTTTACACGGGAACAGATACAGTTGAATATTTAGCTCCAGGAGTTAAAGACAGAGTATTTTTCGCTACTAACAGTTCTTCATTAACTACTGCATCAAGAGACACTTTAAGAAAACAAGCAGACTATTTAAGAAAAAATAAAGATATGAATGTTGTGCTTGAAGGTCACGCTGATGAAAGAGGAACTAGAGAGTACAACTTAGCTTTAGGTGAACGAAGAGCTAATGCAGCTAGAGATTATTTAATGACATATGGAATTTCGGGTAAAAGAATTTCAGTAATTAGTTACGGAAAAGAAAGACCTGTAAATTCAGCTTCTACACCACTTGCTTGGTCACAAAACCGAAGAGCGGTAACAGTAAAAGCTAATTAATTTTATATTATTTTTAAACAATTTAGACCCCGAAGCGAAAGTTTCGGGGTCTTTTTTTTGCCATCTTATCAATCTAATTAGGTAATTGATGTTCAAATCAAAATTAAAATTAAAAAAAATATTTATCTTTTTACTTTTAATTCTTTCGCCACAATTTGTTTTTGCTCAAGAAGAAAAAATTGATGCGATTGCAGATCAGTTGCAAATCATAACGCAAGATTTAAAGACTCTAGAAAAAGCAGTTTATAAAACAGCCGATATAACTAACTCATCGCTTTCTAATTCTTCAGATGGTTTAAATGAAGAAATATTAACGAGACATCTATTAAAGTTAAATGAGATTGAAGAAGAATTTAGAAAATTAACCAATCGATTTGAAGAAGTTAATTTTAAATTAGATAAATTGTCTAGCAGAGTAACTAAAATACAATCTGATGCTCAACTTCGTTTTTCTGACTTGGAAGCAGGAAAAGTTACAGATCCTACAAAATTACAGTCACCTAATGAAGTTCAAGGTGAACAAAAAACTACTCAAGCTAAATTACCAGGTACAGATAAACCACAAGATTTTGGATCTGCTCCAGCCTACAATATGAATTCAGATCAAAAAATTCAAGCAACCCAATCTGTTGAAAGCACAGCTTCGGTAGTAGCAGAAGAAAGAAGACCAACCACATCATTGCTGCCAGATAAAACTCCTAAAGAGCAATATGATTTTGCTTTAAGCTTTATGAAAGTAGGTGATTATGAAACTGCAGAATTAGCTTTAAGAGAATTTATAGATAAAAATAAAACTGATGAATTAGCGGGTAGCGCGCAATATTGGTATGGAGAAACTTTTAGAATTAGACAATTATATTCTGACGCAGCAACAGCATATTTAGATGGATATCAAAATTATCCAAAAAGTGAAAAAGCGCCAGAAAATCTTTTAAAGCTTGGCACGACTATGGTTGAACTAGGTGAAAAAGACCAGGGATGCAAAATGATAGTGGGATTAAAAAAACAATATCCTAAAGCATCACAGTCTGTGTTACAAAAAGCTCAATATGAGCAAAAAAGATTTAAGTGTTCTGAAGCTTAATCATCTAATTTTAAATAAAAAAATTTCTCCTATTTATTCTAATTTTAAAAATCAATTAGAAAAAAATATTAAAAAAAATATTTTTCTTGTAGCTGTATCGGGTGGGCCAGATAGTCTTGCCTTAAGTGCCTTAACACAAAAATATTTAAATGAAAAAAATCAAAAAGCTTATTTTGTTTTAGTTGATCATAGTATTAGATCTAATTCAGCCAAAGAAGCTAAAGCTGTAAAGAATTTATTTAAACAAAAGAAAATGAATTTAGTAGTTCTCAAAAATACAAAAAAAATTGATAAAAACATTCAAAGTAATGCTAGAGATATTCGTTATAAATTATTAGCAGATTTTTGCATTAAAAAGAGAGTTAAATTTATAACAAC
>ERZ891134.1615-NODE-1615-length-14952-cov-4.461771_pt1 | contig 14952 bp, 13 predicted proteins | sample MGYA00520888_ERZ891134 | MGnify/ENA primary metagenome ERZ891134 (study PRJEB32303, sample SAMEA104408692) | aquatic metagenome | biome: Brackish water; feature: Coastal; material: water | place: Baltic Sea | collected 2014-10-23 | depth 10 m ... | reverse complement strand
CCCGTTTCTATCGGAGTTAACATCAAATCGGAATAGTCGTGAGTACCGTGTGGATTTTTAAGCGACAAATTGGCCGTACCCACTCCCATTTGAACGGTTTGAGCCAAAAACCAGCGGTAATTTTTAAACCATCGGTACTCTCCTATTCCGCTGAGATAAAAATACTCGTACCTATCATTGGTTTGATCCTGAAAAACGGTAGAATATAGGCCTATATAGCCAGCGGTTTTCCGATAATCGGCGCCTATGCGTAAACCAAAAATGTCTATAGGCTTACCCCGTAAATAGGACCTTCGACTGTCGAGACCCGCTGAAAATTCGGGCTTTCTTTGGAGGCTGATGCGAATGGAATCTCGAGGTGACCATTTTTGGCCTGTCAATGTTTGACTTCCCCCTAAAAATGCGACCCACACGACACACAATTGCTTCAATTTTTGAAAAGGTAGTTTCATAACGTATTTCAATTCCACAAATAACTTAACCCGAATTCCATGTAATCGGCTTTGTTCAAATGGGCTTTTAAGCGGCTTCGGGCCACCCAATGATGTCCCAATCGATAATCCAATCCAAAGGCATTATAGAACCAGGGTTTTTCACTGTGGTAGGGCTTAACAATATACATTCCCAGATCCAAACGCAGTCCCAAACGCCCAAAAAGAAACACCTTTCCGCCTCTAACCGCCAACTCGTAATTTTCTGATTCACCGGCGCGTGTGAGGCTGCCGTCTTCTTTCCATTGATAGTTCGGATCGATAAAACCGTCTAATCCCACATCCCAAAAGGAAAATTTACTCTTCTGATTGCGGTAACTCACATCGGCAATCCAAATATAACTGCGCCTTGGATATTCCAAACTGCGCTGACTGGTAGCCAGTTTTATTCCCGCTGCCAACGGATACGCGAAATAGCGTTTCTTGGCCTCGTAATATTGTTTTCTGTTGGAAGTTTTATAGGGTTTATACGTCACGCCCACATTCATATTTAAGGCATTCAATCCCACATTGGGCTTACTGTAATTGCCATTAGAACAATGGGTTAAATTCACACCGGCTAAGATTCCGAATCGATTTACGGTAAAACGCACATCGGCACTGATCATGGCCAAATAATTCCAATGCGAACCAATGGCATAGTTAATGGGCGTGGTAGTGCTGTCGTATTTTTGAGTCAAATAAGACAATCCGTGGCTCAAGCGCCACCGTATCATCAAATTTTTATTCAGGGGAAGTCCCGCTCCTAACGAAACTCCCGCTGCAATTTGGGTACCGGCTTGAGGCACACCCATATCCATCACCAAAGCCGTTGCCCCCAAATATTTCATCAAATATTTTCGTTCTTGCAACGGATTCGGCACTCTTAATTCATTGGGCATTTCCCAATCGGCATCAAATTGAATCCCATAAACCGGGGCTTTTAAACTTTCGGTATAGGAGCTATGCGGTCTCATATTACCAAACAGCAAAGAAGCATCAAAACGATATTGACCGTAGGCTACCCCCAATTGGCAGAAAATCAATAAAATTAAACACCTCTTAACCATTACAATTAAAGTTACAAAGGTGAACTATAAAACTTACTCGAACAATGATTTCTTGTTCGAAAGATTCCAAAAGATATTTATTATGAATTAAATTCCCCGAAGATCTCGATCAATTTTTCAAATCGATAATCAAAAATCCCTTTCACCTTAGCATCTACGAATATCAATCCTGCTATTGGTCCTAAGGGACCCTTCCCAATATCGTAGTTTAGAATATCCGTCATTTCAACGCCACCATCAATTTCCTTAAAATGATGTTCATGATGCCAAATATTATAAGGACCTTTCCTTTGCTCATCAACAAAAAAGGCCCGATCCTCTATATGCGTTATTTCCGTACACCAATCCAATTGGATCCCCAAAAACGGAGATATTTTATAGGTAATGAACATCCCTTCATACATCTTCTCAGGAACCTCTGAAGTAATCCTGAACGTCATGTCATCGGGAGTAATCTCATTCAAGTTTTTTGGAGATGAAAAGAAATCCCACGCCTTGTCTAAGGTAATGGGCAATTTTTGTACAGAGACTAATTTTTTCACTCTTATTTAACAATCCATATACGGCATTGGTTTTGTTTAATGAGAAGTAAAAGTTAAAGTTCAAAACCAAGAAAACTTGGCCAAGATGATTTAAATAGAATCCTTTTCAATTTGAAATGCAACCTCATTTCGTCGATTTATAACATCCCAAGGGGCATTGTACCCCATATAGAATAAATCGCGCTTAACCTTAATATTATTAGTTTTGAGTATTCCCAATAATTGATCTCGGTATTGGTTTATTTTTTGCTCAGAAGCGAAACCCTTAAATTGCAAAACGGCTAATAGAACCGGGCTTTGAGACACGATTTTCACCTGATCTGAATTGGGTTCTGGCAATTCATCTTTCTCATATTGACTTGGCATCACAAAAGACATAGAAGAACCAGAGTCTGATAATTGCATAATAACAGGAGCCGTCATGGCTATTTTCTGTTGTTTCGAATTTCCTCCAAAAATATATCCCGCAACTGTTCTAAATCCATTATCCTCATTGCCATCGTAACGATTACTTCTGAGCTTAGTTTGAGCTAAAGTCATAGCGGGATATTCGCGAATTTCAACATCACTGATTTTTCTCAAAATCTTATATTTTGGGGTTTCAATCTTTTTAAACCTGAATGAATAAAACACACCTATCGCAAGTATCAACAATATTCCGCCAATCAACCATAACATAAACTTCACCAATCTATTAACACGTAAAATTAATGATTGTTCAGAAAATCATATACTATAATGGGAATTTAGTGCCTTTAATGTTAAAGCTGCTTCAACATCCTGTGCTAAAAATCCTGTGCGAACGATGCTTGAGGATTGACAATATACTTCATCCGATTACATGAGAATCTGTTTTATGCAACCCGGCACTGCTTGCATTGTTATTTCATCTTGCTCTCTAGTGTTTAGGGTAGCGCACCCGGCTAAAAAAGGATCTTTTCGCAAATTCCACTTCGACAATTATTCCAGAAAATAATTTCATGGAACACCCATAAAAAAAATGGTCGTTTTAAAACGACCATTTTTTAATGAAAAGCTTTACCTTCTAAAAATAAAAATTGAGCATAATTTTAGAGTTCATTTCGTCAGTATCCAACGAAAACGCATTAGATCCGGCTTGCTCTGTGGTTTTAGATAAAACATCACCATTCGAGAATTGTTCGCTTTTTGAACTAGCCCCTCCGTTCATCATGTACAACAGACCATAACCTAACTCAGCTGATAAGGAGAGATTTTTAAATAAATAATATTCAGCTCCAATATATACTCTAGCGCCCAAAGAAATTTCCGTTCCTTTATTTGAACTTACCACTCTTGATGCAGCGTTATCATCACTTAAATCATTTCCATAGGAAAAATTTTTCACGCCCTCTCGAGTTATTCCCAAAATTCCATCATAACCATAAAACGCTCTCAAATTTCTTTTTCCTCTGTAGAACTGCTTACCAGCCTGTATATAAACAATAAGGTCAGAAGACCTTTCTGAATTTTCAACCTTCTCCCCAGAATTTGATCCTATCTTGGGTACAAAATTTTTCTCGGTCTCCGATGTGTAACTTAACGATAGCAAACCTCTGTAAGCGGTATTATCTGAAATCATGTATTTACCGCTAACAGTCAACGGATTGTAAAATTTGATCATTGAACCGGCAGAGGACGGAGCTGAATTACTGAAAATTCTGGTTTTATCTAAAACGAAATCCACTACAGGTACGGCGTCAATACCAATACCATAATCACCAGCTTTCTGAAATCTCTCAACAGAAGCATCTTGAGAGTAGGCCGAAAAGAACGACCCTCCCACTAATAAAAGAATGAAATATTTTTTCATAATATCATAAATGTTATAGAACAAATATACAAAATTGTGGCACTTTACAAAACGTTTTCAAAAACAAACGTTTTAGCCGTTACAAAATCAAACGATCTTTAATCCAATAAAGAAAGAACAATTATTCAATTAGTCCGATTAAAATAAAATTAATCACCTTAATTTATACTTATCGTATAAATGAATCGTATGAAAATTATGCGAATCGAGATTCCAAAGCTCCTTTTTAAGCAACGCAACAGATCCCGAATCTTTACATCTTAAAGCATTTAAAATATCATATTTTAATCGATTGTTCAATAAAAAATCGTATGGATGTAATAATTTTGAATTCCGCTGAAGGATGTCATCATCGGCCATAGATTTACCTATACTCAAGCTACTTAAATCCTCATAATATTTATAATATGCAATATTCAGACTTAAAAACATTACACTCACTACCAACAATAAAAACTTAAATATCTTGATCATTAGGGATTATTATAACAGAAAAGAATAATAACGATAAAAAATCTGGTCGTTCAAAGGGAAAAGAAATTAAGATAATCGGCAGTAAAAATAATAAATTATTACGTTTTAATCGAATAAGCAGAAAAAATATAATCAAAACACCTGTTATAATTCCGTACTCATATAATATTAAAAGAAATTCATTATGTGGACGTCGATGTAAAATATTTAGTCCTTCTTTAACTTCTATCTTCCCCATCGATTGGTGTTTCCAAGAACCTATACCATGTCCAAAAAAATTAAGGTTTTGAATAGTCCAATCATATGTATTAATACGATCCGTTGCGCTGCCGGAATAACGGAATACATAAACTAAATCCAGATTCTTACTTACAATATTTTTTGTCTGTAATTCATTAAAATAGTCCCATTTATTAAAAGCATATTTATACAATGACGGGATGTTATAACTAAAAAAAGTCAAACCACAAACAAATAAAGGAACTCGTAAATAGGTATGATTCAAAACCAGTAATAAAATAGCCGAGAATATAGCTGCCTTCGCCTGGAAAACAATTACAACTACAAGGTATAAAAATTGAATTAATAATTTTTGATTCTGATTAAATGAATTAGACTGAGAAAATATATAAGTAAATAAAACACCGTACTCTAAAAATAGATTTCGGTGAGCAAAATATATAACACACTTATATGTATTCAAATGTGTATAACCCAACTTAATTAAGTTAAGCAACGATAATATTAAAAAACAAGCCCAAAAAGTGAAGGTGATATTTATAAATACTCTAATTATCGGACTAATTGGTTTCTCACTCTCTAATTCACAAGTCATCCAATAAAAAAGAATTAAATAAATACCCAATTGATCTAAATCAAACTTAAAACATACAGCATATATTAAAGGTATACCGATTAAAACGATCGATTTGATTTTTTCAGTTGGTCTTATTAGGCCGGTGTATGTACTAACAAAAACAACCAAAGACAAAAAGAACCATCCTAAAGCATAAAAATTATCTAATTGGTGAGTTGTAGAAATAAATGTAGTCAATAAAAAAAACCCAAAGACATATTCTTTGGGTTTTCCATTCGTAAAGGGTATAGAAAACATTACTCACTAATTACTAGTGTAATTGAGTTAGGGAATGTAATGGTACTTGTCGTCGTATTCGTTGTTGTAGCCAATCCAAAGAATTGGTCGAAACTCAAATCTAATTCGTGTGATCCACCTTTTTCCCCTGTGTAGTTTACTGCCGACACATTGTCATAATAAACAATACCATCTGTAAAAAAAGACTCAAACATAAAATCAGATATAATATTATTGGAAGTATTATATTGTAGAGCAATAGAAATATCCTCACTTGACCCTCTGAAATTCATGATGTCCCCATTCCAAGTAACCTGAGATTCATCAAGATTTTTAGAGTCAATTACTAAAGACTTTCCTGAACTATCTAAATAACCCGAATAGCCATAAGTCGAATATGCTTTTAGTACAATGTTGGAATTGTCTGAGCACGCACTGAACGTCAATAAAAGACCGATAAAGTATATTCTAAATTTCTTCATATTCAAATATACACAAATATACTTACAATGCAAATATGTGAACATACTGATCGGAAGGAATCGAATATTTAGCTTAATGCATTGATATTCAACACCTATTCTTTCGCAGGTTTGAGTTCGAGTATTTTCCAGGAATCGAAGGCTAATTTGGTCAAAAACCTGCCCAAATTCTGCCCAAAAAAGATGTACTTGCATAAACACAAAGCTACCTCACAGAACGTGTAATAGCATCATATACAAATAGTTAAGGCCGTCTTTTGAACGGCCTTAAACATCAATGAATGTGGATAAACAATCTTTTTGTGGTATCGGACGGAATCGAACCGCCGACACAAGGATTTTCAGTCCTTTGCTCTACCGACTGAGCTACGATACCATTTTGTTAAGAACAAATTCCAAACGAAGTGTTGTTTCATTCGGGAGTGCAAAAATACAACTTTTACGTTCCTATCCAAATACTTTTTATCCTTATTAACATTTTTTTTCAAACCTCAAACCCCTCTCAACTCTAAACTTTAGACTCTAGACTCTACACATTACACTCCAAATAAAAAATCCCTATATTGCGTCCATGGATCGTAACTCATTACATTTCACTATCCCCATCGGAGACCCCACCTGGATTTGGATGAACCTCGGACTCGTAATTGCCATATTTATCACGTTCTACTTCAGCTACAAAGCTTCAGAGCATAATAGAAATACTATTGCTAATATATTAGCGGCCGTGATCGGACTTAATTTCATTGGAGAACAAGTTGAAGCGGTTTATAATAACATCTGGGATGTCAAAACTTACCTTCCCCTCCACCTCTGTTCACTTTCTACCTTCCTCGCCATTATATTCCTTATATATAGAAATCAATGGGTTTACGAATTCCTCATTTTTTGGAGCGCCGGAGCCATACATGCATTCATAACCCCCGAATTAACCAATGGCGAATCGCTCTACCACATAGTCGAGTTCAGCATATCTCACGGAGGAATCATCATCGCAGCGCTTTATGGCAGCCTGCGACTCGGATTCAAACCAAGACCCATGTCTTGGCTCAAAGTATTCGGCTATACCCAACTCGTACTGCCGGTAATCGGACTCATTAACTACCTATTAAACTCTAATTATATGTACATCGCCCAAAAACCCAATGCCAATAATCCCATGATCATAGGCGAATGGCCCTGGTATATCATCGGACTCGAATTCATCGTGCTTTTACATTTCTTGGTGTTTTATTGGGTTCATAACCGTGTAGCCTCCATACGCTACAAAATGCCAGAAACGACGCTATCATCATCTACATAAATAGCCTCGGCAAAATAGGAGTCCTGCAACGGATAAACGCACTTTATTTTTCTCCGCATTCCCCTTACTGCAACTCCATAACCTCTGGATTTATCAAAACCTCGTCGATAAAGATAAATGCCTCCCCGTTAAAATCATAACCGGGATGTCCCTTCGGCAACTTTCCGAAATTTTTCGCTTTCACCCGAATAAACCGCGCTTTTACGCCTTTTGATTTTTTCAAATCGCCCATAACCAAAGGATAAATACCCACCTCTTCCCTGCGCATGTTCTTATCATAATCAAACGCATTGAACGGCTTATAGGTAATCCCATCCAAGGAATACTCCCACTCCACCCGCGTGGGCAAAAAGATCCAAGCCCGTTCGTCGCTCAAAAATCGCGCACCCAAATACCGCACTTTCGTTACTTCTTTTAAATCTATAACGGTTTCAAAGTCTTGCGACTGATAGCCTTGCCAAAATCCCGAACGCCATTCCTCACTGCCCAAAACCCCATCAACTAGGGCCCCATCGCCGCCGCCACTGTACTGCGGATTATAACTTCCCTTAATTTGCTTTACCTCAAAATCATTCGATTTCTCATGGATGTACCGAGCCACAAACGGACTTCCGACCCAAGAATCCCTATCCAAAAAAACTGCCCAAACCAATGCGCTGCCCTTCAAATTGATCTGCGTATCGGATTCCACCCGAATCAATTCATGATGGGTGCCATAACCCGGAATGCGCATCAAGCCCTCGGAAGTTATCACTTCCTTGAACTTCTTATAAAATCCCGCTCTAGCCTCCCCAAATTGCAAACTACTGTCCATCAAACGCACGAATACCGCAACCGGATATTCTTTAGAAGCCCCTTTAATTTGAAGCTTATACCCTTCATTTCGATTTACTTTACTGGGGGAAATCAATTCAGGCACATAGCCCCCCCTAACAATTTTAGCCATTTCCATCTCCTCAATTTGTTCATTAGAGATGGGTGTCGAGTGTGTAATTATGGGCTCATTCGAAACTTTAGCACCCAAATCCTTCACAAAATGCAACGAACGGTGTATCATCAGAAAATCGTTCGACATCCGATTGTTTTTTGGTAATAAATGCGAATAATTCGGAATCAATTCGACGAATTTCTGCTTGTAAACGTCCTTAGCGTGTGTTACTGATATTACCCAAGGCGCCAAATCATACGCTACATATTTGAAATGCGGCATGTTCATGCGATGCGCATTAGGACCCTCCAATCCATTGGACCTGCTTAATAGAATATGCTGTGCATCCGATTGAAAAACCTCCACACTGTCGAACATAGGCACTCCTAAATCCCAATACCCACTCCCCGGGGCTACCGGATACATGCCCAAGGCCGATAATACATGCCAGGCACTCATCTGTCCGCAATCTTCATTTCCAATATACCCGTCAGGACCGGTGGTATAAAATTCTTCTTGAATCTTGGAAATCAGCCGCTGCGCTTTCTCTGGTTTCCCTACATAATTATAGAGATATGCCATGTGATGACTCGGTTCGTTGCCATGGGCATATTGACCTATCAAACCGGTAATATCGGCTTGTTCCCTGCCGCGGGTTTTAACCGATGCCTCAAACAAGCCATCCAGTGCACGCTCGAAAGAATCCGCGCCCCCAAAGTGAGCAATGAGACCGTCTATATCTTGGGGTACCGCAAAACGGTATTGCCAGGCATTCGCTTCGGTATAGTGGTTGTTCACCTCATTCAAATAATAGGGATCCAAAAACATCCCATTCGATCTCGGACGGAAACTCTTCGTCTTTGCATCCCATAATCCCCGCCAACGCTGTGCCCTATTATCGTATTCTTTGGCTTCCACATCATGGCCCCAAAGTCGCCCCAATTTAGCCACGCAGGCATCATCAAAGGCATATTCCAAAGTCTTGGAAACCGATTCACTCTGATTCAACACATCAATATATCCCAATTTCAAGCCATACAAAGTGAGCAACTCACGGGCTATGGGTATATGGTATTCAAACGACAATTCTTTATAGTCTGAACTGTGTTTCACGGCGCGCCACAGCCGTTCTTGTTCTTCCTCCGAAAAATAAACGCCTTGTACCACCGCATCTAAAATCACGGGTACGCTGTGAAAGCCGATCATGCAATTGGTTTCGCAACTGCCCAGCTCCCAAACCGGCAGCCGACCGCCTTCTTCGTATTGATCGAGCATCGTTAATATGAAATCGCGCGTTCGCCCCTTATCGATTAACGAAAGCAATGGGTGCAAAGCCCGGTAGGTGTCCCACAACGAAAAAACGTGATACGTTTTATGGTCTTTTTTATGAATTTTCTGATCGCGACCCCGGTAAGAACCATCGGCATCGGAAGCCAACGACGGATGTATCATGCAATGATACAAGGCCGTATAAAAAGTAGTCAAATGGCTGTCATTGCCATGTGCGTCTAAGACTTTAATACGCGCCAACTCGCCCTCCCATTTTTGCTGAGCCGCTTGTTTTACCTTATCGAAAAAGGCCCATTTTGGAACATGAGTTTGATATTCATCTAAATATGAACCTGTACCCTCATAAAAATGAGCGCCTCTATGAAAAGAGCGCCAAAGCTCATGTTCGTTCCGATCGGCCCCTTCTAATGAGGTAAACGAAAGCGAGGTTTGGATGCCTAATACGGAATTTCCCGGTTCAAAAGCCACCAATAATTGCGTAGAATCGACATTGAACTTCCAAGAATGAATGGTATCGGTGAACACCGTTTTGAAGAATACCCACTGATTATCGGCCCATTGCTTGCTATGTCGGTGTCCGATAACGGTCTTCGAATTGATGATTTTCAGACTGGAACTCAACAACGCATCACGGTGCTTCAAGTCTATCAAGATCCATTTTAATCCTTCTTTCGGGGGAAATTCAACACGCTGTAAACCGGTATATTCGGATGCGGTGAGTTCCACTTGTATCTGTGACTCCGGAAATTTTACACGGTAGTAACCGGCCTCGGCCTGTTCGTAATCGTGTGAAAAACGCTGCTTATAGCGTTCGGGCTCAAATTCGGGCGTAAGCATCGGTTGAAACAAAATATCTCCCAAGTCGGAAACGCCGGTGCCGCTCAAATGGGTATGCGAAAAGCCATATATAAAGGTATCGTGGTAATAGTAACCGCCACAGGCATCCCAGGAGGCATCGTTTCGGGTATCGGGACTCAGTTGTACCATGCCGAAAGGCGCCACGGCCCCTGGAAACGTATGTCCATGTCCGCCGGTGCCAATCATGGGGTTTACCCAAGGCACCCTCACGAATGAATCTTTGCGATTTTTACTAAAATCGGGGATGTCAATATTTGCATTTATCGCCAAGACATTTCCCAAGGAAAGTCCAAGTTTGGCAACGATACCGAAAAAAACAAGGAGAAGACTGTTTTTAATACGCGGGAAATTTCCCCCGGGAAACGAGTAAGTCAACATAAGAGCAAGTTTAAAGTAATAAAAGCAAAAAACGACAAAAAAAGGCCGCCATTTAGCGACCTTCTTTAAGTTATGAAAAATAAATTTTTTATTTCACAGATACGCTAATGATAGCGCGACGATCTAGAAGGTAGGTTCTAGAGAATGACTCCTGGTTGGTAACAACATTAATACCAGCCTTCACACCTAAAGCATCTACTAAAAACTTTTTAACCGCTTCAGCGCGACGCACGCGAAGGCGGTCGTTTGCCGATTGAGGTCCGGTTTTATCAGCGGAAGCGTTCACATTGATGGTGTAGTTGTAAGAAGAAGGCGCTTTATCGATACCTGACTTCCAACGGTATAATTCTTGCATAGACGCAGCAGACAACATGGCACTTCCTGTATTGAAGAATACAACCGAAGTATTTGAGCGTTCAAATTCAGCTTTAGATTCTTTTTCTAAGCTTTCAATTGTTTTAAGTTTGTCTTCTAGTTTGTTAACAACCTCTTGTGCTTTTTTATTATTCGCATCAAGGGCGTCAACGCGCATGTCAACCGTTTTAATTTGGGTTTCAACAGTAGATAAATCGGCTTTGGGCGGATTTTTAGAAAGGATGTCTTTGGTTTGTTCGGCAACAAAACCTGACAATTTTGCTTTTTCGTAGGCTTCTTGGGAGTTGATACAGCTGCTCATGCTGACAGCTCCAATAGCCGCTAAAGTGATGATGTTTAATGAAAATACTTTCATAATATTCTACAAAAATATGGCATCGCAAAATATAAACCCAAAACTTTATCGAACAATTATCCATAATTGTAGAACGTGCTTCAAAAATGCGACACCCTAAGTTAGAAAGTTCAAAATTGTATCTTTGCCACATGGGTAAGCTATATATTCAAGACGTAACCTTGCGCGACGGGCAGCATGCGGTTAAACACCAATATACGTTGGAACAAGCCAAAACTATCGCAAAAGCATTAGACCTTGCCGGAGTTCACGCCATTGAAATTGCCCATGGCGACGGCCTTTCTGGGGGAAGTTTCAATTACGGCTTTGGCGCCCACACCGATTGGGATTGGATAGAATCGGTGGCCCAAGAAATTAAAAATGCTCAGTTAACTACCTTATTATTACCCGGTATAGGAACCATTCACGATTTACAAAAAGCACAAAATGCGGGTGTAAAATCGGTGCGCATTGCCACCCATTGTACCGAAGCCGATATTGCCATTCAGCATATCGGAGCCGCGCGAAAACTGGGATTAGACGTGGCAGGCTTTTTAATGATGGCCCACATGAACGACCCTGAGAAGTTGGCCCAACAGGCCAAAATCATGGAAGATGCCGGAGCCCATTGTGTATATGTTACCGATTCGGCAGGTGCCTTGTTAATGAACGATGTAAGAGAGCGTATTTTAGCCTTTAAAGCGGTTTTACGTAACGAAACGGAAATTGGTATTCATTGTCACCACAACCTCTCCTTAGGCGTAGCCAATACCATCGTGGCATACGAACATGGGGCTACGCGACTCGATGCGTCGTTGGCGGGTATGGGTGCGGGTGCGGGCAATGCACCATTAGAAGTATTGATTGCTACGCTTCACAAGATGAACGTGGAAACCGGTTCTGATTTACACCAATTGATGGATGCGGCCGATGATGTTATCAGGCCCTTACAAGCGCGACCCGTGAGGGTAGATAGAGAGACGCTTTCATTGGGCTTTGCCGGGGTATATTCGAGTTTTCTGCTTCATGCGGAGAAGGCGTCACAGAAATACGGAATCGATACCCGAACTATTTTGGAAGAATTAGGCCGCCGCAAGATGGTCGGCGGACAAGAAGACATGATTGTAGATGTGGCCTTGGATATGTTGAGGCAGAGAGGGTGATGGTTATCTGGCTTTTGGCCTCTAGCAATTGGCTTCTGGCATTTAGATTCTGGGTTTTGCACTGGTAGCTAAGCTATTCGCCAACAGCCAGTGGCCAGTTGCCAGTAGCCAGAAGCCAACACACTACAACGCCTCTGCTACCGCCTTCGCCGCACTCGTCATAATATCAAGGTTACCCGCATACTCCGGCAAATAATGTCCTGCCCCCTCTACTTGCAGGAAAACCATGGTTTTGAGTCCGTATACATTGCCCAATCCTTCAATAAATACCGGCTTGTCTTCAGGGATATCTTCAAACTGGACCTCCTGATGCAGGCGATAGCCCGGCACATAACTTTGAACGGTAGCCACCATTTGATGGATGCTTTCTCTCACTTTCTCCCGGTCGGCCGGCGCACTTAAAGTAAAAACAGTATCTCTCATAATCAAGGGCGGTTCGGCCGGATTGAGTACGATAATAGCTTTGCCTTTTTGAGCTCCACCCACTTTTTCAATTCCCATAGAGGTAGTTTCGGTAAACTCATCGATGTTGGCACGGGTACCCGGTCCGGCAGATTTTGATGCAATAGAAGCCACAATTTCTCCATAGTATACAGGAGTAATGCGACTTACTGCGGCTACGATGGGAATAGTAGCTTGTCCACCGCATGTTACCATATTCACGTTCGGCACATCCTGTAGGGAAGCCAAGTTAACGGCGGGAACCATAAATGGACCGATAGCGGCAGGGGTTAAATCTATCACCTTTTTACTTGGAAAGGCACTAATTTTATCGTAATTATACAAATGTGCTTTGGCACTCGTAGCATCGAATACAATAGCAATATCGTTCCATTCGGGCATGGCGATCAAGCCATCTACGCCTTCGTGAGTCGTGGCAACGCCCATGCGTTGGGCTCGTGCCAAACCATCCGATTGGGCGTCGATGCCTACCATAACCGACATTTCCAAATTTTGCGAATAACGCAAAACTTTTATCATCAAATCGGTTCCGATATTTCCAGAACCTATAATCGCTACTTTTTTCTTTGTTTGGGTCATAATGAAAACCTACTTATTTAACTGCCATTGGTTAGAATTTAGAGACTGCCCATGCGAAGCCATTAAATTAAACGCTCAAGGATCCGCCTTAATTGATCTGTGCACATGTAACATATCGCCATAATTTCACAACGGATCCACAGAAAAGCTCACTTCACCGAGTCCAGCTATATGGGCACTGAAAGAATCCCCCGCCGCAATAGGAATCATAGGTCCTAAAGCACCCGACAAAATGATATCACCTTTATTAACGGGAACGCCTCTTTCCACAAACGTATTGCACAACCATAATACCGCGTTCAACGGATTACCCATGCAGGCTTTGGCAATGCCTTCGGATGCCAATTCTCCGTTGCGGAACAATTCCATTGCCGCATTTTCGAAATCAATTTGATCCGGTGCGACATGGGCTTCCCCCAAGACAAAATGAGAGGCCGAGGCATTATCGGCTACAGTATCGGTGATGCGGATATTCCAATTTTCCACCCGTGAGCCTACAATTTCGATAGCGGCACATACGTACTCTATTTTGGATAGCAATTCCGAAATGTGAGCTACCGGTTGGGTTATAGCCTCTTTTAAAACGAAGGCTATTTCGGCTTCTGCTTTGGGTTGAATGAGGAAGGAAAAGGGAATTTTGCCGTTGTTGGGCAAATGGGTATGGGCAAAAAGCACACCGAAATCGGGTTGATTGACCCCAAGTTGTTTCTGCACCGATTCGGAGGTAAGTCCGATTTTAATGCCCACTTTTCGAGCGCCTTGGTCGATAAAATGAGCTACTAATTTTTCTTGAACGGCATAGGCCGTATCGATATCGGTTTCTCCTATTAATTCGCGAACGGGAGCGATCGCTTGGCCACTTGAAAATGCATTTTTTAGATTTTCAAAGGCGGATTGTACGGCAGATTGATTAGACTGCATGGCCGCAAAGGTACGTATTTGTCAGTTTTTGCGGGAATTACAAATAGTTGTGCCTTTATTTTTGTAACATTTCGCAACTCGGGGAAAATTTATTTGGACTCACCAATAAAATAGCGCGATTTTTGTGGGGATGTCAAGAATATCTGAAATCGGAGCTCGATTACATGCCGCTCAACGCCAACAACAACCTACCGCTCAATTCAGCACTCAGGAAACCCTACTTTTAACAGATGCGTATTTGGTTCAACACGAACTGATAAAAACCCGTATTGCTGAAGGAGAGGAATTAATAGGTGTAAAAATGGGATTTACGTCTGAAGCGAAGATGGCGCAGATGGGCGTTTCCGAGATGATTATTGGACAGTTAACCAATGCCATGGAATGCAGCAATGGCGGCAG
>ERZ891134.1606-NODE-1606-length-15010-cov-21.972852_pt1 | contig 15010 bp, 15 predicted proteins | sample MGYA00520888_ERZ891134 | MGnify/ENA primary metagenome ERZ891134 (study PRJEB32303, sample SAMEA104408692) | aquatic metagenome | biome: Brackish water; feature: Coastal; material: water | place: Baltic Sea | collected 2014-10-23 | depth 10 m ... | reverse complement strand
GTGGGCCTGACTCAGCGTTGCCAGGCAAAACCAACCGATGATTTGCACTTCTGGCCTGAAGAAAATGGTGTCCGTGGCGCCTTGGATGACCAGCCCGGCGATGGCGGCCAGGCACCCCAGCCAGGGCAATGCCAGAGCAGCCGATGAGCGCAGAGCTCTGAGGCCGTTGCGAAAACTGGCTCCAGCCAACCCGAGCGCGGCGATTAGGCCTGGAATGCCCGTTTCCACAAGCAGCTCCAGGGGAACGGAATAGGCGCTCAGGGCATTGAACTTGGGCTGTTGATACAGGGGGTAAATGGCATTAAAGGCAGCGTTGCCGGGCCCGATGCCCAGCCAGGGGCGGTCTTGAATCATCTCCACTGCGGCCAACCACACGTTGATGCGGAAGTTGTTGGAGCTATCACCTCGACCAGATAGCAGGCTGGCAACCCGCGTGCGGATGGGATCCACCTGCGTGACTGCGATCGCCAGGGCCACACCAGCCACCACCAGCAGGGCGATCGGGACGAGACGTCGCCACAGTTTTGGCCAGCTGCGGATGGCACGCAGCACGAGCAGCAGGACCAACACCCCAAGGGCCGCGAGCATGCCCAGCCAGCCCCCGCGGCTGTAGCTGAACAGGGTGGCTGTGGCTCCCAAGCCCAGTGCAACAGCTGCATAGCAGCGTGCCCCCCAGCCCTGCCAGCGGATCAAGGCAACGAGTGCCAACGGCAGGATCGGTACCAGATATCCCGCCAGCAGATTGGGGTTGCCAAGGGGGCCGTAGATCCTGATCGTGCCTGCCGTGATGGAGTTGGGATCGGCCCAGCGCGCCAGCTCCTCGGTGGGTCCGTAAAGCTGGCGCAAGGCCATCACACTGGTGAGGACTTCGCCGGCCAGCAGCGCGGCCACGAGGCGGTCCCACCACTCGGGGCGCTCGGCCAGCAGCTGTCGCATCAGGGCATAGACGCCGAGGTAGCTGAGCAGCTTGATCAGGCCTTTCGCTGCTGCGGCTGGAACGGGGGAGAACCCCGTGGCCAGCACGGCGATGCCAAGAAACACGAGCACCCAAGCGCTGATGGCACCGATGCGTTGCGGCTGGCTCACGCTGGACCAGAGGATCCACAGCGCTCCGCAGGCCAGAACCACAATCCCGAGCCCTGTTCGGGTGAGGAAGGGAAGTCCTGCGAGGAGAACCATGAGCAGGATGCTTGCCCACCAGCTCAGGCGCCTGCGCTGCTGATCAGTCGCGGGAAGCAAGCCTTGCCAGCGCAGCAACAGGGGTGGTGGGGCCGGAGCCTCAGCCATGGGGAGTGGGTGCGGTGTCTTTGGAATTATCAACCTGTTGCCAAGCCAGCTCCAGATCCCTTAATGCTGGAAGCGCGGCATCCGTGCGCTCAAACAGCACGCGATAGCTGGGCAGTCCTTGTTCCTGGACGTAGCGCTCCCGTTCCGTCGCCACGGGCAATGGGTTGCTGGTTCGCCATGGCCGTTGATCGTCTTTCGGGCGTTCAAAGCAGTTTGAGAGCTCCACCAGGCTCACCATCGGTTCGATGACGGCCAACACATCACTTTGCAAAAAAAGCTGTCGGCCGGGATGGAGGGCTGAGGCGATGGCGAGCAACAGGGCAGGTTGCAGCACGCGGCGCTTGCGATGGCGTTGTTTGAACCAGGGATCGGGAAACTGAATGCTGACCAGGTGCAACTGGTCTGGTGGCAACGCTGCCATCCAAGCCTCGAGGCTGATATTGGCATTGCAAAATAAAAAATGAAGGTTGTGCTGCTGCTGCCGGTCGCGATCGCGTTGGGCGGCTTGCACCAGGGGCCGGCGGATCTCAACGCCGAGATGGTTGCGCTCGGGTTGCAACGCCGCCAGCTCCAACAGAAAAAAGCCTCGAGCGCAACCAATATCGAGATGGATGGGCAGGTTGGGATGCTCGAACAGTTCCTGCGGCGCCGGGAGTTCCAGCGGCAACTGAAAAAAGCGGCTGAGGGGATTGACGTGCTGGCGCATCAGTCCTCAGCTGACGCCACAAGAGGTGCGTGGCGGAGCAAGCCCCAGCAAGCGGTGTAGCCATGCAGGTAGGTGGTGTTGCTTAAGGGGCCGATTTCGCCATTGCAGAACGCGCCGGCGATTGGCAGATCGGGCAGAACGTCGCGAGCGATGGAGACATCACCGTTGGCTTCTCCGAATAGCCCACTGCCTCGGCCGAGGCAGGCAAACAGCAGGCCACAGAGTGGCGGCGGCGAGGGGCAGCGTTCTTGGCTGGCCTCTAGTAGCTGGCGTGCCTCCAGCCTTGATGACTGGGCTTCTCTGAGCTGAAACTGCACGTGTTGGCCTGGACGGACCCGCTCAGCCACGGCGACGGCGCCATTGCGTGGGTCGACGCCAATGAGATTGCGAACCAAGAAATCGCTGGGGCACTCCTGCATCAAATTGCGACGTTCCACACCAAGGAAAAGGGAGTGCTGCACCAGCTCTCTGTCTTCCGCATTGAGATCGGCCAGGACCCGTTGCAAGCAGGCCACTGGCGTGTCGCGACGATCGCCATCGCTGAGTTCCAATAGGACGTTGCGTTGGGCTTGCTCAATCGCAAACACGGGACCAATTGGCCGGCAGCCCTGGGCAACGACCGGATCGAGAACCCAGTCGCCGCCGATGCTCACTCCAGCGGCACCGTTGATGATCTGACCATCGAAGAGCAGGGATCCATGACTGGCGTTGTGGGGGGCGGCAATCCCCCCGATGATTGCTGCGTTGGGATAGGCGTAATCCAGGCCACTGATCAGGTCATTGATCGCTCCACAGCTGGGATCGATGAACAGCAGCAGAGATCGGCTGTCTGCCGGGTCAACGCTGACCCAGTCCTGCCAGTTTTGAACCGGCCCATCAAGATCTGGGAGAGAGCCGGTGTCGAGTTGAAACGGCTTCAGCTGAGCTCCGGGGAGATTTAAGAGGGTGATGCTGAGGGCCGTGGTCTGTTCCAGCTCTTGCGATCGCCCGGCACTATCCGTTCCAACCACGCCACCTCCAACGAAGCCAATCCAGTGTTCTGCCTGCAGTCGCTGGCTGAGCAGCGGAAGCAACCGTGGCAGATCGCTAGCGAATTGGCTGGACACAAACACCAGGGCTAAATCGCCTTTCTCCGAGCCGAGTTGATTGGTGACATCTTTCGTTGCCTCTTCCAATGAGGCACAGCCACTGAGTGCCGTGCGGCACTTGGCCTGGGCTCCGGAGCCTCGGAACCAATCGAGGGGGTTGAACGGAACCATGTGTTGGACCCTACCAATCTTGAGGGCTAGGTCGATGGCGTCGATAATGGCTCCAACTCGAACCTGCCTGGTGCCTGATCTCCCTTACCGCAGTTTGGTTTGGCTTACCTATCGCTTAGGCGCAACCTTTGCCCTCGGTGTTCCGCTTGTTCTGTTGATCTGGGCAGGGGTTCGGCGTGAGCCAGCCATGGTGCGATTGCTGGGTCTCTACTGGAAAGTGGCAAGCCTGTTGCCCATCAGTGTGTTGCTGCTCACCGATCGGCGTCCGATCGGATATGTGATGGCCTTCATTGCACCGGTGCTGATGGCGGTTTCGGTGTGGTTCTGGGTGGATCTCAATGAAGAATTGGCCGACAGTGCACCAGGGAGTGCCCTTCCTCTGACCGTTCGTATCTGGCGCTGGGCACTCACTGGATTCGCCTTGCTTGCGGCGGGAATGTCAGCAACAGCATTGCGCTGTGTGGATCAACTGACAGGTGCTGAGTGCTTGGCCTGGCTGGAAGGTCCCCAGGGACTGCATCGTGTCGCGGAGCGTGTGTTCGATTTCGTCTTCGGTGGTCAGTGGAGTGAGGCTGTTGCCGCATTCATTGGCTATGTGGCGTTAGTGGCGTATGTGGTGGGGCTCCTCCAGTGGCTGCTCGTGCGCCTGCCGCGCCAGGGACGGGTGGCTGGTGAGTTCTGATTCGTTGTCGTTGCTGCCAGCCCTTGAAGCGATCAGTCGCGATCGCCCCGATCGGGTGTTGCGACTGCGAGGAACGGTGCAGTGTGCTGAAGGTGCGGAAGAAGCGCTGGAAGTGTTGATTTTTCGAGGTTTCAGCAGCTGCACCACCCATCCCACAGATTTCGATCCGGATCGAACCGTGCTTCCTGAGGGGGCGGTGATCCAAACCGCTGAATTGCTGCGCGGTCCACTGAACCCTCAGCAGGAGGAGCTGCTAATTGGGCCCCTACCTCCTGCGCAATTAAGCGAACCAGACCGCTGGATCTGATTCCTAGCGCCGTTCCAGCACGGACACGCAGCGACCGCACAAGCTGGGGTGATCGCTGTGCTGACCAATGTCACTTTCGTAGTGCCAGCAGCGCTCACACTTCTCCCCGCGAGACAGAGCTACTTCGATCACGGCGAGCTCGTTGTCATCACTGGCCAGCAATTCGGCCCAGGGCTCGCCTCCAATCTGCAACTGGGAGACGATGAGCCAATCGCGAAGGCCATCCACCTCTTGATCCCCCTTGCTTTGGAGCCAGTGGAGGGCGTCTTTGAGGGCAGGGGTGCGCGCTTCGATGCGGACGGCCGCCTCAAGCGATGCTCCGAGCTTGCGCTTGCTTCGGCATTCTTCCAGCACTTTGTTCACCGCTGCGCGCAGCTCGCGGAGCTCCCGCATCGGCGCTTGAAGGCTGTCATCGCGCCACTCCTCTGGAACGGAGGGCCAGCCACTTAGAAACACCGACTCAGTCCCGGTGGGATAGGGGATGTTCTGCCAGATGTCTTCCGCCATGTGGCAGAGCACGGGAGCGATGGCCGCGGCCAGACGTTCGATGATCAGAGCCATCACGGTTTGGCAGCTGCGGCGACGCTTGTCGTTGGGGGCGCTGACGTACAGCCGGTCTTTAGCAATGTCGAGATAGAAGTTCGAAAGATCGGCGACGCAGAAGTTCTGCAGAAGCTGGAAGAAGCGGAAAAATTCATAGGCTTCAAACGCTTCGCTGATCTGGTCGAGCACGGTTGCGGTGCGCTGCAACATCCAGCGATCGAGCAACGGCAAATCGCTGATGGCGATCGCATCGCGGCTTGGGACGAAGTCGTGCAGATTGCCGAGCAGGTAGCGCGAGGTGTTGCGCACTTTGCGGTAGACGTCTGACAGCTGCCGCAAGATGCCAGCACCGATCGGCACGTCTGCCGAATAATCCACAGAACTCACCCATAGGCGGAGCACATCGGCGCCGTAGGCGGGTTCTTGCTTTTGATTTTTGCCACCCTCGATGATCACCATCGGGTCCACAACATTGCCGAGGGATTTGCTCATCTTTCGGCCTTTCTCATCCAAGGCAAAGCCATGGGTGAGCACGGTCCGGTAGGGGGCTGTGCCGTTGACGGCCACCGACGTCAACAACGAGGACTGGAACCAGCCGCGATGCTGATCTGATCCCTCTAAGTACAGATCTGCGGGGTAGCTGAGACCGTCGCGTTGGCTCGATACGGAGGCCCAGCTGGAGCCGGAATCGAACCACACATCCATGGTGTCTGTGCCCTTACGCCAGAGATGCGCTTCTGCGCTGTGGCTGGAAGGGAGCAGATCAACCTCGTCTTTTTCCCACCAAATGTCGGCTCCGTGTTCTGCGATCAGCGCTTTGACATGGGCGATGGAGTCGGCATTGAGCAGAACATCGCCAGTTTCACGCTGGTAAAACACCGGAATGGGAACACCCCAGGTCCGTTGACGGGAAATGCACCAATCGCCCCGTTCGGACACCATCGATTCAATCCTGTTCCGGCCAGATGCCGGCAGCCATTGCACGCCATCGATGGCGGTTAGCGCCTCAGTGCGGAAGCCTTCCACAGAGGCAAACCACTGTTCCGTTGCTCTGAAGATCGTGGGCTTTTTCGTGCGCCAGTCGTAGGGATAGCGATGGCTGTAGTTCTCTTGAAGAAGCAGGGAACCGGAGTCCTCGAGCGCCGTGATGATCACGGCATTGGCATCCTTGAGCACGTTCAAGCCTTCGAAGGGGCCGGCCTCAGCGGTGAGGGTTCCGGCCTCATCCACTGGGCAGAGCACGGGCAGACCATGCTTGCGCCCTGTGTTGAAGTCATCCACGCCATGGCCAGGCGCCGTGTGCACCAACCCTGTCCCTGATTCCGTGGTGATGTACTCCCCACCCACCACGATCGCGCTGCGGCGCTCGAGCAGGGGGTGGCTGTAGGTGATGCCAGCGAGATCGGCCCCCTTCACGGTGGCTTTGGCTTGAAGTGGGCGTTCAAGCTTGGTGGCGAGGGAATCGCAGAGTTCCGCGGCCACGATTAAAAGCCGTCCGTTGCCGTCATCCGCCAGGCAGTAGTCGAGGCGATCGTTGACCGACACCGCAAGGTTGGCGGGCAGGGTCCAGGGGGTGGTGGTCCAGATCGCCACCTGCAGGCACTGACTCAGGGCGTTGCTCTCTGCGGGGACGTCCAAGCCCTGCTCGTTGAGCTTGCTGCGCAGGCCTGTGGGTAGATCAACCACAGGAAATCCCACGTAGACACTGGGGCTGGTGTGTCCGTCGGGATATTCCAGTTCGGCTTCGGCCAGGGCCGTGCGTGAACTGGGGCTCCAGTGCACTGGTTTGAGCCCTCGGTAGATGTGCCCCTTCAGCGCCATCGTTCCAAAGACGTCGATCTGAGCGGCTTCGTAGTCCTTTTGCAGCGTGAGATAGGGGTGCTCCCAGTCAGCCCAGATGCCCCAGCGCTTAAAGCCAGCCATTTGGCCTGCAACTTGCTTGTGGGCGTAGACCGCAGCCTTTTTGCGCAACTTGATCGGGGTGAGCGCTTGACGCTGCTCTTGGCTCATGGCCTGGAGCACTTTGAGCTCAATCGGGAGGCCATGGCAGTCCCAGCCAGGCACGAAACGCACCTTCCGGCCTTGCATCAGGCGATGCTTATTAATGATGTCCTTGAGCACCTTGTTCAAGGCGTGGCCCATGTGCAGGGCGCCGTTGGCATACGGGGGGCCGTCATGCAGGGTGAACACCGGGCCGGGATTGTTGCGTCCCAGATCCAGGTCAATGCCTTTCTCTTTCCAGAAGGCCTGGAGTTCCGGTTCGCGGTGGATGGCATTGGCACGCATGCCAAACCCCGTCTCCAGCAGGTTGAGGGTGTCTTTGTAGGACGGTCGCTTATCAGCGTCCTGGCCTGTCTGCTGGGTCACGTTGGCGCTGCAGCAAAGGGGATTATCAGTCTTCGTCGGTGCGTTCTGTGTTTTCGGTTGTGCTCGCGGCTGTATTTGAGGCTGTTTCGATGGCGTTGTCAGCACGTCCGTCTTCAATGCTGTCCGTGCTCGTTTCAGTGCTCGTTTCAGCCTTGGTTTCGCTCTGGGCTTCAGAGCCGCTGGATGTTGCACTCACCACCTGTGTTTCTGGCGATGGTTCTGGGCTGTCTGGACGGACCCAGAGCTTCTTGCGTTGTGGATTGGTGTCTGGTGTTTCAGCTGTGGCGTCCTTGTCGTTGCTGGCCTCACTGCTTTCACTGCTCACACTGCTCTCACCGCTGGGAGGAGTGTCTATTGCTTCGCCTGTGGATGGCTGCTCAGGTCGCACCCAACGTTTGTTGGTTCCGGTTTTAGCGGCAGGTTTCAAGCTTTTGAGCGTGTCAGTTGTTGCGCTCACAACGCTGGCCAAAACGGTGGTGAGTTGTTGAAGGCTCGTGGTCCAGCGTTCCCGGGAGCCGAGTCTTTGTCGCTCTTCATCACTGAGTTGTTGCCAGCGGGCTTGCCCTACTTCTGCCCCTAGGCGGCTGATCAGCAAGCCAGCGCAGGCCACTCCAAGCATGGGAGCGCCCCGCAAGCGATCACTGCTGGTCACGAGGACCAGCCCAAGCAGCAGGACGACGGCTCCCCAGGCGCCATCGCGGGGACGACTCAGTTCTGTAGCGAGCAGTGGCAGCAGCAGCACGGCAAGGCCTGCCAGCAAACAGAGGTCTCCAGTGAGAGTGGCCAGCATCGGGGAATCGAGTGTCGACGTTGTCGCCATTCTGGGTCGATGTTTAGGATTCGCTTCTGCCCATCTGGCGGAATTGGTAGACGCGCTGGTTTTAGGTACCAGTGACTTCGGTTGTGCGAGTTCAAGTCTCGCGGTGGGCATTCCTTTTCCTAGATTGGTGTTGCTTGTAGCAGCAGGCAACACAGGAATCTTTCGATGACTCAGGCACTCGTACAACCGGAGAGCTCGGGATCGACGCCCCGGCTTCGGTCAGTGCCAAAGGAGTTTGTGGATCCACCTTCTGTATGGAATCCCACTGTTGGCTTGTTTTTAGGCGGGTACGGATTAGCAGCCTTGTCGATTTGGGGCTGGTTTGTCGGTGGCTGGCCATTGCCACTGCTCTTGATTTGCGGTTTCTTAGCGCTTCATTTGGAGGGCACGGTTGTTCACGATGCCTGTCACAACGCTGCTCATCCGGTTCCCTGGATCAACCAAGCGATGGGGCATGGCTCAGCCTTGTTGTTGGGATTTAGTTTCCCTGTTTTTACGCGGGTGCATTTGCAACATCATTCCCACGTGAATGATCCAAAAAATGATCCTGATCACATCGTGAGTACCTTTGGTCCTCTTTGGCTTATTGCCCCAAGGTTTTTTTATCACGAGTTTTTCTTCTTTCAGCGCAAGCTTTGGAAGCGTTGGGAGTTGATGCAGTGGGGATTCGAGCGAGCCATCTTTTTTACGATCATTGCTGCAGCAATTCGATTCGACTTTCTACCTTTTATTTTTAATTGTTGGTTTGCGCCCGCTCTCATGGTGGGGGTGACTCTGGGGTTGTTTTTTGACTATCTGCCCCATAGACCATTCTTGTCGAGAAATCGCTGGCAGAACGCTCGTGTGTATCCGGGCCGGACGATGAATTGGTTGATTATGGGGCAAAATTATCATTTAGTGCACCATCTTTGGCCTTCTATTCCATGGTTTGAATACAAGCCTGCCTATGAAGCGACCAAGCCCCTTCTTGACGCAAAAGAATCACCGCAGAGGCTCGGAATCTTTGAAACTCGCTCTGACGTTGTCAATTTCTTCTACGACATTCTGATTGGCGTTCGCAGTCATAAACCAAGGGGCAGCAAGATGCGTCCCGTTGCCAAGCTTCTGCCTAGCAGGAGGTTGAGGCGAGCCTGGCTCACGTTATTGCGGCGTACAGCCGTCACTCCGGCACGTCAGCGTTTCTAGGGCGTAACGCCTGCGTGCCGTTATCGGAATGTTGTGGGCCTAATCCGCGAGGATTTTGGGAACGCGGAAGAAGTCTCCTTCGCGTTGGGGGGCCTGATCTAGGAGGTCTTGGCGCACATCTGTATCTACAACAGTGTCTTCACGCGTTGCATTGACCACTTCCACAGCACGTGTCGTGGGTAAAACCCCCTCCGTGTCCACCGCTTGCAGCTGATCCACGTAATCGAGAATGCGCTCAAGCTGCCCCGTATAGGTGGCGATGGTGTCATCAGGCAGGTCAAGACGGGCAAGTTGGGCCACCTTGCGAACGTCGTCGGCGGTGATCTTGCTCATGTAGCGGAGAGAAAGGTTTCAAGATCCTCGCGCAGTGCCGTGACCGCCGTATCCAGCAACCCTGCTCCGTGTTCTGCTGTCGCGAGATAGGGGTGAGAGCCCATGCGGCCATCGGGATAGCGCCGGCGAAAATCGGCTGGGCCGTGAATGGCTCCGCATGGGGCGGGGTCAGGGAGGGGCCGTTGTTTTGCGATCAGGCTGTCGTGAAGATGGAGGGTGACAGCGATTTCGCTGGGGGTGGCATGTTGGCCTTCGCGATCGCCATAGAGCTCTCGGGCTTGGCGCATCACAGGCCCAGCCATGAACCAGTTGGAGAGTCTGCAGCGCAATTTTGATGCCACCGGAAGCCCTCGGCTGGCGGCCGTTCCATAGGCCTGGGCAAAGGCTGCTTTGGTCGTGGCCATGTTGCCTCCGTGGCCATTCACCACAAAGATTCGCTCGAATCCATGGGTGGCCAACGACAACACAAGGTCATGCATCACCGCCATCAGGGTGGCGGGCTGAAGACTCATCGTGCCCGCGAAGCCGAGATGGTGTTCGGCCATGCCATAGGCCTGAGCAGGAGTGACAAGCACTCCGCTGCGACGACCGAGCTCAAGCGCTACAGCTTCTGCTGTGAGGGCATCAGTCCCAATCGCACCTGTGGGTCCATGTTGTTCGGTGGAACCAAGCGGAATGATGATTCCTTTACAGCCTTTCAGGTAGGCCTCAACATCGGGCCAACTCTGGAGAGCCAAACGAATGGCTTCGGTGTTGGCTGCGGGGCCAGGCAGGGTGGCGTTCATGCCATCTCAATCAGTGGCTTGATGATCGCTCAACTCGCGCCTTAGTGCGCTGTGCCGTTGCCGTCGTACTTGTCGGTGTTGTAGTAGCCGCCTCTAGTACCGAAGTAAAAGGTGGCGATCACGAACAATCCGCTGCCAAAGACCAACACGGTCCCGAGATTGAAGCCGGAAAGGGCGGCGTCCATGGTTGGTAGGTCACTGCATTAATCATGCCAAGGTCTTGCCCGCTGAGTCGCCTTGGTGAGCTGATCGTCACCCGAGTAACGCTGATCTCAGGGCATGATCTCCTTGCCCTCTCCCTGAATCTCCAGCCAATCGCGCAACCAGGCGGTGAGCCAGATGAAGGGAAGGGTGTCAGCCAAAGCGGCAAGGGCTTTGAACAAATAGCCGCTGGCGATAAAAGCTCCCAGCTGAGGAAGCACCGCTTCCCCGGCGCGGATGGGCAACACATGGGCGGCGTAGTGGCTGATCAACACCACGGCACTCGTATCCACCAACTGGCTCACCAAGGTGGAGCCGTTGTTGCGGAGCCAAAGGGCCTTGCCATTCGTGCGCTCCTTCCAAAAGTGGAACATGCGCACGTCTACGAATTGGGCCGTGAGGTAAGCCACCATCGATGCCCCGACAGATCCGAAAGCCAGGCGTTGAATTTCAAAAAATGTGGATTCAGGAGCGCCATTCAGGCCTGGCATCAGGCCTCCAATCCACAGGATCAAAACCACCCATCCATTGAGCAAGAGGCCCACCCACACCACCTGAGTGGCCCTTTCCTCGCCCCACAATTCACTAATGAGATCGGTGCACAGAAAGGTCACGGGATAGGGGAGGGCGCCAACGGCCACCACGATCGGAAAGGACCCGATCTGCCCCAGAGCCAGAAACCTCGTTAGGCCAAGGATGTTGAGCATCCCCAGGGTGCCGAGAAAGAGCCCGGCCAGCACCAGAAACACCAGGTCTCGCCTGGCTTGGATTTGGCTTGTGGTGGTTGTGGGTGATGCCGACATGGGCGCGTCGTTCATCGGTTGCTTTGAGACAGTCTGGTCATTCGAGTTGTGTTGACATGTCATCTGGAGTGGCGTGGTGGTGTTGCCTGCGCTTGATGACAATGGGTTCTGCGGGTGCTGTATCCATGGATCAATCTCCTTCTCTACCCCTCTAGCCAGCCTGCCCATCGCCAAGGATTTCCCAGCTCTCACCCAATCCTTCTTCTGCCGTCCTGCAGAAGTTGTGGGACCTGAGTTGATTGGCTGTTTATTAGTGAAACGCCAACTTTCCGGGGAGTTGCTGTGGGGCTTAATTGTTGAAACGGAGGCGTATTCACAGGATGAGCCTGCCTGCCACGGCTATCGCCGCCGCTCACCGCAAAACGAAACCCTGTTTGGAGAGCCGGGGCGGTTTTATGTGTATGTGAGCTATGGCATCCACCACTGCGTGAATGTGGTGACGGATCGCAGCGATTGGGCCAATGGGGTGTTGCTTCGTGCTGTTGCCATGCCTGGCGAGCCTGAGCGGGTGGCCGCGGGGCCTGGTTTGCTGTCTCGGCGTTTTGAAATCAGCCGCCTTCATGACAACAGCTCCGCCTGTGGCGAGAATGAACTGTGGTTGGCCCCAAGGCCCTCCGTTCTCAATAGCCCAGAGCTTGTGACCACCACGCGGATCGGAATCTCTCAGGCCCAGGATTTGCCCTGGCGTTGGTACCTGAAGGCCTCCCGCAGCGTGAGCCGGCGTGCCCGAGGTGATCGGATGCCTCCTATGGGTCAGGCCTTCATTCCAACTCTGGAGTGGAAGCGATGAGTGGTTGGTCGCACCGGCATGTGCTCGATTTGGCTGCGTTCTCGCGAGACGACTACGCCACCGTGCTCGAGCTTGCCCATCGTTTTCGCTCGATGCCGGTGACCGGCGCGCGCAAACTTCCGGCCTTGCAAGGGCGACTGGTTGCCACCTTGTTTTTTGAGCCCAGCACGCGCACGCGCAGCAGCTTTGAGCTGGCCGCGAAGCGCTTATCCGCTGATGTGCAGAGTTTTTCCCCGTCCAGCAGCTCTTTGAGCAAGGGCGAATCTTTGCTCGATACAGCGCGCACCTATGTCGCGATGGGTGCTGATGTGTTGGTGATCCGTCATCGCTGCACCGATGTGCCCGCTCAGCTGGCCTTTGAGTTGGATCAAGCCGGCGAGCGCACCGTTGTGCTGAATGGTGGGGATGGTCAGCACAGCCACCCCAGCCAGGGCTTGCTCGATCTCTATACGCTTGCGCACCATTTCGATCCCCATCGCCCTCAACCCGAGGCCTTGCAGGGCAAGCGCATCGGGATTGTTGGCGATGTGTTGCATTCGCGCGTCGCGCGCTCCAACCTCTGGGCTCTCAGTGCCTGCGGCGCGGACGTGGTGCTGTGCGGGCCACCCAGTCTTGTGCCCGATGCCTTCGCAGACTTCTTGGAGGCTCCGCCGCCTGGGCAAACGGTTGATCCTGTCCATCAGCGTGGAACGCTGCAGATCAGCCGCAACCTGGATGAATGCTTGTCGGGCGCAGACGCTGTGATGACGTTGCGCTTACAACAAGAACGCATGACCGATCACCTGCTCACGAATCTGGATCGCTATCACCGTGACTATGGGCTCACCCATGAACGGTTGCGACGTTGTTCTTTTTCAGGCCCTGTGCTGCATCCAGGCCCTGTGAATCGTGGGGTTGAAATGAGCGGTGCCCTTTTGGACGACCGCTCGATCTGCTTGGTGGAGGATCAAGTTCGCAATGGAATCCCGATCCGCATGGCACTGCTTTATTTGATGGCGGCGTCTGATCCTGTGGCGGATTCGTCGCGGGCCTCAGCGCCAGCCTGAGCAGAAACACCAGAGATGGAATTGGCGTAGTAATTCATGGCTGCTTTAAGTGCCGCATCTGGAGCGGCAATCGAGGGTCCGCTGCCGCTCTTCATGGGGAATGGGGCGTCTGCGGAGTCGAGACCGATGTGCTGACTCGGCATGCCTGTGAGCAGCATTGATGAGCGTTGCTGCGACAGCACAGCAAACATCCACTTGATCAGCAAGGACCAGCGATTTTCTCGATCTGGCATGAAGGCCAGGTGTGCGGCGGCCCAAACAGCCCAGCCTGGGCTGCCACTGAATTTGAAGCCGCGGAGATCAGCAACGGCAGCAACGCGATCCAGCACGGCCATGCTGCCGAAGTCAAACCATTTGAAGTTCGGACGGTTGCTACCACTCATGATCGCGGCAATGTCTTTGCCAACAAAGCCACCCGCTTGGGTTGCTGGGCCTGCCATCCCGGGCAGTGGGTTGCCCGTGGAGGTGTGTTTGTAACTGCAGAGATCGCCAACGACTCGTATCTCTGGATGGTCTTTCACGCTGAAGTCGGCTTCAACAACCACTCTTCCGCCGCGATCCAATTCACAATCGATTGAGCCTGCAAGGGTCTTGCCGAGGTGAGACGGGCGCACTCCGGCCGTCCAAATCACGGTTGCGGCTTGAATGATTTGCTCGCCATCTGGAGTGCCAACGGTGACTTCTCCCGGCTGCATGCTCTGAACCCGCCCTTTGAAGAGAGTTTCTACCCCAAGAGATTCCAGGGTTTTTTGCGCAGAGGCCGATAACGACTCAGGCATCGCCCTCAGCAAGCGATCGCCCGGGTCGATCACGATGATTCTTGAATCATCAGGATCAAGCTGCTTGAACTCACGGCGCATCGCGTTGCGCATCAATTCGGAGGTGGCACCTGCCATTTCGCATCCTGTCGGCCCCCCTCCCACAATCACGACGGTCTGAAGAAATTTGCGTGCCGCGGGATCGGGTGTTTGCTCTGCCTGCTCCATGGCCATCAGCAAGCGACGACGAATTTCTTGGGCGTGCTCAAGAATTTTCATCGGTGGCGCAAAGGTGCGCCATTCTTCATGGCCGAAATAGGTGCTGCCTGAGCCCGTTGCCAGCACCAAGTGGTCGTAGTTGAGAGCTTTGTCTCCGAAATGGATCTGCTGCTTTTTGGCGTCTAAGCCCGTCACTTCTCCCAGCAGGACCTGAACGTTGCGCTGCTTGCCAACAAGCTGTCGCAGCGGTGTCGCCACATCGCCAGGGGCTACCAGGCCTGTCGCTACTTGATAAAGAAGCGGTTGGAACAGGTTGAAATTGCGCTTGTCAATCAACGTGACGCGCACGTCGGCCTGAGCAAGTGCTTTGCAGGCCCGCACTCCAGCAAAACCTCCTCCCACGATCACCACATGAGGGGCATCGCGAAGACGTTCTTCTGGTGGTTCGAGTTCGAGGAAGAAACGCTCAGCAGCCATGTTCCAACGAACAGCAGATCTAAATCCAGGCTATGGATCCCCTTCAAGATTGTCTGGATTTGTGAGTTCTTTAAAGCAACTTGAAGCCTTCTAATAAGAGGCCATAGAGCAACCCAATGCGTGACATGTCCAAGAGATCACGTCCCAGATGCTTTTTCTTGTCTCGTGCCCAATGCCGCCGGGTTCGCACCATGAACTCCCAGATCCCCACCGTAATCAGCGCGGACACTGGATCCATCAACGTCAAAGCACCTGCAATGGCTCCAATGCTGTTTCCCAAAGCAAAGCTTGCTCCGAGGGCGATCAACATCAACGATGCCCTTCTCCAGGGATTGACAGCCCACCGGTCAAGCCTTGCGGTGGCTTCTCCGAAACTAATTTGAAGCCGAGTCTTTTGAAGTCGAGCGGTCATGAATGGAACCCCTCAAGCTTCCTTATAACA
>ERZ891134.1597-NODE-1597-length-15117-cov-12.549861_pt1 | contig 15117 bp, 19 predicted proteins | sample MGYA00520888_ERZ891134 | MGnify/ENA primary metagenome ERZ891134 (study PRJEB32303, sample SAMEA104408692) | aquatic metagenome | biome: Brackish water; feature: Coastal; material: water | place: Baltic Sea | collected 2014-10-23 | depth 10 m ... | reverse complement strand
AAAAAACCTCGCAGGATCGGGCGGCAAGAATCTGATGGTGCTAAGAAACATCTTTCAAATCGACATTAGGAGGCAATTCCATGATTTTTTTCCTTCAGGAAGACATCGACAGCTACGAACGCTTCTGCGGTTGGTTCAACGCTGAGGCAGTCCCGCAGATCGAAGCAGCAGGCGGCTCGGTCTTGGCCCAGGGGGTAGAGCGAGACAACCCGCAGCGTTTGCACCTCGCGATGCAGGTGCCCGATCAGGCGACCCTTGAGGGCTTTTTGGCTAGCCCAGAGTTTACCGCTGATCGTCAGAACGCAGGCGTGAAGGTGGATACCACGGTCTTCACGTTCCTCGCAGACTGAGCTCTATCGGTCTCGACCGACGCCGTCGGCAGCGCTTGTTCGGTCGCAGCGGTCTGAGTCCTCAATCAGCGTAAACCGGAGGCGACGCCGGCCGATCCGACAGCACCAGCACCATCACCCAACATCGGAGTAAATCCGAGCAAATCGACGGGCCTGAGCGTCAACCTTGACGACCACTAATCGTGGTACTTCACCACACTGCGTGAGTTTCAAATCCTGAGAGGGAGACGATGGGGCGAGGTGTCTGGTATTTCAGATCGCCTAAAAAACTGCTGTTTGATGCTTGGAATTGTCGTCAGCGAGCCGGGACCGCGAACAATCCGACTCGCTGACGACGACCTTTGATTATTTTTTATCGGCGGCAGCGGCCGCACGGTCGTGATGTGTGGTGCGTTCGGCTTGCGCAACTGTCGCTGAATCCGGGCGGAGGGACGTGCCGACTTCATCGGCTACAAATTGGAGGCCTTTGCGCTCTTCGCCGGTCTTGTATCGGCGTGAGTTGGCGATAGTGACTGAAGCGATGGCGCTGGCAGTGGCTACTCGGGGAAGGCCCGAGCGGGTCATCGCTCCGACTTCGTGGGGCGTCGACGATCCGCCTTGATCGATTGCTTCTTCCTGGTGCGTCATTCGGTCCGATGGAGCTGACTTCCTCCGGGCGATTCCGATATGGGATCCTGGCGCTATGAACCTCACGGACTTCTTCCTTCAGGTCGGCGTGGAGTACGACCGTATGGATGGCCTGGAGAGTGACCGACGGACTTCCCGTTGTTCCGCCAACTCCAGAACGAGTTGCCGAGATGCTTGCCGCCGGCGGAGTTTCTGGTGAAACGATTCTTGGTGAAGTGCCGACACGAGATGTCTTGGTGGCCGCCGAGAAGGTTGCGATTAATGCCGTGATGGCGGGCTGTCTTCCCGAGTATTTCCCCGTTGTCTTAGCGGCGGTGCGAGCTTTCCTCCAGCCCAAAGCGAATGCTCACTCAACGACAGCCACACTGGCGGGAGCAGCACATGCCGTCATCGTGAATGGTCCCATTCGTCATGACATTGGTGTGCATGGGGGCCAAGCATGTTTCGGCCCAGGTTTTCGTCCGAATGCAACGATCGGCCGGGCGCTTCGACTCGTGATCCGTAACGTGTGCCGAACAGTCCCGGGAGTTCTTGACCGCGCCAGTTTCAGTTGGCCTCTTCGCTATTCTTTCTGCTTTGCAGAGGATGAAGAAGCAACTGGATGGACGCCGCTTCACGTCAAACTTGGTTACGAACGTGAACAAAGCGTTGTGACGATTCAGTCAATCATGCGCTTGTTCCAAGTCACCGAGTTCGCCCCCGAGTCTGAAGAAATTCTCACGACTGCGTACGAGATCGCCCGCCATATGGGCCTGCAGCGCGACGAATGGGCGGGTGATGGACGGAGTGTCGTCCTTGTTATCGGTCCGGAGCACTATCGCCGCCTTGTCGCCGACGGGTGGACGAAAGAATCAATTGCTGAATGGTTGTACCCGCGTCTTGTCGCCGATACAGCGGGCAAGTTTGATCAGAAGGTCACACTCGCGAGCCCCGACAACATTTGGGTCGTGACTGCTGGTGGGCCAGGAATTGCACAATCGTGGTGGTTCATTCCGCATCTTGCGACACCAACCCACGAACGTATTCTTCGTTAGCTCCCTTGGTGCGAATCAGTGCTTGCTGAGTAAAGGATCGTCTCGTCGAGGATCGTCGACCTCAACTTCGACCCGCGACGAGTAACTGCGGTTGATGGCATCGGTGAGCATGTCGGCCAGCAGGTCAGGCGGGATGATGCATTCGGGGCAATTTGAATCGGAGACGTCGACGGCGACGCGAACGAGCCCGTTCGCTTCATCGAATTCCACCAAGTGAAGATCGGCGCCGTCTGCTCGAAGAAGGACTCCTGCTTCGAAGACTGCGTCGGTAATTGAGTCAGTGGACATGTGAAACACCTCGGTTTGAGTCGTTGATGCGAGTTTTGTTCCGGACCCGACGTACTTTTCGAATGACCAACCATACGAAGACAACAAGCAGGACAAGTCAGTTGCAAATTTCAAGCTGTCAAAGCCGGCACGTAGTTAGGTGAAGTGTTATTTGGTATCAAGTTAGTAAATGGCCCGTGCTCCGGCAATCATGAAGTCGATGGCGTGGCTGTTAGAAGTTAAGAGGAAGGCCAGGGCGTGGCCAGTTCACGCGTGCTAGCCGGCCTGAAGCTGACATCGTGATCCAAGCGGTACACATGTCCTCTCCTCCGAAACAAATATTTGTTGTCATGAAATCCGGCACTTCGATGTGTTCGAGAGATTCATCAGGACGGATCACGCAGATGCCATGGGAGATAGCGGCAATAACTACCGAACCGTCTGCCTCAACGGCCAGAGAATCAAAATGATTTGGAGTCGACACCACGATGCGCGGTCGTCCTTCGATTTGTCCAGGAGCGATGATGTCCCATGCCAGTAGACGACCGGTGTTTGTTTCAGCGACATAGAGAGTGAGTCCATCGGGAGAGAGGCCGACCCCATTGGGGCCGGTTAGGCCACGCGCAGCCTGTTTCAATCCCGTGCCGTCAGCGTGCGCGTAGTAGAGCGCGCCTCGATCCATCCAGGTTTCACCCATTTTTCCGAGGTCGGTAAACCAAAAGCCTCCGGTTTTGTCGAACACGATGTCGTTCGGGCCGAGAAATGGTTGGCCATCAAATCCATCAAACAAGCGAGTGATGGCTCCGGTCGTTGCGTCGATTCGATCGACCCATCCACCGGTGAACCCCTCGGGTTTCGAACATCCGCTCTCATCGATGGGAACAGTGATTCCGTTGCGAACGGACCACGGGAAGCCACCATTGTTCACGACATAGAGAGCTCCGTCAGGACCGAGAGCGGCACCGTTTGGCCCTCCGCCGGGCACTGCGAGAGTTTGCGAAGTGCCATTGGCATCGGTCCGCATGATTCGCCCGCCGCGGACGTCAACAGTCACGACGTCTCCGTTGGGCATGGCCACTGGACCTTCAGGGAATCCGAGTCCCTCAGCAACGATTTCCATAATTTCCCCTTCGACCTGACGTTAGGTCAATCGGCAGGGACAATGCCGTGGAGAGCTACTTCACTAGTCTCTGCCCAGAGGTCACAGAATGGGGGAGCGTGAGCCAACGCCAAGAACTACCCAAGAATGCTTCTCAGATCGACGCCGATTGGCTCACCGATGCACTGCAGGCGACCTATCCCGGAGTCGAGGTTGCCACCGTTGCACTTGTTCAAAGTTCTGAAGCGACCAACCTGCACGTAGTAGTGAAGGTTTCCTATCGAAGGTCACACGGCGCGCCGGAGTCGATGTTTTGCAAGTTGCTTCCCTTGGATGATCGAAGATCGGCCATTGCCGCGACGTCAATGGGTCCGAATGAGCTGCGGTTCTACCGAGATCTCGCCCTGCATCTCCCACTTCGTGTCCCACAATTCCAAGCGGGTATGCACGACCCCTCCGATGACTCCTTTGTGCTGGTGCTTGAAGACCTCAATGCTTTGGGCTGCGAAGTCAGCAACGGCATTCGCGGAGTGACTGCCGATGAGGCCGCCGGGGCACTTGCAGATCTTGCCGCTCTCCACGTTCGATTTGAGAACCATGAGCGAAGAAATGTCGAAGCCAGTTGGGTGCAGGAACTTGCTGTTGGCAGTTCATACGGATCGACGATGTTGCAGTTCGGACTCGAAAACCATCGAGACCGATTGAGCGACGACTTCGCCCAAATCTCGATGGTGTATATCAATCAGCGCGAACGACTGCATGAGCTCTGGACAACGGGTCCGAAAACAGTGGTTCATGGCGACCCCCATATCGGAAATATTTTTTTCGATTCTGGTCGTATTGGTTTTCTTGACTGGGGGATCATCAACGTGAATACCCCGATGCGTGATGTGAGTTATTTCCTCAATATGGCGATGGATATTCAGGAGCGACGAAACAACCAAGAGGAACTTCTCCAGCATTATCTGAATGTTCGTCGTTCGATTGGTGGAGCGGAGATATCCTTCGATGACGCTTGGAGTGCCCACAGAATTCACGGCGCTTATTGCGTTGTTGCCAGTTGCCAAGTGGTGACATTTCCACCAGATGCCACGCAGAACCGAAAAATATTTGCAGAAGCATTTTTGCAACGGGCAGAAGCGGCTATCGAGGACCTTGAGTCATTACGCGCTATCGAACGAGCGATGTAACTGGCTCTCTCTAAAAAAGAGACGCCCACCTGTGGCACCGAAGAAGTCAGTTCGTTGCGACTCAGAGAAGGCGCGAGTGGCTTTGCGAGCAAGCGTCAACTTTCCCTCGTAGTCACTGCGTTGATCTTGAGGATGGTCTGAGCCCCAACACATTCGATCGGAACCAAATCTGCTGGCGATGCGCTCGATAAGGGGAGCCGGATCATGATGAGTTCGCTCGGCGCTTTCAAGTACATAGGACGAAAGTTTTAGATGTATAGATGGGATGTCAGCTAACGACATGAGCATGGTTTCGCCGTCTCCTTCGACCATGTCCATGAAGCCACAGTGGTCTAGTGCAACTAATGCCGCTGGAGTGGTTTGGGAAAGTTCGCCAACCTCTATGAAGCGGTCAGCAAAAATGCAGGGGACAATGGTGACGCCATGGGCAGCAGCAAGTTCCCAAACTGTCTGGGCTCGCCCGTCGGTAAGCCACATGGTTTTATTCTCCCCGATGCCAAAGAGACGCACGCCGCTAATCAAATGACCAGTCTGTGGATCGGTGAGTAAATCGTGAAGGGTGGTAGCAGGATCGGCGGCTTGCATATCGATTGCTGTGACGAATCGAGTTCGGTCGGGATAGCGCGCTACGGCGTGGGCAGCACAAGTGCAGTCGTAGGAATATGCGCCGACAGCCTGAACCACCACCGCTTTATCAACCGCGTGAGCATCAAGTGTGTCGATGAGTTCATCAATGGTGCCTCCGGTGCGCCACCAGTCACTTGTTCGTGAAGCGATTGATCGGTTGGCAACGGTGGGGTAGCGCGGATCATCACCGCAAGCGACATGGGTATGGGTGTCGATGATCATTAGTGCTGTTCGAGTCCGAGACTCGTAATGAACATTGCAATGATGCGCTCGAGGGTGACGTCGGGGTCGGCATCGAGTGTCAGTCGGCCGTCGCGACGCAATGCGGTGAATCCGTGGATTGTCGAAAACACAATTCGGTACCAGTGAATTGAATCGGTGTTGTCGAGACCACAGGAAGCAAACACAAGATTCAGGGGGCGAGAGACCAACGCCATGGTGGCGAGAATTTCAAGGTCCTCACCAGGCGGTACGAGGGTCGCATCAAACAGTCCGGGTCTCTCGAGTGCAAAGTCGCAATAGGCATGCACGATGGCCGAAATTGCATCGGCTCCGGCACGGCCGATAGCCGCAGTGGTGAGACGTTCTGCGAGTTCGTGGAGTCCGCGCAGTGAGAGTGCGCGGCGCAGGCCGTCAACGCCGTCTACATGGGCATACATCGATTGAATTCGGATACCCAGTCGCTCGGCCACCGGCCGCAGGCCAACAGCGTCAAGGCGGCCCTCGGCATTGAGCACCGCAACTCCAGCGTCGATCAGCGATTCCCTGTCGATTCCGACGACTGCAGCCATGAACGAACCTTATCAGGCTATGGTCTGATAGGGTTAGACAGTCAAAGAGAAGACCAATCACCTCTGATGTAGACAGCTCGATAAGCGACGGAGAGGACATCGTGACCACTACCGAAGCAGGTGTTTACCTGCCCGAATTCGTCGAACTCATCGATGAATCACCGGAGTCGATGTTCGCCATGCTTGAGTCACGCGGACTTGGAGACGGACTCCCGATGGTGGCGCCAACAAAGGCACGGGTAGAAGCGATGTTGGCGCACGCCAGCGGTGAGAGCGATGAAGTTCTTTTCACTCTTCAGCCGCGATCGGGTGTCGTCACCCGCCGAGTCGTTGCCATCAACGCAGTGATGGCCGGTTGTGCTCCTGAGGTGTTTCCTGTCGTTCTCACTGCTCTTCGCGCACTGGCCAGACCGGAAATCAACCTTCGTGGCGTCAATGCAACAACTCACCTGGTGGCGCCAATGGTGATTGTGCATGGTGAAGTCATTCGCACTGCAGGTTTCAATTCAGGGGTTGGGGCGTTTGGCCCTGGCAATCGCGCCAACGCCACGGTAGGCCGCGCCGTTCGACTGATCATGCTCCATGTTGCTGGAGCGAAGCCGGGTTTCGGCGACGCGGCTACCCATGGGCAGCCGGCCAAGTACACATTCTGCGCCGCCGAAAATAGTGATGCGACGCCGTGGGAGTCCTATCCGATGTCGGTGGGCATCGACTCGCCAAGTGCTGTGACTGTGCATTGCGGCGAAGGTCCACACAATGTTCACGATGCAGAGGCGGCTGGCGATCCAGCCCTAATCTTGGACAAGATCGCATCGGCAATGACGTCACTGGCTCAAAACAATGCGCCGATCAGCCAGGCCGAGTATTTCATTATTCTCGGGCCTGAACATGCTGCATCAATTGCAGAACGAGCAATGACGCGACGCGATGTGTCGAACTATCTCTTCAACACCGCAAGGATGCCAGCGCGCGTATTTCGAAAACATTTTCAGGAACTTGCCTGGGCGAACTGGATGAAAGCGGTTGCAGACGACGAACTTTTGCCAATGACCGGTGATGCCGAGAACATTCGGGTTCTCGTCTCGGGTGGACCGGGAAAACATTCACTCGTGGTCCCGTCTTGGGGCATGACTCGCAGCGTTACGTTGCCATTGGAAGGTTGAGATGAGTGTCTCGGTGTATCTGCCGGATTCGCAACCCGGTCCGACGAGTGCATCTCTTGCGCCGTCTCCGTCATCACTCAACGGTTTGCGCATTGGGGTCCTTGACAACGGAAAGCCGAATGCCGAGGTAGTGATGATCCGGGCGGCTGAGTACCTTGCTACCCGCACGGGAGCGATTGTTTCAGTCATAACGAAGAAAGGTCCGCTCGGACTTTCTGCGAATGCGGCAATTCCACTCGCCCCCGACCGCCTTGAATTGTTAGTTGCTGAATGCGACATCATTCTCACTGGCGCCGCCGACTGTGGTTCATGCACGGCATATTCGGTCCACGATGCGATCGAGCTCGAAAAACATGGCAAGCCAACGGTCGTAGCAACCACCACGCATTTTGAACCAGTGGCGAAAACACTCTCGACTTCGTTCGGAGCTCCTGAAACTCGCTTGCTTGTGCTCCCCCACCCCATCGGTGGAACCGACGAGCGAACACTTGGCGCTTGGGCTGAGGCGGCTTCAGATCGTTTGATCGCGCTGTTTACCGGAAAGCGGTAGGCCATGTCGATCACGATTGATCTTTCAGGCGAATGCGCACTGGTCACGGGTGCGGGGGCGGGGATTGGTGCAGAGATTGCACGCTGGTTGGCACGAGCGGGGGCACATGTTGCTGTGCATGACATTCGCGAGAAGGAAGCCAGTTCTGTTGTTGCATCGATACTTCGCGAGGGCGGTCGGGCCTTTGCCGTTGTGGCAAATGCTCGTGACGATGCGGCCTTAACCGGAATGATCGACGATGTTGCCGATCGCTTTCGAGGTCGTCTGACCATTGCCGTCAACAATGTTGGTATGTACGGAGAATTTTCACCTGGTCCGTTTACCGAACTTGATGGTGACCACTGGCGGGGATTGCTTGAACAGAACATTGTCATCACTGCACTCGCAGGTGCTGCCGAAGCGCGACACATGATTGCATCTGGAGGTGGCGTCATCCTCAATGTGAGTTCGGGAGAGACGACCCGACCGGCCCCGTTCATGTCTGCATATGCTGCGGCGAAAGCGGCGATTAATCATTTGACTCAAACGATGGCTGTCGAACTCGGGCCCCATGGCATCCGAGTTGTGGCGATTGCTCCTGGCACGACGATGACCGAGACCGTCGTCGAGGTACTCGATCAAGACCACGTAGACGCGCTAGTGGACGCCACCCCGCTCCGACGGATGACCGAGTTTGATGAGTTGGCTCGCCTTTCAGTTTTTCTTGTGAGTGACCTTGCCCGTTGCATTACTGGTCAGTTGATCCTTGCTGATGCAGGAGCGCATCTTTCGCGATCAAGACCGGCCAATCGGTCGGCATCAAAAAATGATTGATGAGACTTCCGTTCAATCAGCGTTGATCGCAGTGCGCTCCGTTCTCCACTCTGACGGTGGCGATATTGAGCTACTCGCTATTGATGGCGACGCGGTGCGTCTGCGACTTCTCATCGAAGACGCGCAGTGTGCCGAATGTGTGCTCTCGCGATCGATGTTGGAGTTAGTTGCGCTGGATCTGATGCGGTCTGCACTGCCGAGTCTGAAAGCGGTGGCAATAGAAGATCCCCGTGAACTTTAACGAGAACGGTCGGCTTCAGCGTTCTGATCTGCTGCTCTCCTGCGGCCAAAGGCGGTCGACTTCGGACTAAGCGATCTTCAGAGTGGAATTCAATCGCGCGGAATGAATTCGGAGTCAAGCTCCCACGGGCGAATCGGTGAATTTTCGATCACCCAAGTTTGGAGATCTTTGTCCCAACCTGCGATCACGGCGATGCCGACAAAGATGAACAGCACTCCGAGGCCGCGGCGGAACCACCCGTGCGGATCGGCGGCCCAACGTGCTTTGCCGATGGCGCGCTGGCCGAGCAGAGAAATGATGAGCAGTGTGCCGCAAAGCCCGATGGTGTAGGCGAGGAGCATCGTGATCCCGCGAATAAATGAGGCGGGTAGCACCGTAACGATGACGTATCCGTACAACGGGCTGCATGAGGTGAATACGGGGCCGAGCGCAGCTCCAGTCAACACTGCACCCGATACGCCCTGTCGCTGTCGTGCTTCGACAAGACGTTTCGTACTGCGGCTCTGTAGAGAGAGCCGCATCGACACCGCTTCCCACAAAGAAGGGAATACTGAGATGGCACCAAGTGCGATGAGCAATATCCCGCTGACCCATTGCCACACCTCGGTTGGCACACCGATGAGTGCAGTACTCGCCTTCAAAATCAGCGTGAATAGCACCACTGATATTCCGAGCGACGCAGTGATGACTATCGCTCGTTGTCGAGCCTTGCGCCCCGACTGGTCGATTGAACCTCCGACGACTACGGGCAAGAGCGGCAGCACACACGGAGCCAGTGTGGTGAGTACACCGGCTACTAGCGCGCCGACAACGAGAATCAGATTGCCTTCTCCGCAATCTCCTGCGCCGTCAGGCTGCCAGACCACTTCGCCACTTCGTTACCGTCGGAGTCGATCTGAACAAAGGTGTGCTGCAACGTCACCCCGTACTGACGCTTCAAGTCGGTCTCCGAATCGAAGTCGACCGACACAATCACCAAGTCAGCTGGAATGGCCGAAGGATTTGCTTCTAAGTTGCCGCGCGCTTTCTTGCACGTTGAACACCATGTCGCATTGAAGAACAGCACCACCTTCGACTCTGAGTACGAGTCTCTCGATGCCTCAAAGTCGGAGAGCAAAATGTACGCACCAGCACCACCGGGAGCTGTCTCGGTTGTGGGGTTGGACTGTGCATTGGGCTGGCTTTCAGCTGAACTTGGCTGCTTCGCATCGCCTGAAGCAACTGTGGAGTCCGAAGACGAACCGCACGCGCCCGCAGCCAGCGCTAAGACGATGGTGAAACACACAATCCGTAATGTCGGGATTGGCTTGGTCTTTCTCGCGAGACGTTTTCTCATTCGTGAAGCATATGTGTGTAGCTGCGTAATTAGCCGTCAGTGATAGTTCTGGGGTCGAGGCTTTAGGTATTTGGAGTTGCTGCCGATGGGTTCTCCCACTGAATTCAACGAGCTGACGTAGGGACAGAGACCCTCGATGACATGCACGGGTCATCACTTCGAAGCATTTCCTGAGTTGCTCCATGGGCGATTGGGGGATGGCCCGGAATGCAGCGGTGTAAAGCGCGCTCGGAGGGACTCGAACCCCCAACCTTCTGATCCGTAGTTTCGCCTGACCGTAATCAGTAGTCCTCAGTGATCGTCAGAAACACCATATTTTTTTGGGTTTCTTTGCTCTGACGTACTCACCGATCATCACCGATTATCTGTGGCGTTACCCCCCGAGTTCCCCCCTGCTGAACCCGCATAATCGCAAAATCAGATCGCTACCTTCGAAGGTCCACTATTCGAAAGAGAGCGAAACATGCCAGCAAGAAAGTGTCGTAACGGAGAAGGAACGAGATACAAGGACCGATCAAAAAATCGATGGATCGGGGAGGCCATGCTTCGCGATTCGCTGGGCAACCCGGTGCGCCGGAGAGTTTCTGCGAAAACCGAGAAGGAATGCCTCAAGAAATTGAAGGAGACGATCGCCCGGCATGAATCGGGAGCACGGTCGCTCGATCCCTCAATGACGATCGAAGAGTTCGCTCAGCAGTGGATCACCAAGATCCTGCCGTCACTCGACCGGAAGTCTTCAACCAAGAGCCAATACGAGTACCTCTGTAAGCAGTACGTCATCCCTACATGGGGGCAGAAGAAGTTGATCGAGGTTCGGATTGCCGACGTTGATCGTGGCCTCGTGGCTCTTGCAAAGAAGGACTTGAGTAAGGACACGGTGCGATTGGCGCCCAGTGCAATGCTTGGGTACTCGGAAACGAATGGTCGCAAACGTCGGAGCATGCATCTCGGACTTACCCGAAAGCCCCATCCAGAAAATTTGGCGATGCTCCGATCCTTTACCGCAATGTCGTGCGGGGCCGTTCCAGGTTATTGGAGTGTCTCCTGTTTCACTGATCGCACGGTCCGCAGAGGTCAAGAGTGAGTCAACTTTTCCGCCCAGGGTTAGCCAATCCTGAAGCACTTCGGAATTGCTTTTACCGATGAGAACTTTATTCCGGAATGACTTCAGCAGGTCACTGGCAGAGGGAAGTGGTTCGGTGATGTTCTCTACGCTTCCTTTCGATGACCCGCTTGAACATTGAACGAGCGATGAACTCGTAGTTGATGGGTCACTGCTTTGCAGTGCGCAAAAAGGCACAATTGGACCTGCGAAAGTGGAGTCTTCGTCCAACTGATCGTTAGGTTGGCGGTGTCGCAGGGAATCAAGCGGGAGTCGAATGTTTGTGGAGATCGTTGGACCTGAAGGTGAACGACTTAAAGTTGGACCACCGCAACCCGGAGATGGGCGTTGGATGTGGGAAGTTGCCCGTGCCGCGGGCGGTCTTGACGTGAACAGTGCCTACGCGTATCTGCTGTGGGTCAGGGACTTTTCCGAGACGACATCAATTGTCCACAAAGGCGAGGATGTTGTTGCTTATTGCACCGCATACATGCGCCCTGACGCAACAGAGACTCTATTCATCTGGCAGGTCGCAGTTGCACCGACTCACCGGCGACTGGGGCTCGGTCGAGCAATGCTGAGCGATCTTGTTCTGCGTTCGGGAGCATCGGCGATGGAAGCAACCGTGACTCTCGGTAACGAATCGTCTTGGCGACTCTTTCGAAATTTCGCTGATTCCTGTAACGCTAACGTAACTATTACGGAACTTTTTACTGAATCAGATTTCCCAGATGGACATGATGCAGAGCAACTGTTGCGGATCGAACCGCTCTAGGGACGTGGTTACTCGCTTCATTGTTGATTTTTAATGTGCGAAGGTCTCTGAAACATGGCGGATATACCGCGGTTGAAGTTGTGGACACGGTGTTACCGTCGGAATCAAACACAAATCAATTAATGTCCAAAGGCATGTGACTTGGCTATCCGACATAGCCGAAACCGCAGCAGCTGGTGAACCCACTGGTGTCGGCAGTACGACCTTTTTGGGTCGATTCGCGCTGACGGTTGTGTGTCGTTTGCACTGGGCGAAGGAGCGCTAATCGAAATGGTAGATCTCAGTGTTTTTGAGACATTGGAGTCAGAGGTCCGCAGCTACTGCCGTGATTGGCCAACTGTGTTTAACCGAGCGTCGGGTAGTCGCATGTGGGACACGGATGGAGTGGCCTATGTCGACTTCTTTGCTGGTGCAGGTGCACTCAACTACGGCCACAATTTTCCAGCGCTCACGGATGCATTGGTGGAGTATTTACGTGACGATGGAATCATTCACTCGCTTGATATGAGCACTGTAGCGAAAGAGCGATTTCTTCAAGTATTTGATGAGAAAATTCTTCGTCCCCGGGGACTCAACTACAAAGTCCAGTTCCCCGGTCCCACTGGCACCAATTCAGTGGAAGCCGCTCTCAAATTGGCCCGAAAGGTAAAGGGCCGGGAGCAGATCGTTAGTTTCACGAACGCGTTTCACGGAATGACGCTTGGCTCGTTGGCGGTGACGGGAAATGCAATGAAACGCCGGGGAGCTGGAGTGCCGCTTTCACACACGACATCGCTTCCTTACTGCAACTTCCTAGAGGAGGGGAGCAGCATTGGACTTCTCGAGGCTCTGCTCTCCGATGGCGGGAGCGGACTTGACCAACCGGCTGCAGTCATCGTTGAGACAGTTCAGGGCGAGGGTGGAATCAATGTCGCAAGTTGGAACTGGTTAAGGCGGCTTTCGGAATTGTGCGCTGAGAATGACATATTGCTCATTGTTGATGACGTCCAGATGGGTTGCGGACGCACTGGAACTTTTTTCAGCTTCGAGCGAGCTGGAATCCAACCTGACATCGTCTGTCTCTCGAAATCAATCAGTGGCTTTGGTTTGCCCATGGCGCTCACGTTGATGAAGCCGGAACTTGATGTGTGGAATCCGGGCGAACATAACGGAACATTCAGGGGGAACAACGCCGCCTTCGTCACCGCGGCGGTCACCCTCGATCAGTTCTGGTCCGACAATTCGTTTGAAGGTGAAATCGAAGAAAAGGGATCTCTAGTGAGTCGCTCTCTCGCATCAATTGCAGGTCGACACCCTGATCTTGGAGTAGATACACGAGGTCGCGGAATGGCAGTGGGACTCGTGTTTGATGACCCAAGACTGAGCAGCGCAGTCTGTAAGGAAGCGTTTTCCAGCGGGCTATTGGTTGAATCTGCGGGACCGGCTGGTGAGGTCGTGAAACTCATGCCAGCCCTCACGATCGACAACGACGATTTGCTAGAGGGGCTCACGATCCTCGCCAATTGCGTCGATCGTGTTGCGGAATTTGAGTCAGCTCACCCGATGATGAGGGCAAAGTGATAGTGCGCAGCCTCGAGGCGATCGTCGGCACCGATCGAGACGTGGAGTCTGACAATTGGCGAAGCCGAAGGTTGATTCTCGCTGATGATGGAGTCGGTTTTTCGCTACATGACACCGTTCTGTCTGCAGGGACCGTGACAGACATGTGGTATCGGAACCATGTCGAAGCGGTGTATTGCATTGACGGTGAAGCATTACTTGAGGACAAAGCAACCGGAGTCGTCCACCGCGTCGTTCCCGGAACGATGTACCTGTTGAATGATCACGATCGCCATCGGCTAACGGTGGTATCGGATCTCCGAGTCGTATGCGTATTCAATCCGCCATGCACTGGGCAAGAAGTCCACGACGAGGATGGTGCCTATCCACTTCTTGACGAGATGGCGGGAGGCGGGCAATAGCCATGGTGAACTCAGCAGTCTCGGAGTTTGAGGGTTACGCAACGCGCGCTCTCGATGCGCCAAGCATGGTGCCGAGACGAGAGCCTGTTGTATTTGGGTGTGAGGCTGATGGACCTTTCGATGCCGACCAACTTCAAACCTACGAACAGCAAGGGTTTCTCGTAATTGATGAATTGGTTGACTCTGATTTCATCGATGCATTGAGAGACGCACTTAGTCGAATTGTCAACGATCCGGCTCTATCCGATGACGAACGTCTCGTTCGGGAACCTGGGAGCGATGCCGTTCGAAGCGTGTTCGAAATCCACCGCCTAGATCCGATCTTTGCCAATCTCGCGACTGATCCACGAGTACTCGGTCGGGTTCGTCAGATACTCGGGTCAGAGGTTTATCTCCATCAAACGAGAGCGAACCTCAAACCAGGATTCCGGGGCAAAGAATTCTTCTGGCACTCCGATTTCGAGACGTGGCATGCGGAAGACGGGATGCCGACGATGCGAGCACTCAGCATCTCGATTTCGCTAACCGCAAATGAGGTCCACAACGGAAGCCTCATGATAATCCCAGGTTCGCACCGCACCTTTGTGGGGTGTTGCGGTGAGACACCATCGGATCACTACCGAGATTCGTTGCGAGCCCAGCAAGTGGGAATTCCGGGCGAGATGGAGCTGAGTCGTCTTGTAGCCGATGGGGGAATTGAGTTGATAACCGGGCAGGCGGGATCGGCAGTCATGTTTGATTGCAACGCCATGCACGGATCATCGGGAAACATCACACCGTATTCACGAAGCAATCTTTTCTACGTTTTTAATAGCGTGGAGAATGCCGTTACTGAACCGTTTGCCGCAGAAGTTCCTCGCCCAACGTTCATTGCTGCACGTCAGGTCGAGGCACTTCGCTGAGGTGCGCGATTGTCTACTGGTGCATTGCATTGTTGGAGTAGTGCGACAAACGCTACGAAACAGTCGGAACCCTTTTTCGCCGTTGACCGAGAGCGTTTGACCGACACCGAGTTCACTTCCCTTACTGCCGCGGCCAGATCGCCTGCGCTCATCGCTCGCTGCAGTTCACTCACCCGCTCGATACCCGCAGCACCGAAGCCGACCCGGTAGGAACAGCTTCAGCCTTCTGAACTGCACGTATGTGGCGCGCTCGGAGGGACTCGAACCCCCAACCTTCTGATCCGTAGTC
>ERZ891134.1596-NODE-1596-length-15123-cov-4.518317_pt1 | contig 15123 bp, 13 predicted proteins | sample MGYA00520888_ERZ891134 | MGnify/ENA primary metagenome ERZ891134 (study PRJEB32303, sample SAMEA104408692) | aquatic metagenome | biome: Brackish water; feature: Coastal; material: water | place: Baltic Sea | collected 2014-10-23 | depth 10 m ... | reverse complement strand
GTATTGTATCCGTTTAACGGGTTCACGTTAGATCCGATGATTGCGGGCGCTGCGATGGCGTTCAGTTCGGTATCGGTGGTGTTGAATAGCCTACGTATTAAATTGTAAATTGTTAATTGTCAGTTGTCAATTGTCAGTTGTCAATAATATGAAATTGTAAGAAATCATTGACCATTAACCATTAACCATTATAACAGTATTTTTGCACCATGGAAACAATCAAGAAAGTATACAAAACGAACATCAACTGCAATAATTGTTTGAGCAAGGTAAGTCCGAAGATGTCGGAGTTGGAGGGGGTAGTGAAGTGGGAGGTAGATTTGGCGCATGCGGATCGATTGATGACGGTAGAGGCGTCGGAGAAGGTATTGGCAAAAGTAGAGGCTACGGTCGCGAAAGCTGGATTTAAGGCCTCAATTGCGGATTGATATAGCGCTAATATTTTACAAATTCACGATTTTTAACGCGATTGAAAGCGCTTAATTTTGAGTGTAATCAGAATGGAGTAAAGCAATTGAATTAAAACAAAAAGCGTACATGTAAGAGGCATGTACGCTTTTTTTAAGGATCGATTAGGACAATTTTTTGTCCTAATGCGGAGCTGTAGGCATTAAAGGGTTTTTTATTTAATGATTTGAATTTTCCTGGTATTTTCTCCTCGTGAAGAGTTTATTTTCAACAAATAAATTCCCTCCGGCATATCCTGCAATAAGAGTGAGGCGCCCGTATTTCCATCGAGATTATAAGATTGTTTAGTGAATAACAAACTACCTTCTAAACTGTAGATATTAAAGCCAATTTCGGGTTCAAATCCATTGAATTTGATGGTGAAAATATCGGCAGATGGATTGGGTGACACCCTTAAATTCTCCAATCCGAACGTATGGATGGAACTATTGCTTTGAGCTACAGTAACATCAAAATATAAAGTGTCGCTATTGCACGGAGGGTTATTAGCAACGAGCATTACTCTAAATGTTCCGTCTTCACTAAACGTGTAGGTAGTAGTGGGTTGGAAACTCTCATTTCCGTCGCTAAAATTCCAGTAAACATTGGCTGCATTAGTTCCGTTGAAGGTAAATTCTACTTTCCTATCTTTTAAGATATTATAGGTATAGGCTGCTTTCGGTTGAAGCACGCCATAGATGTCTTTAGTTCTAATTGTTTCACAGCCGGCTCCATTTTTAACGGAAACTTGATAGGTTGATTTGTCACCATTGGCAGGTGCCCAGGTAGTTCTGGTTGTAGCGCCTGTATTCCATAGATAGGTCAGTCCGCCACCTCCCGCGTTGGCGGTCAATTGTACAGAGTCACCTTCACAAATTACGGTATCGGTTGCAGTGATAGTTACATTAGGTCCGTTTTGAATTTGGACAAAGAAATTTCGAGTTCCTTTACAACCGTTATCATCCGTGCCGGTTACGGTGTAAGCGGTATTGGTTGAAGGAAGGGCGAAAATAGTATCTCCTGATTCTGCGCTAAGTCCAGTAGTTGGCGACCAGGAATAGGTAGTGGCACCACTCGCTACTATTTGTAGAGGGGTGGTTGAACCTGCACACAACGCACCGCCATTTGGCGTAACTCGGATAGTAGGGGGCGTGGCTGTATTGTCGATCCATAGTTTTATACAATTTGAGGTGTCGGATTCTCCAGATTCAGTGCAGGTAACGATAGCACGAATATATCTATAAGTGCCAATAGCGGCACTGAAATTTCCGGTATTAACGGCACCCGTCCATGCATTGGTATTAAATGTTTGGGAATCGGTAGAAAGCTGCCATGATATCGTGATTCCGGTAGAATTAGTATAATTACTAAGAGTTAAGGTAGATAAACCTGTATTGCCACATATATAATACGAACTGGCATCAAGTTTGCCCGCATCGGGTTGACCTTTGCAGAAAGTTGGATAAGCATCCCAAGTAACGCTATCAATGAAGATATTACCCGCTGTGTTAGCACCGCGAGCGGTTCCTTGTATCATGAAATGATTCGTGCTTCCATTGAAACTTGCAGGAATAGCAAATGAATATTTATACCAACCTTGACTTCCAGAATCTGGATAATTGACTTTTGCGTAACGTTTAATACCCTGTATTCGGGTTGCGCCCGTTAAACTGCGAGAAGAATTGAACAAGAATGTTAACGAATCATCGGATGTGTATATGGTATCGCGATACATGTAGAAAGAAACGTAACTATTTGTTGTGCCACGGCTGCTCAAATCAATTACAGGAGAAACCAATGTTTGAGTAGTTCCAGCGGCCACATTTCTACATGTAAACCTCGCCATGGCAATTCCAGCTTGTGGTGTAACATTAGGCGTATTGCCTGCGTTAGTTAGGGTTCTTCTAGACCATCCTGCGAAAAAGCCGCCATTACCAAGGGTAGTCCAACCCGCTGGTGGAAATGCATTTGCTTCAAATCCTTGTCCTGTTACGGTTTGGGCTGTTAATTCTCGAAACTCAGAAAGCAATAATAATATCGCTGTAATAAAGAGGTATTTATTTTTCATAATTTTATAATTGAGTTGGTTTATTCGTTTTTTGCATCTAATAATAATATGGTGCCTTTTGCGTTAAAATTTCTGAATCCACTCACGCTCGCATCGAATAAGGCATTGATTTGGTAAACGTAGATCCCTGTGGGTAAAATATCGCCGTTATAGATTCCATTCCAAGCCACATCAAGGGGTTGGTTTTTGAAAATACACGCGCCCCAACGGTCAAATATGCTCCACGTTCCCTCTTTTACCTCACAGGTATTTCCAAAGTCATCAACAAAGATTGGCAAAATTTCTTGATTGATTCCCGGACTGCCTAAAGGAGTGAATGCGTTAGGAATCCACATTTTACAATCACATCGTACCGCATAGGCTCTAACGGTGTCGATTCTTTCGCCACAAGAATTTTCAGTTTCAAGGATAAGGGTAGAAGATTGAGATACCTTTATGTTGGCAGTTTTTGAACCATTGCTCCAAAAATATTTAGTTCTAGGGCTGTTAAATTGTTCTCCATTTATAACGTAATTTTCACCAATGCAAAACCAAACGTCACTGACCAAACGTTTTTCTGGAAGGGTATCTACTAAAATATAGAAGGTATCCGTGGCACTGCCGCATCGATTCCCTACATTTAACCAAAATTTACCTGCATTGGTAAATTGTCGTTGTGGGGTATTGTTTAGGTTTTCCCAAAGGTAAAGATTGGCATCTGGCTGAGTCCAATTGACATCCCATATAAAGGAACTGCTGCAGAAAATCGTATCTTTTACTTTTGTTGTGTAGGGGGCATATTTTTGGGTAACTGTTACCGTGTCATAAACTTCACCACAAGCATTGTAAATTCTCAATTCCCATGTACCAGCTTGTGAAATTTGTTTAGGTACGGTTGTATCATTGTCTGACCATTGGTATTTGCTCGTAGGGGATTTTGTGAAATTCAAATTCATGGTTTGTGCGAAACAAATGGAGGTATCGGGCATTTGGGGAGAAATGGGTGGAGGGATAACGGTGAACCGCACAGAATCGACACGGCTTCCACAGGCATTTCGTGTATCCAACCAATAAACTCCCGCTTTGGTAAACGTACGTGTGGGCAAGGTGCTTCCATTATCCCAAACATATCTGCTTCCTACTTGCGACACGTCTAAACTAAAACTAAAATTGGTACTGCAAAATGTAGTGTCCTTCAAATTATTGGGAGTGGTAGGGGCGCCGGTTTTTACCACAATCACAGTATCTTGGCGGTTCCCACAAGGGTTAGAAGTAGTTAAATAATACGTTCCACTATTTGAGAAATTGCGATTGGGGTTGTTATTGCCATCGCTCCAAGAATAGGTCTCACCCAGAGGTTGAGTGGCATTAATGCTTACAAAAGAATTTCCCGGACAAATTAATAGGGGTGACGTTGTTACTTTTACGGGTAATGGACAATCTTGTTTGCAATTTACACTTACATTGATACCAAAGGATAGGGTGTCAAAAACAATCGAAGCAAGGTTACCCATGCTCGTACTGGTGTAGGTGGAATTTGTCCATGTCCAATTGGTATTTGTATTATTCAATGTCGTATTTGCCGTTCCACAATTGGTTTGACAGATAGAGTTAATCATTAAATTTCCGTGAATGCCAGCAGAATTATCTAATCCAATGGCTGCGATACCGCCTTTATCAAGCAATTCAAAGGTTCTTGCGTAGTTTCCGTTGATAAAATTAGTATTTCCATTTGACAATCTTTTCGGATTACTAACGGTAGTTCCTGTTGCAGTATCTAATTGGTAGATTAGGGTTCTATTATTGGTAAAGGTCTGACTCCTAGCGGTGATCCATAAACTATTTCCTTCTAGCACAATATTTTGTCCTATTTCCTGGGTATTGTTAGCTCCTATAGATCGAGACCAACGTTTGTTTCCGTAAATATCAAAAGCAGTAACCAAGGTTTGTGAGGTAAATCCATTGCCAGCATTAGCCACAGTATATATTATGCCATGATTTGCAGCCACGCAGCGCCCGAACCGATTTTGACCATTGGAATTTCCCTTAAATATGCGTTGAATTGCTCCATTAGCGTTTAAAAAAATGGCAAAGGGGTAAATCTGGGTAGTTTGCGCCCAACCGGTTATTACCCATTCAGAACCCACACGCGCGGCACCCAAGGCTTCATGGGTGTTGTTTCCTAAATCGATATTAACGGACCAAGAAGGGTTGCCAGAACTATCAATGAGGGTGGCAATTATATTCTGTTTACCTGTTTGCTGTGCGCCATTTCCAATGACTAAAAAGGAATTATTATTGTATTTGAAAATAGCATTATACTGATCGTTTGCGTTATTTCTATTGAATGAAGGGGTTCTTCTGTTCCATTTTAGTTTTCCAGAGGCGTCTATAAAAGTGATAGTCCCGAGGGTGGTTGTACCTAAAGTGGGTTCTCTTGTGCTACCGCAGATCAACACAGCTCCTGAATTTAATGTTTGTATGTCGTTGGTGCTTTCATTGTTATTGGTTCCATTTTTCCCGAATTTTAGGGATCTTATAAATTTTCCCGTATCGTTAAACTGCATCAACCAATTATCGGTATTGTTGGCCCCCCTCGCGGTTCCGTTGCCTCCGATATAAACATATTTTCCTGAATTGCTGACAGCTCTCGTATTCATAGAGGAAAAAACTGTGGTAGTTGAATTTTCTTGGTACCTACTATATTTCCTTTGAAGGTAGGGATAGCAAGCGGATTGGGCTGAAACTGCAGCGCACGCTATTAAAGCGCTAAATAGAAAAAAAACCTTAAAACAATTCTGATTCATTTTGTTTCAAAGAGACGATTATTTTGCTTTGAAAGTTGTTTTTTATGGTCGAAGTAATTCGTTTTCCAATGAAAATGACGGTTGCATGACTTTCTGTGAAATACGGATTGTATTTTAAGTATGAAAATGGGCTTTATTTTTCAAAGAGGTTCAATATTCATTATATCCCAAGGTTAATGTATTTAGGCACAGCATAACAAGGCCTTAAAAATTATTTCATCAAATATTTGTAAATGCCTCAAAAGGGTAGTATTTTTGCACCCTGTTTGAGAGAAATCTCAATCGGAGAGGTGGCAGAGTGGTCGAATGCGGCGGTCTTGAAAACCGTTGACTGTTACAGGTCCGGGGGTTCGAATCCCTCCCTCTCCGCCCGATTCAATTTCAAATTGATGAAGGCGACCCAAGTTCATCATTTGAAATACGCCAAATACAATATCGGTAAAGAACCCATCGATTGGTTGGTGTCGGTATGCAAACCCTGCCACAATAAACAACATCAGTAAACGAAAAAGCCCCATTTAGGGGCTTTTTCAATTACTAAAATACTCGAATATATTACTCTGCTGATTTTGCTACACCGTTTTGAGAAACGTAAAACAGTCCTACAATGGATATTAAACTAAAGATCATTAATACGATCGGTGCGTGTCCTCCTGACCCTGATATAAGATTTATAAAATCGGGAAGTGCCCACGTTAAATGAAAGATACCCAATAATATTGCTGCCGTTTTCTTGGAATCGATATTCGTTAGGCGAAGTGCATAAATGATCGATAGGAGATATCCTAAGGCAATGAAAGCAAAAACGAACAACATCATATCAAGCACTGCCAAGCCCGGTGCACTTTCTGCAAGTCCGTCAACTCCAATATCTGCAACAAGAAATGCTTTCATTTCACCGCCGCTTAGGGCTAAAAACAAAGGGATAAATTGTACAATGTCTAATACGAGGGTAATGATAAAAATGGTTTTGAAATTTTTCATAGTGGTATTTTTTTTGGTAGATTTTAATTAGTTGAATGAGCGTTTTGTTTATTGATAGAAAGTGCACTCAATGCAATGAATAATCCGAACAAAACCAATGCGGGTATTGGAGGTTTTGCGTTTGAAATCGACATTTCATAGAATGCAGCGGATAATACTATTACAGACATAGCAATTATGCCTTTGCACAAGTTGACGGCCGATACACCCTCGATATTTCTCAATAAAAGAATAATCAGTCCAACACTGAGTGCCACAGATCCAAGGGCACGATGTAAGGCAGAACCAACTGCTAAAGCGTCTGCAGATAATTCATTTTCAGCAAAAGCTTGAGTCGTGATTTGCTCCGCACCTGCGAAGAAAAGAATACCTTGTAAAACAAGGAGTCCTCCAATAATGGTTAAGGTAAGTTTTGTTTTCATACTTTTTTAGGGTTTTGTCTGAGAGCAATAATCCCTCACAAAACTTCTAAAAAATTGTATGAAAGTCCCATTTAGTGGGTATTCGCTAAAATTTTTAATTTGTTAACAGTAGCGTTTCGCCGTGATCAACCTTTATGGCATTTTTATATGCATTCGGATTCATGTTGGCGAATTGCTGAAACTTGCGATTGAAGTGGGCTTGATCGTAATAGTTGTATTCAAGGGCAACATGGGTTAAAGTTTTTTGGTCTCCAATGGCAAAAGCGGCCTGTCTGAATTGCTGTAATTGAAGATGTGTTTTATAGGGCATTCCAAGCCAATCGTTGCAAAGCCGGTGGAAATGGGATTTCGAAAAATTAATATGATCTAAATTCAAGTGGGTGGTTTTCCACCAGGTTTGCTTGGCATACTGCATTACGTGTATATCCTGCAGTAACCGATTCATCATATAGGCCTCCGGTGATTCTTGTACCTTCTTTAAAAAGAGTACTTCAAGGAATTTTGCCTTTTCTTGGAAAGAATTTAAGGAATTCAAACGGTCTTGAATTTGATTGAGCTCATTTTTCAGTCTATCCGGAACTATACGGCTGTTCTTTATTGAATTTGCGGGTATCCCAAAAATCAATTTAGCGGCAATCGGGCTCAATATGACGAGTATCATGTTAAGTTTACGAAAGGTTGGGAAATGCGGCAAATTTGTAGCTGAAAATAAGTCTACAAATGTCGAATGCCGGTTATGGCTTTCATCCAATCTGTTTTGAAAACCTTCGGTACCTTCTAGAATAAATTGCAATTCTATTTTGCCATTTGGCAATACTTGAAAGGATTGGGCTTCATCAGATTTGAATTGAACGATAGCGTCTACTATTCCAAATAACGATTTGGGGATATACGTTTGAATTGAATTCTCAAATTGTGATTCCATTAGGTGGTTTTTTAAAAAATGAACATGAACACAAATTCAAATTACCCTACGAATTGTAAAAGCAAAGCTTAGATTTTATCAATTAATGGGTTAGATGAAATGCAATATAGAAAAAACTATTGTAGGATTATGTTTTTTTTGGGTAGTATGAAAAACGTTAATGATAAATTAATCCTTAAGAAGGTCAATATTTGAATGAAGTTCAGTTGAATTTGCGTGGATTCATCAAATAAAAAGAAATCAATAGGGATTGAATTAGGTATATGATTACATGGATTTAATCTTTACTTCTTTTATCACGGCTAATTTCGCGGTGTGAAACGTCGAATAGTTCGTGCCTTACATTTCTTGGGAATGAAAGACGTGAATTCAAAACAACTTTCTTTTGCCTTTGCGTTATGGCTGTTGCCATTGGGTACAATTTGGTGCGGATTGTATTTGATCTGGCTCGTAATTAATAAGAGGTTAAGATGGGTCTAGCTCATTGAAACCTTCGAGCACTTTAGATATTATACCGCTTCCAATCCACGCTGATATCGGATCCTTCGGCAATAAAAACAGTTTCCGGCTCCATATCTTCAAGTTTGGCAAATGCGTCGCCATACATCTCTTTGAAATTGCAATCGATGTGGTATTCTTTGATTTCATTTACCTGCCATCTGGGATGGTTTATTTTGTATTCTTGGGATACGGTTTCGCTGATTTTTGTGTACCCGAAATAATGTTCAAATATGAACTCTTGTAAATTGCCGCGTTCCATTTCCCCCGAAAAAATAGAGGCTTTTACACGGATGGTATTCCATTGGGAAGGGGTTTTCCATTGGAATTCAACCTCTTTTTCATTTTGATTTACAGCAATACGGTGCTTCGTAGGAATAGCAATATAATGTTCTTTATATAGCTTATTGGCAAGCCAAGCCACGGGTTTGTAAGGTACGGTTTCATTGATGAAAACTACGCCGCGCTTGTAGCCATCACCGTCTTTTCGCCTCACGTAAAACCGCAAATTGACTTCTTCAAAAGTGCCGAGTAAAGGGATTGGCACGCCGAAAATTTGCGAGTTTTTGAATAAAAATCCTACTAAACTGACATAGGCTTTGCCTTCGAAAAAATCGATTTCTACTCCCGGGGGAAGATACCCTAACAGCGCAGCCGGATCGATGGTGTAATTGGCCATAATGAGGTTTTCCCAGCGGGCGGTCATGAAGGTTTTCATAGATGATGTTATTTATTTTTTAGCATTAACTGCCCTTTAGTTTTTCGCCTTTTTGGGCAAGTAGGGTTATTTCCAGGATGCGTTTATTTCTTGTTTCGGGTGTTTTCGCGATTTTAATATAGCGAAGCATGAACCGTTTGCTAGACGCATTAATTGAATCGAATTTCTCCATAGATTCTGGGTGTTTATTCATGCAATCAATCAAATCTTGGGGTTTGATTAGCGCGTCTACGTCATCCATGAAATCCCATAATCCGTTTTCTTTGGAAGCCTTGACCGATTGAAATCCGGATTCATGTACCAATCCCAATTGTTCCAACTTCGCAAATCTGTCTTTATAGGTTTTCGTCCAATGTTGCACCCTTCGAGGAGAAATCAACTGCATTGTTTTTTCATTGTCCCACTTTCTCCTAATGCCATCTATCCAACCGAAACACAATAATTCATCCAATACCTCGCTTATTGAGACATATTTGTGAGCGATTTCTTTTTTGTAGGTAACCAACCATACACTGTCGGATTGGGCATGGTTCTTTTCCAGCCATTCACGTAATTGTTCTTTGTGGGTGATTTCTACTTTTTGAAAATTATCGGTTTCAATCATGGTTGTAATAGACGTTAAAGTGAAACGGTCCCAAACGAAACAATGGAAACTCCAAAAAGGATTGCAAGGAAGTGTAAAAACTGTTGGTCAAACGGGTAGTTGCTTGGGTTAAACAGTAGTGTGCTAGGCATCAGGTTCCCAGTTGTCCCATGGTTTTAACCGTGGGGTAGTGGGTTTGTGGGCTAGTGGAGCCTGCAGATTTGCTCTGGTTTACTAAGTGCTTTTTACAGCAGCCACCGTAGCACCTCATAAATCGGCGAATCTTGAAGGCATTGCCCGCAGCGCGAAAAGGTAAAAAGACAATCTATAAAATCCGTAAGCATGTGAAACAACAATCCCACGCCGATAATGCGGTAAGACTTCCCCCAAAACAAAAGAATGACGTAACCCAACATGGCATAATAGGTATGTAAAGGGTGGAAATTAATGCTGCAACGGTCTGCCTGAAAAACGGGATTCGCCAATAAATGATCTAAATCGACCAACATGGTGGCGAGCAATATAAGGTAGGCCTGTTTCCAATGCGACTTGAAAAAGACATATGCAATAAGCAGCGGGAAACCCAAGTGCAGAAAGTAGTGTAAAATCGGTTGTGCGTAGCCCGGCATTTAATGGTATTCAACAAAAATAGGGCTTAAAACCGATACTCAGGGTGCATAACGCTGCTACTGTTGCTCGCTTTTTGCCTTAAATTCGGCCAACCACACATCGTGGAGTTTTCGTAATTTATTAGGTAAAAATATCTTTTGTAACTTGGCCAAAGTGCCTTTTTGGACTCGTTGGCCTTCTTGGTTTTGTATCGATTAGTGAGCAAACGAAATCGCTACCAATACTTTAACACCCCCAGTTGAATCGAAACCGGTGCGACCGCATTCGCTTCATGCATCTTACCATTAATCATCGTGGGATATAATTTTGCGCCCAATTGAACCTGCCAATCGTATCGAGGTTGGTACCAAACCGACATTCCCGCGTTTGGAACCAACTTGAAGGGATCCATGCCCGGCTGTGATTCGCGGGTACGAACCTGACTTTGCCAGCTGTAATCGTAAATAAATAAACGTTCTACCGGCAGAATTCCCAAAATACCCGCAGAAATGCCCATTCCGTATTTTGCCTTGTTCAAAAGCGCATATTCAATGTTAAAATGCGGCGCCATCGCCTGAGTTACCATCTTCACATCCTCAGGGGTTGAATTTAAATTTTTAAATCCAGCGAATTCATAAGAAACGGAAATATCCACCTGGTCTACTTCGTCAATTTCTACAAAACTCGCCCCGTAAAGCAAGCCCGCTTGCACCGACCAACGATTCATTCTTCCATGTAGATCAACTCCACCCAAAATCCCGAAATCGTAACTGACTTCCCCCTGCTCCATCGGTAAAAACACTAAGGTACTTGCACCCAAACCCCATTCCCAATACCCCCTTTTAAGATTCATCTTGATAATTTCAGAGTCTTCCAAATCGACAGAATCAGCACTTTTGCTATCATAATCATTGGAAGTAAGTCCCCCCGTAATTTCTCCATTACTCGTATCTGTTAAGCCAATTTCAACTTCATTTTCGGGCTTTTTTATCGCCAGTTCCGAATGATTACTATTGTCAATCGTGTCAAAAAAGGTATTTTCTTCACTCTCGGGGGAAGCCAAAGAACGGCGGGAACCACTTGGCGACGCTTCGGCTGCAGCCAGTGCCGAATGGCTATCAGTTGTATTCAAAAGCGCATTTCCGTTGGAGGTTACTTGTAGTTTAGTGCTCTGGTCTATCGCATCAATTGATTTCTGAAGTTCCACAGAATGTTCAGAAAAAGTGGCCTTCACAACCGTATTGTTTGGACTATTGGAGGATTCGGCTGAATGCTCATTTAACGTTGGACTCTCGTTATTTGAAGTATTATCGGTTGCTGACATAGTGCCTGTCGCAATCCCGGCCTCCTCATTTTGATTCGCGTCTTTAAACATAACGTTGTTTTGCGGATACATAAATACCGTGTCTTTATGTATTATTTCTTTCACAATGAAAAGGGTATCGGAGTTCGAAATTGTTGGGATTACTGAAGCGGGCGACTTTTTAAAAACGCCGCTATTCCATATGTAGCCCAACGCAAAAGACAATAAACTATAGGCAAAAATGGCGTGCGTTTTCCAAGTAAAACGAATTCTCTGATACCATTGTAAGGGGTAGGTTTGATCGTAGGCATTCCAATACGATTCTTGATAATCGACTGAATTTTTATCAAGCTTTTCGCGAATTTTAGATTCAAATGATTCGGGATTATTCATGGCTTGCTTTTTTGATGGGGGTTAATTGATAGGGTTGTAAAGCCTGTCGCAATTTTGCTTTGGCTTTATGATAGGCAGATTTAGATGCGCCTTCGGTAATTCCCAATTCTTCGGCAATTTCTTTATGGGAAAATCCCTCTATCGCAAATAGTGAAAATATCATGCGATAGGAGGAAGGCAGTTGTTGAATATGAGCCAAAATATGTTCGGCATCACAGTCGTCGATAAAGGTATCGTGGGTCGACTCTACCTCGAATTCATCGGGTAGTTCTAAGAATACCTCTTTCCGCTTTTTTTGATTGTTGAAATGATTGATAGCGGTATTCACTACAATCGTGCGGACCCATGTATTAAAGGTGCGATCGAAATCGTATTTTTCCAGCGATCGGAAGATTTTAAAGAAGGCTTCGTTCACAATAACGAGCGACTCATCAAAGTCTTGCGCATAGCGCAAGGCAATATTCATGGCATAGGGGAACGCACCTTTATACAGTTCGTTTTGCGCCCGTCGGTCGTTGCGAATACAACGATTAATCAAAGGTTTGAGAATGTCATGATTCCTTAAATCCATGTGTGTGTGTGCCGCTAAGTATGGGTAATACCTAATTACTATACCTATATATAAGCGAAAAAGTTTCCCCTACGAATAAAAATATCGCTTCAATACAAATTTCAGGCTTTTATAGGCTTCCCCCGAGAAAAAAATAGCCATAATCCACTCAACTTAAATCCAAATACGGTCATTATATAATTGACCACCCAATTTATTTACAATTTCATATTGGATGTCAGATTTGGCCAAATAAAATTCCTGTAGCAACTTTAGCTCTATTTTTGAGGTATAGTGAGTTACAAACATTAAAAATATGAGAAAGTACACGTTATTATTGGCCCTTGTTGGCATGACATTTGGATCGGTGCAAGCCCAAACAGAAACGCAAACTTTATTTGGAAACGGAAAGGTAAAAACTTGGGGGATTTTATTGAATTCGCAGGTTCAATACGCCGAAGTTTTAGGAGAGTCTGTGTTTTTTTCCAATGTAAAAGGCGGATTTGTTTTCAATGAAAAATGGGTGGTGGGTGTAAATGTAGGACAGAGTCTTCATGAGATTCCACGTTACAATGACTTGACTATGATGACGGAGAATTTGGAATTTACGCAAGGCGGCCTGTATCTGGAGTACCGACTTTTCCCGCATAAATTGGTGCATGTAAGCATACCTATTAGTGTGGGTGTATTGCAAACAGAATCGGAGCAAGATAATTTTTCACCTTGGGGGAATTATGAGGACGATCGTGAATACACCAATTTTTACTTGGAACCGGGTTTGAATATTGAATTGAATGTATCGAAATTTATTAAGTTTCAAGTTGGAGCGAGTTATCGATTCAATGATGCGATGATTGCGCCCCAAAGTTTCAATAGTAACTTAAAAATCAACCATCACCCGATGTTCAATGCGGGAATTACCTTGGGAATAGATAATTTACCGAAGGCAGCCAAGCAGTTGAAACAAGCGTTGATCAAGAAATAAGCGGGTAAATATCTGTGGTGGTTAAAAAATAATTTTGATGCTCGTGTATAGGTTCCGGCCGGCGCCCGAAAGGCCGGCACTGTATGGGCGGTAGCGTTGATCGGTAATGTTTTCAATGCCTGTGTTGATTCTTAGCCAATCTGAGATTTGGTATTGCACTTTCAAATTTAAGATATACCAAGAGGGTGAATATGGGTTGCCCGCTGCATCTTTGGCGTAAATTTCGGTTTTGCCGCGTTCTTCAAAAGCCAATTCATCGAAGGAGCGTTCCCCTTGAAATCTTGCATTAATTTCTCCAGTGAATTTTGACGTTTGATATCGAATACGCGATTGTCCAAAGAACGGCGCCGCATGTCGAGATGGACTGATGCTGCCATTATCTAGTTCTTCATAACCTTCCTGAAAATTAAAATCAGTTTTCCAGTATAGCTTTTTTGTCCATTTCCATTCCCAACCTATATGATAACCGAAAACCTGAGCCAAGGCCGCATTTTGAATGGCTTGTATCTGAGATAATTCACCTTGAAATAACATACTGTCGGAACCATTCAGTTGAAAATTACGCCTTACCAACGCATTATTCAATTGGGTGAAATAGGCACTTATTTCAAATTTGAATCGGTCTCCAAAGAGCTTCACAATGCCGGCATCTGCATTATACGCATATTCAGACTTGAGATTGAGATTTGGAATTGTTATGGTTCCGGGTTCATTATCGAAGATTTTTCCCATATCGTCAACGTTGGGCGATCGAAATGCGGTACCTAAATTGCCGCGTACCAAGAGGGAAGGGGTAGGGCGATATACCAAACCGATGCTGCCTGTTAATGCATCGTTATTCAGATTAGCGGTCTGGAACGGTAAGGGGTAGAAACTCAAGTTGTTCTTAAAATAGGCATTAAGTCCGAACCAATTATACCGTATACCGGTGCGTAATGTCCATTTATCACCAATTTCTTGTTCGTCGGTAGCATAAATGCCCCAAGAGCGCCATTGCGATTCGGGGTATCTGGGAGGACCCGTTTGTGATACTTGGGTTTCAATTTGCGTGAGCGTACCGGAAGAATTGACATCGTTATACACCCCTTCAATGCCGTAAAAAAGGGTATTCTCTTTGCCCAAAGTTTTACTGAAATCGGTATTGATAGATAGGGCAAGTACGTTTTCAGTTTGGGTATTTCTGTTTTGACTGTTAAAATCACGATCGATGCGGCTTTCTTCAAATTGCTGTTGTGCCAATCTGATGCTCATTTGATCGTAAAAACGGTTTAAGCCGCGGTGGTTTATTTGTAAAAGATGCATCAACCATGATTGCGGTCCGTACTCCCATTCGGCATAATTCGGAATACCCCTGCGCAGTCGATTATGTCGGTCGTATCTTCCAAAATTAGAAGTGCGAGAAAAATGAAATCCATATTGAAACTCCCAATTTTCATTAGGTTTGAACAATACTTTTTGCATGAAATTATTTTGTTGATAGCCCGTTGGTACCTGCAAAAATGGATTTCCTTGTTCTATAATGCTATCCACATTATTTATACGTTCAACGTGGGTGGTCTTCAGATAATCAACGGGGCCAAAACGGCCTTGTTGAAGGTGGTCAAAATCCCAATGCGTATAACTGCTTACAAACGCCCAATTTTTCAATCCAACTTTGAAATCAAAATGGGCCGTTTTTTCTTTATTAGCGGTGGAATGACGAAAATCGGCATTGCCGTTAAATAGGGGTTTGTCATCCGTAGAAAGTTGGGGTCTTAATGTTTGATAGCTCGTGACGCCTCCAATAGCATCGCTGCCGTAAATTACGGAGCCAGGTCCAAATATAACTTCCGCTTGTTCGGTATTGAAGGGG
>ERZ891134.1594-NODE-1594-length-15131-cov-4.616410_pt1 | contig 15131 bp, 21 predicted proteins | sample MGYA00520888_ERZ891134 | MGnify/ENA primary metagenome ERZ891134 (study PRJEB32303, sample SAMEA104408692) | aquatic metagenome | biome: Brackish water; feature: Coastal; material: water | place: Baltic Sea | collected 2014-10-23 | depth 10 m ... | reverse complement strand
AGCAAAAGATACAAAAAAGGCGGTAGCTCAAACAACTTCAATTGTTGTAAAGAATACCTCTTCATTTGCGGAACAAGGTTTCGACGTTGCTTCTGACGTGTGGAAAGATGGTTCAAAGCAAGCTATTGATTGGTCAAAGGATGGCGTTGAATTTGTAGTTGAAGCTGCTGAAGATGTCGCAGCATGGGTCGATGCTAACGCTTGCTATGTTGGACTAAATCTAGCGCTTACTACTGGTTGTGTCGCTTACTTTACTCCAAAGCCAGCACCAGGTGATCCAGGCACTGTAACATCAGGTGCTATTAGCGCTACTTATCTTGGATGGTTAGCGACCAAAGGTTCAAACATGGTGATGGCATCAACTATTGGTAAACTTATTACTGATGGTCTATTTCTTATCCCAGGTGTTAAGGGTGCTGTTCCTCGTAAAACCATGCAAAATGTAATTACTAACTGTGTTGGTACTTGTAATCCTGCAGTTCTTTCTGTAAGTCTTGCTACTCCTGCAGGTGTGGGTATCTTTATGGGTTCGGTTATCTCACCAATTGTTGCCCAGCTTGTATGTGAAAATGTAGCACCAAAAGGATTCACAAAAGAATTTAAAGGTTAATAAAGGAGACTATAATGTCACAGAAATCGCCTATTGGTAAAAATGAACTTCCTTGGAAAATGCCAAAAACACCAAAGATGCCAGGTCAAAATGGTGGTGGAATTCAACCTAAGCCAGCTGTAATGACAGCTGAAAAGGCTGCAAAAAGCGCAACTAAAAAAGCTAAGAAGTCTTTCTTCTAATATTTTTTACAATAAAAGCAAAAGGAGGAGTGTATCTCCTCCTTTTTTTAATCTTTACTAATGCTTATCAATAATAAATAGTACTAGTAAACGAGGATAAAAATATGTCAGAACAAGATAATCAAGAATTGCAACAACTTCGTAGAGAAGTTTCGACTGTATCTACTTTAGTAGATCGTTTTGATATTGCTATTGTTAAATTATCTGAAATTTCTGATAATATGAATAAAATTTTAGCTGTTCATGAAATTCGTATTGAACACCAACAAAGAGAAATGGATATGTTTTCTAAAAAATTCGATGAACACAGAGATGATCATCGAAGAGAAAGCGAACTTATTCATGATAGAATTTCAAATAAAGAGTCTGAAGTTAAAAAAGATTTTACTACAGCCATTTCAAATCTTCAAAAACATCTAGACAAAATTGATTATAGATTGGAATGTATTGAAAAATGGAAGTGGTATGCAGCAGGTGTAACCGCTACAGCGCTATTAATACTAGTTCAATCAGGTGTTATATCTAAACTCTTTTAAAAAGAATACACTTTAATCGTTTACATTCCCTTTACTTTGGTATATAATCTATCTTATGTTATGGATTGATATGAAATATGCCGGATTACTTTCCGTGCAACTTGAAATGTATTCTGTGAAACAGAACCAACCCTTTTTATGTAATTTCCGTTGCCCAATTTGTGGCGATTCCAAAAAGAATAAAAATAAAAGACGAGGCTACTTGTATCAAAAAGCAAGTGGTCTTTTTTATAAGTGCCATAACTGTGGTATGGGTACAACAATTAGTCGTTTTCTTGAACAAGTAGATCCATCTTTACATAAACAGTATAGAATGGAAATATTTAAAGAAAAATCTCATTTAGGAAAGGCTAATAATGCAGCCCAACCAATTAATGATTTAACTAATTTTACAGCACCAAAGTTTAAAGAAAAAACAATACTTGATGATTTATTCTTGCCAGCAACAGAAATAAAGGATTACCTTATTCATAGAGGTATTCCAGAAGAAATTTGGTCTGAATTATATTATTGTCCAGATTCAAAATTACTCGAACAATTAGATGAAAGATATGCAGGTCGAATCGATTACCATAACCCTAGACTTGTTATCCCAGCATTCAATAGAGCTAAACAATTACTTGGAGTTACAGCTCGGGCAATTGATAACAGTAGCCTACGATACGTTACAGTCCGGATCGATGACACCCATCCTTTTATTTTTGGACTCGATCGAATAGATCCAACTAAAACCGTATATTGTACTGAAGGTCCAATTGATTCTTTCTTTGTTAAGAATTCAATTGCTGCTGGCTCATCTGATTTAACTAAAGTTGAAGAATTAATTCAAAAAGATAAATTAGTACTTATATTTGATAATGAACCTAGAAATAAAGAAATTGTTAAAATATATGAAAAGGCAGTTGATAGCGGATATAATATCTTTATTTGGCCAGAATTTATCGAGGAAAAAGATTTAAATGATTATGCATTAAACAGTGATTCTAACCTAAACTCAATAACAGAACTAATAAATAAAAATACCCACTCTGGACTGAGGGCTCGGGTTCATTTCAACAATTGGAGAAAAATCAGATGAAGGTTAGACTGGTTTCATACAGTCAGCCAGATCCAGAGTATTTTGGAATCGCAGCTGTAGAAGATAAAAAAATTAATTCAGAAGATCTAGTAGCATATTGTGCACGAGTTTCTAATCCATCAAATCAGAGTAATACTGATTCAGCGCCAAAACTACTTGCTTATTTAGTAAAACATAAACATTGGTCACCATTTGAAATGGTATCTGCTTGTTTAGAAATTGAAACAACTAGAGATATTGCTAGACAAATATTAAGACATCGTTCTTTTTCTTTTCAAGAATTTAGCCAGCGTTATGCTGATCCAACTAAAGACTTGAATTTTGTTAAACGAGAAACTCGTCTACAAGACTCTACAAATAGACAAAATTCTATTGAAATTGAAAATGATCCAGCAGTACAATTAAATATGGCTCAACAAGAATTAATTATGGAGTGGGGAAGACATCAAGCTGGTATTATTAATGCATCAAAAAAGGCATATGAGTGGGCTATTGAAAAAGGTATTGCTAAAGAACAAGCTAGAGCGGTATTGCCAGAAGGACTAGTTAGTAGTCGACTATATATGAATGGTACACTTAGATCTTGGCTACATTATATTGAATTAAGATCCGGACCAGAAACGCAAAAAGAACATAGGCAAATAGCAATTCAGTGTGGTGAGGCGCTTGAAAAAGTATTCCCATCAATACTAAAAGTAATCGAAAAGGGTATGAAGTAAAATGGAATTATATGGTATTGAAATCGATCCAAATAGGGACACAATGTTTGATGCAAATGGTATCACACGACTTAAAGAATCTTATATGGCTGAAGGAGAACTTAGTCCTCAAGAAAGACTAGCATTTGTTTGTAGTACATTTTCATCAAATGGCGATCATGCAAATCGTTTGTATGAATACGCATCTAAACATTGGTTATCGTTTTCAACTCCTATTCTTGCTTATGGTAAAGATAAAAAGGCTTTACCAATTTCTTGTTATTTAAATTATATTGATGATACTGCTGAAGGTCTAGTAAATAATCTATCAGAAACAAATTGGCTTTCAATGCTTGGTGGCGGAGTTGGAATTGGTTTTGGTATTCGATCAAGTGATGATAAATCTACAGGTGTAATTACTCATCTTAAAACATACGATGCATCTTCTCTTGCATATCGCCAAGGAAAGACTCGTCGTGGTTCATATGCTACATATATTAATATTGATCATCCAGATATTATTCAATTTATTGAAATGCGTAAACCAACAGGTGATCCAAATCAACGTTGTCTAAATCTCCATCATGGTATTAATATTACTGATGCCTTTATGAAAAAGGTTGAAGCAGCAATGATTGATCCACATGCTGATGATAGTTGGAAACTTATTGATCCACACAGTGAAACCGTTAGAGATACTGTATCGGCTAAAGATCTATGGCAACGTATTCTTGAAATGCGTATGCAAACTGGAGAACCATATATTCACTTTATTGATAGATCTAATGAGAAGCTACCGGAATGGTTAAAGAAAAAAGGATTAAAAGTAAATCAATCTAATCTTTGTTCAGAAATTATTCTACCAACCAATGAAAAGAGAACTGCAGTATGCTGTCTTTCATCTCTTAACTTAGAATATTTTGATGAATATTCTAGTAATTATCAATTCTTTAAAGACGTTCTAGAAATGTTAGATAATGTTCTACAACGTTTTATTGATGATGCTCCAGATGCTATTGCAAGGGCTAAATTTTCAGCAGCAAGAGAACGTTCTGTTGGTGTAGGTGCTCTTGGTTTTCATGCATATCTACAAAAAATGGGCGTTCCTTGGGAATCAGCTGTTGCTAAGTCATACAATAAACGTATCTTTAAGACTATTCGTACAAATCTAGATAAAGCTAATAAACAATTGGCTGAAGAAAGAGGCGAAGCACCAGATGCTAAAGGATATGGTGTTCGTTGTAGCCATGTTATGGCAGTTGCTCCAAACGCTTCATCATCAATTATTATGGGTAATACCTCACCTTCAATTGAGCCGTGGAGAGCAAATGCTTATCGTCAAGATACTCTTTCTGGATCATTCCTTAATAAAAATAAGTATCTAAACAAAATTATTAAGCAGAAATGTAAAGAAGACGAATCTCTTAATTATGATAAAATTTGGAGTAGTATTATTGCGCATGATGGTTCATGCCAGCATCTTAAATGCTTATCAGATATAGAAAAAGATGTATATAAAACTTCAATGGAAATTGATCAAAGATGGGTAATTGAACATGCGTGTGATAGACAAGAATATATTGACCAAGCACAATCACTTAATTTATTCTTTAGACCAGACTCTCATATTAAATATCTCCATACTGTTCACTTTATGGCTTGGAAAGGCGGTCTAAAGACTTTATATTATTGTCGTTCTGAAAAGATTGGTCGGGCTGATAAAGTATCTAGAAAGATTGAAAGACAAGTAATTAAAGAAATTGATTTAGGTGCTGTTATTGGTGGTGAAGAATGTCTGGCATGCGAAGGTTAACATATAATCATAGGCCATCTTACTTATATCCCGATTCATTAGCGGAACTTGATAAAATAAGATGGCCTATTAATAACGAAATAGCAAAAAATCATACACCAATATTATATTCAGATACTAATAACTACTATTATTTTGAAGCTAATTCTAATAAAGTATTAGTGTTATTACATGGTGGAGCATGGGTGGCTGGTGATTCTACTGAAATGTTATTTCTTAAAAATATGTTTTCAGAGCATAAAGTAGTTACTGGTGGATACACAAGACTAACTGATAATCCTCATACTATGCAAGCATGTGTAGATTCGGTTATTCAATTAGTAGAACATGTAAAGAATAATATTTGTCCAAATGTATATTTAGTAGGTCATAGTGCCGGTGGACATTTAGCAGCAGTAGTTGCAACTCAAATAGAACTTGCTGGAGTAGGAATGATTAGTGCTCCATTAATATTAGAAAATTCTTCAATAAGAAGAAATTCAGGAATAGAATATCCGGATCAAGACTTTACTCAGTTTTATCCAGGTATAAATAAGCCACTAACAGATAATATTTTGTTTTTACGTGGAGATCATGAATTTCATTTACACGATCATGTATCTACACTTATTAAAGATTGGGATGTACCAGTAAAATATGTAGTACCTTACGATACTGATCATTTTAATATTCTTTTAAACATTTTAGATACTAATAATAAAACATATAAAGCCATTGAGGAGCTATTGAATGCCTAATTTACTAGAAGAAAGAGACTATTTTAAACCATTTAATTATCCTTGGGCGTATGATCGTTGGCTTGAACACGAACAGGGTCATTGGCTTCATACTGAAGTACCTATGTCAGAAGATGTTAAAGATTGGAAGACTAAATTAGCTGATGATGAAAAGTATTTCTTAACTCAAATCTTTAGATTTTTTACACAATCTGATATTGATGTAGCTGGTGGCTATGTTAAAAACTATTTGCCATATTTTCCACAACCAGAAGTACGTATGATGCTTACTGGCTTTGCTGCAAGAGAGGCATTACATATTGCATCTTATTCTCATCTTATTGAGACTCTTGGCATGCCAGATTCTACTTATAATGAATTTTATGAATATGAAGAAATGGCTGAAAAACATGAGTATTTTCAAAATGAAGTAACAGAAGGCGTATCACTACCAGTAAAGATTGCGGCAATTTCAGCATTTACTGAAGGCTTAGCGCTCTTTAGTTCATTTATTATGCTGTTAAATTTTACTCGTAATGGTAAAATGAAAGGCATGGGTCAAATTGTTACTTGGTCTATTGTAGATGAAACTCTTCATGCAGAGGGTATGATTCAATTGTTTAGAACTCTTGTTGAAGAGAACAAAGAACTATGGAACGATACAACCAAATCACAAATTTATTCTATCTGTGAAAAGATGGTTGAACTTGAAGATAAGTTTATTGATCTAGCATATCGTATGGGTAGTCCTAAAGGCCTACGATCTGAAGAAGTTAAAGAATATATTCGATATATTGCTGATCGTCGTCTAATATCAATGGGTATGAAAGGCATATATAAAGTAAAGAACAACCCTTTGCCTTGGGTAGAAGAAATGATTAATGCACCAACACATACTAACTTTTTTGAGAATAGAGTTACAGATTATGCGAAAGGAGCCATGACTGGTTCATGGGAAGACGTCTGGGGAGCTGCCTAATGCCTAAAAAAATTACAGAAGAATGTACAAATTGTGAGGCCAAGTATAGTATTACTTGGAAATTAGATGATGCTGAAGATGCACCTACATTTTGTCCATTTTGTGGCGAAGATACTGAAATATATGATGAAGATGAAGATTTTGATACTAGTGATGAAGACGATTGGGAATAGATTATAAATATGAATGTTAGAGGTGAAAGAGTACATATGTACTCATTACTTGAAAATGAAATGGAAGTAAGTAATCCATTTAGTTCTCTAATGATAGTTGATTTGATGGTCAACGAACTTTGTAATAGAACATGTGAATTTTGCCCAAGATCTAAAGAGTACCCAAATCAAAACCTTCACATGAGTGAAGAAACCATAGCTTTAGTAGCTTCGCAACTACAGAAAAGTAATTATAAAAATAGAGTTTTGATTTGCGGTTTTGGCGAACCGCTACTCTGGAAAAATCTTGATTATGGAATTCGCATATTACGAGAGAAGTTGCCAAACAATCAAAATATACATATGGTAACCAATGGTGATAGACTTACTGAAGACATGGTTCTAAATCTATTTGACGCCGGTTTAAACAGGATATACTTATCCTTGTACGACGGTCCAGAACAAAGAGAACATTTTAGTAATCTATTTAATAAATTGAATATTGATAAAGATTGTTATTTTATGCAAGAGTATTGGCAAGATCAATCAGAAAATTACGGGTTTGTTCATTTGTCGAACAGAGCCGGCTCTCTTTTTGACGCACAATACAATGGACCTTGTAATGTTCCATTTTACGCCATGAGCATCCATTACGATGGTAAAATTCTTTTATGCTCACACGACTGGAATAAGTCAGTCGAATTAGGCGATATTAATAAACAATCAATCGAAGATATTTGGCTTAACTCTCCTGAGTTTTTACGAGTTCGTAAAGAACTTAAAACAAATAGAGAATCTGAGCCTTGTAAATCATGTAACATCATAGGTACTCTGTATGGCAACGTGTCAAAGGAGATCCTAAGTGCTCGAGAGCTACGACAAACCGTGGACATTTAATAGCTTTATATTTGATAGTGATGATATAGATAAGTATGTTGGTTTTTGCTACGTTATATATCAAAAATCAACAGGACAAAAATACCTAGGAAGAAAGTATTTCCATTCCATTCGTAAAGTTAAAGGTAAGGCTAGAAGACAAAAATTTGAATCAGATTGGAAAAAATATTGGTCTTCAAGCGATGTAGTTAAACAAAGAATTAAAGAAAATCCTGATGATTTTTATAGAGAAATTATCAGTCTTCATACTACCAGAGGTGATTGTAACTACATGGAAGTTAAATTCCAATTTCAGTTTAATGTGTTAGAAAGTGATGAGTGGTTAAATGATAACATCAATGGAAAATGGCAAAGAAAGCCAAAACATATCACAGAAAGTAGGGTTATCAGCGAAGCCTTCTCCAGAGGTTTATGATAGGCGTCCTAATGAAAGCTGGGATTATTTTATATTGAGAAAAATGAAAGAGGAACGTATGGAAACGCCAGAACACTTGGGTGGTCATATGAATAAAGTGCACACTGATCGTGGTACTCTTGTTTATTTGATTAATAAATTTAATATTCAATCATTCTTAGATATTGGATGTGGTCCTGGTTGGATGGTTGAAATCGCAAAAGATAGAGGCCTTCGAGCTCTTGGTATTGATGGTGATTTTAATCTCCAAGAGGAATGGAAGAACAGATATATTTCAGTCATTGAACATGATTTTACCAAAGGAAAAATTAATGATATTGCTGATCATGATCTTGCTTGGTCAGTAGAATTTTTAGAGCATGTAGACGAAGAGTACATGCCAAATTACATGGATGTCTTTAAGAGATGTAAGTACGCAGTAGTTACTGCAGCTCCACCAGGTCATGGAGGTCATCACCATGTAAATGAACAAACACCAGAATATTGGATTGAAACATTTGCTAAGTATGGATTTAAATATGATGCTGAAACAACTGAAGAGATTAAACAAACCTCTTCAATGAAAAAGCCATTTATGCAGAAAAACGCATTATTCTTTGTGAGGAATTAAATGATTAAGATGTTTATTGGTTCATCCAGTATGGGTGAAGATGAGGCTATTGAGAGGGCGTATTCATACACAATTCATAAAAATTGTAGTGAAGAAGTTGATATTACATGGATGCGGCAATCAAATAACCCTGATTCTTATTGGTCTGGGTTCCAAACTGAACGTTGGAGCACTCCATTTAGTGGTTTTAGGTGGGCTATCCCTGAAGCATGCAACTTTGAAGGGCGTGCTATCTATACTGATTGTGATATGCTAAATTTTAGGGATCTGAGTGAGCTGATCAATATAGACCTACAAGGCAAGCCGATCGCTGCACGCAGCGGGCAACGGTTCGGTGGTCATGAGTTCTGTGTGATGGTATTTGATTGTGCACAATTTAAAGAAACGATTCCAGTAGCTAGACAAAGGACTTTACCTGATTTTCATCATAGAATGATTCAAAAATTTTCTGGTAATCAACAATTAGTCCAAGATCTTGATCCAAGATGGAATTGTTTAGATGGAGATGGCAGACAATTAGATGATATTTGGCAATTGCACTTTACTAATATGGCAACTCAACCTTGGAAGCCAGCATGGTATACAGGTAATCCTCAACCACATCCAAGAGCAGATTTAGTAGCTGAATTTGAAAAGTATTCTGAGTTAGCATTGAACGAAGAATGGGCTGTTGAATACGAATCAAACATAAATTATGGAGTAATAGGACGATGAAATCTGAATGGTCCATGGATGATTTTTGGTATTGTCCATTTGAATATATTGAACGAGTTGATGACTATCCTTTATACATTTTTCATGAAGAATTTGAAGATTGTCATAAAACGTTACAATTATTTAGACCATTTGAAATTAATGGTATGAAGTTTCCAAAAAGACTTTGCTATACTCCAACCGAAGAAACGTGTCCAACTTTTATGGAATGGTTAAAAGAATCTCGTTATACTTCAGCTGAAGTTTTTATTCTTAAGCCAGGTGCAAGTATACCACCACACGTTCATGAAGAAGAATATTTGTATAATATGTGTATATCATCTTCAAGCGGTGTTAGATTCCAGTTTATTCCTGGTGGTCTTATTCCTTATCGTGAAGGAGATATATATAGATTAGAAGTAAGTTATCCTCATAGCGTAGTTAATATGGGCTTAACTGATCGTTATCATGTTGTTTTGAAAGATTTGTAATGGAAACTAGATTATATGGATTTAATAACTTAAAAGAATGCGATCAGTTATTCTTTGCTTCATGCGACTCTAAATATTTTATAGACCATGTAGTTCCTTGGGGTGAATCTATTACTCGATTTGATATTAATGCTCACGCTCATGTCATTAATCCAAGTTTAGATTGCTTTAGTCTTATTGATCACCTTAAGACTAATATGCCAAAACTTGCTGTAACTTTTGAGGTTACAGACCTTCCTAACAATTTAAATACACAAAGAGTCTATTATAGTTGTAATAGATTTATGGTTGCAGATAAGATTGTTCCATATGCCAATACAATAGCTATTACCGATATTGATTGTTTGCTTATGAAAAAGGTTGACATACCAACCGCTCCAATTGGTATATTTTTAAGAGACTCATTGCCAGGTACTATTGGCTGGGAATTTCAAGGAACTAAATGCGCTGCAGGAATTCTAAGCGTAAGTGGTGGTGGTAAGGGATTCTTAAATATGGTCCATGCTAGAATTAATGAAATAGTAATTGATAATGGATGGAGATGGTTTACAGATCAAGTAGCTATATTTGAAGTCTATAGATCAATGGGACTTGAAGATGAAGTTTTTAAATACACTAAAGAATGGCTTGATTGGGACTTTGTCGATAATACTATAATTTGGACCGGCAAAGGCGACCGTAAATACAAAGATGAAACATATTTGAAGGCTAAAGAAAATGTCACAGAAAGTTATTATACTAAAGCCACGTCTTGATGTGCCTTTTAAATATTTTGGTCCAGTAAGCGAAACACGTGGACCAATTATTCCGCTTAGACAATGGTTTACTAAGTTTGTCGACTATACTCATGCTAAACTTGAATCGCAGGGTTATAAAGTGTTTATAATGGAAAAACCGTTGTGGGAATTTACACCAGAAATGGTTGGTCATTTAGAAGAAGTATATGATATAATTTATGTTCCTCATCATTGTCGTAAGACATTTGATCCAAATCATGAAAGTTTAAAGATTGTATACTATATGCAAATGGTATTTCCTTGGCTTTTTCAAGTAGACTCTGAGGGATGGTGCGCTGATGCATCGGTATGGCCTATCAAGCCGCTAGAAAACTATAATCCTGCTATATTTGGCGGATATAGAGAACTTGCTTTATCAGGCAAATCAAAGATGGATCAGCCAAAGCCAGAACCAATTCCATTTGAAAATTATATTTTATTCCCATGTCAATTACCCCATGATCAAACAATATCTCTTCATTCTAATGTATCAGTAGCTGATGCATTACGTATGACTCTTGAATTTGCACGAAGCAAAAATCTAACAGTACTTGTTAAACCACATCCAGCTAATCCTGGATCAATGGCACCGCTTTATCAGTTATTTAACGACTTTAAATATGGCGCAAAATTTTGGGTTAACTTTAATATTCATAGTTTAATTCAAAAATCAATTGCTGTATTTTCTGTAAATAGCGGAGTAGGAATGGAAGCACTACTTCATGATAAACCAGTCTTCTGTTACGGTCGAGCAGATTATGCATCAGTTACTCATTTTATTGATGATGATATTGATCGTACTGAACGAGCATGGAGATCTAAAAATAAATATATTTCTGAATATCCAGCATTTATTCATGCTTATGTTAAGAGCATGACAGATTTAAACCCAACACTTGAGGAAGTAAAATTATGAATAAATTTATCGTAGCTTTAGCACTGACTTTTGCTATGACAACATCAGTATTAGCTGAAGATTTGTTACGAATTGGTAGTACAAAAGGTTCTGGCAACTATCAGCATGCTTCAATGCTAGCAAAGAAATTATCAGAGCTTGGTATCAAATCAGCACCAGCACCACACAATGATCAATCTGATTATACAAAAAAAGTTAATGATGGAGAACTTGAACTTGCTCAAGGAAATCTAATTGAACTTACTATGTCATATTATGCTGAATTGCATCATGAAGGTAAACCAAAACAAGAGAATTTACGACTAGTTGGTAAGTCAATTTGTCTATTTACCGCATATATTGTACCAATTGATTCTGATATTAAAACATATGCTGATTTTAAAGGTAAGAATATTGGATCTGAATGGACCGGTCGACCTACTCTTGAGCGGTTAAATCTTGCATTTTTAAGAAATGGTGGACTTACATGGGATGATGTTAAAGGCGTTCCAGTATCAGGTCTAGTTGAATCGTGGAAATTATATAAGCAAGGTCGTATTGATTCAATGGTTGCAGCAATAGGAGCTGGATCAATGAAGCCAATTAATGCAGCTATTCCAAGCAGAGTACTTGGTTTTGATAGTAGTTCTAAGGAAATCGTAAATCAAACCTTTGGTACAGAATTTCGCGGTTATGAATTCGTAAATGTTCAACCTGGTCCTTGGGAACCAATGGTCAAAGAACCTATCGATGTTATCTGCGTTCCTTACATGATTTACACTCACGTAAATGCCAGTGATAAAAGAATTTACGAAGTTGCTAAAGCATTAGCAGTTGCTGAGTTTACCGAGCCGTTTATGCGTACTTTTGATAAGAATAACGTAGCAACGCCTAAAAATGGTATTCCATATCATCGGGCAGCAATCAGAGCTTATAAAGAACTCGGTATTTATAAGGATTAAAAGTGTATCTTTTACCGATAACACTGCTGTGCTATCTGCTAGGTGTAGGATCAACCCTTGGACTTGGAATTATGTACGAACAGTATGCATTCTTTGCCCTCGGGTTGAGTCTAGCAATTATCTGGTGGTCAGATCGTAAATGGCTTGCTTGGGTTAGTCTTCTTATTGGAACTGTTACACCATTCATCATTTACGATTTTGCCCTAAACAGTGGTGCTGGCACCCTACTTCAGAAAACACCTTTTTTCACCCTGTTGCCCCTCATCGTCTTCACCTGTTGGACTAAGGTTTCTAGGGTATTTGCAGCATTAATATGCGTATTTTTGTTATATGGAGTGTTTGGTAATCATGTTCCAAGTCCTTTTACCGGTGCTAACTTGGATGCATTTACATTCCTTACACTTATGACTCATGATCGAGAGGCTATTCTTGGCGTACCATTTATGGTAACCATTACAACAGTGTTTGCATTTGTTCTTTTTGGCAGGACTATGCAAATGGGTGGCATAGGAGATTACCTAAACAATATAGCATTTTCACTCTTTGGTAAATCACGTGGTGGACCGGCTAAAGTAGCAGTAATTTCATCAGGTTTATTTGGATCATTCAGTGGATCTGCAGTTGCAAATGTAATTACTACTGGTACAATTACAATACCAGCAATGATTAAGTCTGGCTATAAAAAGTCTACTGCTGCAGCATTAGAGGCAATGTCATCTACACTTGGACAAGTCTTACCGCCTGTTATGGGTGCATCAGCATTTATTATGGCTGAGTTAACTCAGTTAGAATATTTAGATGTAGCTCAATTTGCGTTGATTCCTGGTGTAGTTTCTTATATCTGTCTCTTTATGATAGTCCATTTTCTTGGTAAAAAAGTCGACTATGGCCATATTGATAAATTAAATTACTTACAGTCTTGGAAGTATGTTGTACCAGTATCTGTACTTATATTCTTAGCATTACGTTTTTTTCCAATTGATGTAGCAGCAGTGATTGCATCTGTTATAGCTATAGCCACATGTAGAATTACATTCCCGAGTATAAAACTATTGACGGAACAATTAGCACAAGATATGTCAATATTGATTGTAATTGCCGCCGCTTGTGGATTTATCATATCAACGCTTGATCAAACAGGACTTGCATTTACACTTTCATATTTACTTACAAATATGGCTGATTCAAGCTTATTATTCGTATTGTGTATGACTGCACTTATATCAATCATACTTGGAATGGGTATGCCTACAGCATCAGCATATATAGTAGTAGCAATGCTTATTGCTCCATCTCTTATTGAACTTGGAATTGAACCCCTTAAGGCCCATATGTTTGTACTGTATTTTTCAGTATTAAGTATGGTCACACCACCAGTAGCACTTGCTTCATTTGCTGCTGCAAACATAGCAAAGGCTGATCCAATGAAAACTGCATTGAAAGCAACAGCATTTGGATTGCCTATGATGATACTACCTTTTATTTGGATTTATATGTGAGGAACAACACATGGACACTAATATGATTAAAGACGTAATTCAGTTTATTGATGTAATGGCTACAAGAGGAGCTATTCGTGGTGAAGAACTGCAAGGTGTAGGAGCTCTTCGAACTGCATTAAAGGCTGAAATGAACCCACCAGTAACAAAATCAACTCCAAAGATTGACACTGAGGCACTTGCAGAGCAAGCTAAAATGCGTGTAAAGAGCGATAAGAACAGAGTACCTGGGTCATGACAGAGGTATGGGTACTTGCTATTTTTATGACTGTAGCAAATCCAGGCGATGATAATCTATATGTTGTAGATATCAATATGCAGAGTCTTCAAGAGTGCCAAGAGCTCTCAAATCGAATGCGTCCATATATTGAAAGACTCTTAAGTTTTGAGTTTCCAAATGGAACACAAGAAAGAGTAGTGTGTGTGCGTAAAGACTTTCTTGAAAATAAAATACTCAAAGACAAAGAAAAACCGCCCCAGAAGGAGCGGCTAGAGGAACCAAAAAAAGACTTACTCGTTTAAGATGGAGTCCACCAATATTCATTCCAAAGATCATCCATGATATCGCGTAGCATTGAGTGTTTCCATGCTGGAATACTAAATCGAGAGATAATGGCATCTGTTGCTTCTTGAGCATTTTCAGTCTCTTGCATAATCTGTGCTATACCCTCAAGAGCAAGTAGCTCTTCTTCCAAGTCCATCATTATTCCTTTTACCTTACCCATAGACAAGTTCTCCTTCAATTTCTGCAATCAGTTGATTAAGTTTGCGCTTCTCATCAGATGTAAGAAGAGCGATTTGAGATTGTATGTCCTCACCCTTTGCGATAGCAATAAGAACCTTTTCGAGTTGTACGTAGTGATATGTCATTTATGATCTCCTTACTACAGTTTTAACCACTTTAAAGGGGTTATCTTTCCGAAAGATGTGTGCTGTACGCCCAAGTTTCTGAGCGGCAGCAATAGCTTTATCCAATGTAGGATACGTTCCAATTGTACCAGTGGCACTTGTAAATACATCAAACATTAGTAAATCCATTCAACTTCAATACCAAATTCCTTTTTACCTTCGTATTTATCGGTCGCACTATTATAACCACTATTATAATAAGTCTGCATATTAATTATAC
>ERZ891134.1592-NODE-1592-length-15132-cov-6.321350_pt1 | contig 15132 bp, 38 predicted proteins | sample MGYA00520888_ERZ891134 | MGnify/ENA primary metagenome ERZ891134 (study PRJEB32303, sample SAMEA104408692) | aquatic metagenome | biome: Brackish water; feature: Coastal; material: water | place: Baltic Sea | collected 2014-10-23 | depth 10 m ... | reverse complement strand
TTTGTTGAGCATTCAACTTGAAGTGCATTATGACTTCATTCTCACGACCAGGAATGTACGGAAGCACTCTCTTTGTTTGCCTTTCAATCCTGTCACCAGTGGTGGTCCCAACACTCAACACAAGAGTTGCTTCATAAGTGTCGAGCGTTGATGATGCTGTGCCTGTAACTTCCTCATCCCAGATTAGTGGATCTTTTGTGTATTGAAATGTATTAAACTCGGTAATTTCGTAGTTGCTTACTTTACGCCTGTTGGTTGATGTGTGCTGTACTGTGTCATCATCAACACTGAGAACTGGTTTACCAAATGGATTAATGGTTGTACCGATAATGTTAAGAGGATTACCTACATCGTTTTTAACTTCAACTTCTGGCAAGGTGCCGATGTTTAATGTGCCGCCACTCACTGTGACACTGGTGTTTTCTAGTGCGGATAATGTTGCACTGTCTAATCCTACAGTGCCATCAACTGTCCACGGGTCAGTGCCTTGTAATACTGTTGTGGTTTCTAATGCAGCAAGTGTTGATGCGGTTAGCCCTACTTCATCAACAACAACATCGCCTGATATAGTAACCTGTCCGCCATCAACTCGCACACGCAATACAGGCTTGCCTTCCGCATCATACTCCATTGCGTTGTGAACATTGAACAGATTACTCTCTTGAGGATGTTCATAACTGGTGCTGTTGTTTTCGTTGCGGTTAGCCATTTATGTTGCCCAAGGTCTGCCGACCTTTAGTCCGCCAGTGTTAGCATTGTCTATTAGACTGTTGTCTGCCGCATACTTGGTAGGTAGTTGATTAATATCTGCTGTGACATCTGCATAACGTCCTGGCTCAACTACATTGCGAGCCGCTCTGTCTGCGTTAGCAAGTGCGAGTTTTGCTTCTTGTCTTAGTTTTTTGTTTGCTAGTGTTGATATACCGTTTGCTGCCATTGTTAGTACTCCTGCTGATCCGGATAAGCACTAGGATCTTTTACTCTAATATCTGCTGGATGCTTTGGACCGTTTAGACTTCCGTTAGGCTCCATTGCTTCCGGACTGGTAGGATTACTTAGCATAGCCACAATTTGTTTAAATCTACTTGTTGGTTCGTCGTCTTGATATTGAACTTCTAGTTCAGGTTGTTGTTGTTTTTCATCTGCATCGATTAATTCTAATACAGCTCTAATAATATCTTGTGCTCGCATTTAATCCTCCTGTGCAGTATTTAGCTTAAATAGCATATGATAGATAAAAAACCATTTGAACAAGTAATTACATCTCTTAAACAAGATGGAAATTATCGAGTTTTCAACGATATTGTAAGAGAACGGGGTGACTTCCCTGAAGCTATCTGGTACGGACCATACAATATTAAGAACATAGTTAACTGGTGTTCAAATGACTATCTAGGCATGGGTCAACACAAAGTTGTGATTGATGCTATGCACACTGCCCTTGACCAAACAGGTAGCGGCTCGGGCGGTACAAGAAACATTGGCGGAACATCGCATTACCACGTAGCACTAGAGTTTGAGTTATCTAAATTGCATAGCAAAGAAGCGGCTTTATTGTTTACGTCTGCGTATGTAGCCAATGAATGGTCACTAGTCGCTTTAAGCAAGATCATTCCCAACATTGTGTTTTTGAGTGATTCGAACAATCATGCAAGCCTCATACAAGGTATCCGACACAGTGGTGCTGACAAACTAGTATGGCAGCACAATGATATGAGCGATTTAGAGGAAAAGCTGAGTCAAGTAACCGCCCGAGGACAAATCCCTTGCATAGTCTTTGAATCCGTGTATAGCATGGATGGCGATGTGTCTCCAGCTTTGAAGATCTGCGATTTAGCAGACGCCTATAGTGCTATTACTTACATCGACGAAGTTCATGCAGTAGGGTTGTATGGAGAGCATGGAGCAGGGTACCTAGAACATCTAGGTATTCAAGATCGTGTAGATATAGTTAACGGTACATTGGGTAAGGCCTACGGAGTGCAAGGTGGGTACATAGCTGGAAATGGGGTAGTCATAGACGCAATCAGATCAGTAGCCAGTGGGTTTATATTCACCACCAGTATGAGTCCTGTACTCTGTGCTGGTGCCTTAGCCTCCATTAAGTATCTTAAGGATCATAATAGTTTAAGAGTACACCATCAAGAACGTGCTAGTAAACTTAAAACCATGCTATCTAATGCGAACATAGAAGTTTTTGACGGTGCTTGCACTCATATTGTTCCGGTAATGGTACGTGATGCAGTTAAGTGCAAACAAATGAGTGATGTATTGCTAAATGAGTACGGCATATACATTCAACCAATCAACTACCCTACGGTAGCTGTAGGAGCAGAGCGTTTACGCATCGCGCCTACTCCATTACACACAGATGCAATGATGCACAACCTTGTTGATGCATTGAGGAAGGTAACTTAATGAATAAAGTTAAAAAATATATATGGTTAGTGTTAGGATTTTTATCACTTGGAATGGCTTACGTAGGAGTTATTGTACCTGGTATTCCATTTAGTGTCTTTTTGGTATTTGCAGCATATTGTTTTGCAAAGAGTTCACCGAGGATGCACGCCTGGATTTATAATCACAAATACTTCGGACCGTTCCTAACTAACTGGGTACAGAAAAGAGTATTCCCTACTAAAGGCAAGTATGCGATGGTGATAGTAATGTCGTCTTCGTTAGCATTCCTTTGGTTCACTACTGCAAATATTATGGCAGTGGCATGGAGCGGATCATTCATGCTGCTAGTCGCTCTATGGGCATGGCGCTACCCTGGGACTGTTGAAGAACACGCTAAGAGAACTAAACTAGGTAAGAAGATAGGTTGGTTTAAGTAAGACCCCGCTGTTAGAGATAGGCCGTCCAGCTAGGATGAGCAACATTCATTTCTAATTGTTTACGATTGTTTACTAACTCATAATAATCAGGCGCATATGGAACTTTAATTGGTTTCATATGTGTTTTATTACCTTTAGCAGTATTGCATGGTCCACACGCCGCAACAATATTATTCCATCTAGTCTTACCTCCTAGAGAGATAGGTACTACATGATCTAAAGTTAAGTTGTGTTTGGTATAAGGAGTGTTACAGTATTGACAAGTGTACAAGTCTCGTACATAAAGATTAGATTTAGAAAAGCGTGGCTTTTGCCGTCGCCTTTGCATTTTCTTGAGCATCATTACTCCAGGTACTTTTGTTTCCCATGACGCCGATCTTACCATCCAATCATCATACCATTCTAATACTGTAACTTTATCAAGCCATAGATACGTTATGGCTTCTTTCCACCTAATAGCGGACAATGGTAGATATGACACTGGTTGTGCATCTGCGTTTAATAACAGGGTGTGTCCCAAGTTATAATCCTCTTCTATATAATTTATATGCCTGTTAAGCCGTTCATTCCAATACATAATGCCTGTTGGCCAACATCGAAGTAGCCATTACCTTTACCAACTTCTTCGCTAAGTTTTTCTCTTGCCTGAAAACATTCTGTCATCGTGTCGTGAATGGTTACTGTTTCAGCATATGGTATTGCATCATACAAGTAAATGAAAACTAATACCCACATCAGCTTTTATCTTTTTTTTGATCGTATGGCTGTGGTCCACTATAGGGTGCAAAGTTTTGACCGTTGGCAACCATGCAAGCCATTCCATCACCATAAATCATAATATGTGACCAAGTTCCTGAATCTTGATTTACAAAGAAGAATGAACCACCTTTGAACGGTTGACCTGATGGTGCAGAAAATTGAATGCCGTCACCTGTAAACAACATTTCTTCACCATACTTTTTGATAGTATCAAACATTTTATCAAATACATCGCAAGGTTGTTGTGTTAAAAACATTTTTGCAGTTTGTTGTTGTGCTAATACAGGCCCCGCTGTTAGACCTATTGCAAAAAACAAAATTGTAATAAGTCTAATCATTGTTTTCTCCGTTACCTGACTACATATCTTAACAAGTTTTCTGCAATCATTTCATTTATTTTATTATTTAGTAAGTACCAATCTTTGGAATGTTCTTTTGTTTTCTTTAGTTCTACTTGTAAAGACTTTAGAACCAACTGTCTATTGCTGTCATTGTACATTGTTCTAATGCCTTTTCCCATTGCTGTTCTTTATCGTATCTAAATATTGTAGCACGGTCACCTGGATATGTCAACCATCCATTGAAACTTTGATAAGGAAATGTGCCATTTATTTCCGCATCTAATTGACCCGGAGCCCATCCTGCCATACCTGTATAGATACGCCAATATCTTGGCTCGTTTCCTGTTATCATTTTTTCTAGCATAAACTCATCACTGCTAACTGCTAGGCCCCGCTGTAGCACATAGGTATTCGAGCTATACCATTCGTCATCATGTATCATCGTGATGGCTTGCGGGTTTACTGGGCCTGCACACCTTACCATATCTTTAGGACTGTAATTAGTTTCATGGCCTTTTAGTGCAAAGAACTTATTGACAGGGAAGTCTGAGGGTTTGTTGACCACTAGGCCAATGGTACCTGCTTCGCTGTCCTCAACGATAAGAACCACCGACCTTGTGAACATTCTATCTCTTAGATTTGGATGTGCTACAAGAATTTGGCCTTTGCGACCTTGATAATTTGACATTACGAGTAATCCGGTAACGGACCGCCATGAGATTTACCTTTGATTTTCTTGCCACCAACGGTAACTCTTTTCTTACCAATCTTATGTGATTTCTTTCCAGAACGTGTTCTTAGACCTTGACTCTTGCAACTTGCTAGAGCTGAAGCTCCTAATTTACTGTTAGGTTTTGAACTACGACAAAGCTCTTTAGAAGCTTGCCATTCGTCCATTTCGGATTCTGTTAATAATATGTCATCTACCTTCATACTATATTTATCACCTGTACCTATCTGCAGGGTTTTGTCCGGGCTCCTTAAATGTATTCTCACTCAGTCTAAATGTTAGAACCTTTCGCGGTCCTTTGGTTGTGTTTATCTTTACTTCTCCTGTTTTCTCATGAAATTCTATCTTTGTGATAGTGGCAGGCTCATTTTTTTGCCCCACCAGAATAGTTTGGCCTAATTCTAGATTTAGGCTGATATTTCTCAATGTCATTGGAATTCTCCTTTAGATGAGTGACTCGAAGTCCTCATTGTATTTATTTTACCAAAAATGGTTGACAGTAGGAAAGACGATGTTATTATAAAGCATAGGCAACGGAGAAACGACATGGCAAAGAACGTTAGACGTAACTCTTCGAATCGAGGAGTTATGTGTAAGATGAGCGACTTTGGATTTTACCTAGTAGTAGGAGTGCTGATTGTATTGTTTTGGGGAGAGCCAGACTTACATGATGCACTAATATCCTATTTAATGAGGAACTAAAGGTTGTATAATGTCTAAAAGCATCAGACGTCCTCAAGCACCTAAACCTAGAAACTGGCTTGCAGAGCAGGTTCGAGATCCAAATGGCGCATTTCGGCCAAAGTCAATCAAAAATAAAATTAAGAATCGTCGTATTAAGCATCCAAAAAAGGTTGACTTATGTGACGAGTGAGACTATACTATATAAGTAGATTAAATAAAACAGAGGGCAACATGAAAAATCTAAAAACATATGTAGATCAAATCAACGGCTGGAACGCAATATTTGGCAGCCCAGCTTTAGACTTATCAAACGATATGGACCGCATCCAAATCGCACAACGGATTGACAGTGACTTGTCTCCAGAGAATTTACATTGCGATGGCGAAATATCACAGGCGCAGGCAATGAAGAAATTGCGGAATCTAAATAAAGTGGCAGCAGAGCTGTTGAAGCTAGATCCTAGCGTAGAAAATTACTTAGGCGAATACTATCCGGAGGCAGTTTAATGTTTTACATTTATGAACGTTCAAGTACCTACATCATGGGCAAGATGAACACTCGCACGGGAGAGGTTCGTCCGGACCACCGTCAGTGCTATAAGACCATGGCAGCGGCTAAGGCAGCTCTTACTAAGATGAGCAAAAGATACAGAGCGGACTTGTTGGAGAGTGTAAACGATCCTCTGTACCGTTATGGTATCGCTGAAGCAGACTACTTCCACAAGACTATTGAGAAAAGTCGCACACGCAAGAACATGATGAATGGTGTGGAGTTTTCAGAGAGCGTGAATACTCCTGCCTATATGAGTCCTGCTACCGAAACCTATTGGAGTATGTGATGTTGGTATATTGTGATTACATTGCGAGTCGTGTGAAAACACTCTTAGATCGAGAGATTGGCGACAACGATACAATGATGAAAGCGACAGGTCCAGTCAACATGGACCTGCACCCAACCAAAGGTTATTTTATGTCTACAAAAAAGACAATGGGCGTGACTGACATCAACGGAAAAAATTATATGATAACCATTGAGGAAATTGATTAATGCCTAAAGAACCAACGACATCATCCGAGCAGAGCCTAATTGACGAATGGCTTGCTAAAGGAAATGAAATTACCATCTGTGAACCTATGGCAGAAACCGACCCTGAACTAATGGCGACAATGACCATGTGGGGAAGGGGCAAGAAGAAAAAGGCAACACCAGCAAAGAAACCTGCCAAAAAAGGTTGACATCCTAGCGATAGATGTTATTATATATGAGTAGGTAGAAACAAAGACAGAGGGTTACAAAATGGCTTATATTTCCACTCCAGAGGTTCGTGCAATTCGTCAGCAATTGAAAGAGGCTTTTCCACAGTTAAAGTTCGGCGTTCGTAAGCAACATCATTCATCCGTAGACATTACTATTAAGGCAGGCACTGTAGACTTCAGTGACATTACAGATGAGCAGGGACACGCTCAAATCAATCAGTACCACTTGAATCGCACAGGACGTCATCAAAAGATGTTCGAAAAGATGCTAAAGATCATCCACACTGCACCGGCTTCTGTTCCAGGAGGCCGTGCTTGGTTTGACGATTCAGATTCAATGACAGATTATTTCCACACTGCCTTCTACTATAGCATTTCAGTAGGTAGCTGGTGCGACTCTTATACTTGCTCTAAGCCTAAGCCTAAGAAGGTCGCTCGTAAGCCTAAGGCAATTAAACTACCTAAGCAGGCAACGATTAGTGACGCCGCAGAGAGCGTGGCTCGTATGAGCGCAAAAGAACAAGACAAGTTCGTAGAGGACATTGTCAGTCGTTATCCTAACCTAGCAGACACGCTGATGACCAAGCTCGGATACGGCCTTTTAGAAGTAGAATAACACCAAAAGAGGTTGACATCTACTTGAGAGATGTTATTATATATGAGTAGGCAGACATTAGAGGGGTTAGACAATGTCAACAGAACTTAAATCACACGCACAAGGCGTTTCATTAACCCGTTTCGCAAACGGCGGTCAAGGCACCAGCGTACAGGTTACAATGCGTAAAGAGCGACCTGTAGGTACAGAGTTCTTTGATCACTTGCAATTGACACGAGCACAGGCCGCGGCATTGGCCGCAGACTTGATGGACTTTGCACAAGGTAGAGAAGTAGAGGAGCTGTCATAATGACCCATACCTTTTTTGAAAAGAATAATAATTTTATTGTCGAAGTAAATACTGATATCGATCAGTTCATCGTAGAGATTGCGTTCGCACCAGACGACACCCAATTGGATCTGTTGTTTGATACAGATGCTGACTACTACCCAGAGCTGATTGAGAACCTAGAGTCAGGCTTTTGGCAGCACATGATCTGTAGAGTACAAGCTCTGTATGACGGCAAGGTCATGGGCGAAAGCTACCTAGGATCAATTGTCGCAGAGAGCCCTGAGAAGTGGTTAGCTGAAGATGAAGCCAACGGTGATCGAAGCCATCCTATCAACGACATGATTGATGAAGCTATTGACCAAGCTCGCAACGAAGCTCTGCGGATGCTGGAGATCCTAAAGGAAGATTTCTTAAATGATTAAGATAGGATTTCAAATTGCGGTTGTTTGTGCTGTTCTTTCTGTAATTCTTGCTCTTTCTGTTCAGATGTTGAATTAAGTTACCAAAAGTGGTTGACATCTACCCTAAAGGTGTTATTATATAAGAGTAGATAGAAACGCAATTGGAGGGCTCCATGCAAAATATTTGGTTTGAAGACGTAGACGCTGAAACATTGGCTGATGAGGCACTCCTCGAAGAAATGAATTATTTCAGTGCCTACGGTGACGCCTGTGGTTTTAGGACGGTTTGGTCTATGCTAGAAGACGGCATTCGAATGGAAAACGAACATCCATTCAAATTGCCAATGACAATTCGCAATCGTTGCGAGGCTTGGGGCTACGATACAGAAGTCCAAGTTATCGGTAAACGCTGGGCAGACATTTGGCAGGCATGTGATGCTGCCATTCGCAATGCTAAGAACAGCAACGGTGATCCAGATCACCATATTTTCATTGAAGACTTAGAAGCAATAGGTGAAGGAGTTTTTGAACTTGTCACAGGATCCTAAATACAACGAGAAAGCCGTTGAGCAAGAGATTAAGAAAGATCCTCGCATCAAAGGCAAAGAAGCTAAACTGATTCACGCTCTGCTCAAAGGGAGAGGCTAGATGGCATATTACACCTACACCAAAGATCCAATCGGATGCTTCGTAGAGAAAGACACCGGCAATTATTTTGAATATTCACTCAATGATGAGCCGCTGAACAGTCATTTAGGCGAAGACTTTCCGCACAAGGTATGGGTAGGTGGTGGCGGTGTTGCTGGCATGACTGGCTGGCGTTTTGCCACAGTGAAGAAGACAGTGGCTGTGGTCGTTGTAGATGAAGACGAGTTTGGGTTGCCTGTCACAGAAAAATGGTATCTTAAGAAGAACACGGAGTATCCAACATGGCGCTGACATTCAACGATCTTGTTTTTAGAGAAGTTAGGCCTAAACACTTGCAGGCAGTCCAACAGTTCGGACGGTATGAATTGAGCGTGATACTGGAAGAACGAAAGACACGGTACGAAGTCGCAATCTTTGAAGGTGACAAGTTCGTCCAGCTACCTGGCATTCATCCCGATTACGGTAGAGAAGGCGCAGGTAGCGATGTGATACCTTATCTTTTGCCTGAGGACGTGACAGGAATTATGGCCAAGCTAGAATTCCTAGAAATCTTCTCAAAAGAGGTTGACATACGTAAGAAAGATGTTATTGTATAAGAGTAGATAGGAAACATTGTAGGAGATTACAAAATGGCAACTCGTTCAACAATCGCAATGAAAACAGATGAAGGCAAGTTTCGGACAGTTTATTGTCATTGGGATGGCTATCCTTCCTATAATGGGGCAATGCTCAATCAGCATTACACAGATCCTGCAAAGATCAAATCACTTATTGACTTAGGATCAATTTCATCACTCAACGAAGAAGTAGGTGAAAAGCATCCGTTCGATAAAAACTACGAAACTCCAGAGCTTGATTTATTTGCTAACTGGACAACGGCTTATCACAGAGACCGCGGCGAAGAATGGTCACGTACGGCTCCTATGACATTCAACGACACTGAAGAGATGGTAGAGCTATGTGGAGAAGAATATGCCTACGTTTGGAACGGTGACGACTGGTTGGTGCATGAGGTTGGAAACAACGACAGCAAAGGTTATCCTATCTTTGACTACGTTGAAACAGTTCTTGAGAAAGAAGCCGCGTAAGGTAACCAAAAGAGGTTGACATCTACTTGATAGATGTTATTATAGTAGAGTAAGTTAAAACAAAACGCAGAGGGCATTTGCAATGGATTACAGAGATTACGCAATCGAAATGGTTGAGAACGAGATGATCGATAGAGATTATCTTATTGGGGCACTTCTTAAATATATGTCGCAGGACGATGTACGAGACTGTCTAGAATCTAATGAACTGACTGAACAGTTCTTTATTGAAGGGGAGGTAGTATAATGCCAAATTGGTGCAGTAATTCAATCACAATCCGCGGCAGTGTAGAGACACTGTCAGAACTCAAACCCGTAGTAGAAGCAGGCGAAGGCTTGCTACAGGCTATCAAGCCAATGCCTAAAGAACTAGAAGGCACAACGGCTCCTAGCGATTCACCTAACTGGTACGACTGGTGTGTCGCCAACTGGGGTACCAAGTGGGATCCTGAAGTTCATTTAGAGTTCACAGATAATGGCGATGGTACAGCAGAGATCACAGGTTGGTTTGATACTGCTTGGGCTCCACCTATTGAAGCATTTCAATCACTAGCAGACGATTGGGACTCGTGCTACATCGAACTCTTTTACGAAGAGAGTGGTATGTGCTTCGTAGGTTGTTGGGATTCAGAAGGTGGCGATGACTACTATGAATACTCGGACGCTGACAGCAATACCATCACTGACATCGTTCCTGAATACCTAGTAGAGCATTTCGCACTAGACGAACGGCTTGCTGAGTATGAAGAGGAAGAAGAAGCCTAATCAATTCACTTGACATCTATCACAATGATGTTATTATAGTAGAGTAGAAGGACATTAGAGGAGCATTAAAATGTCAAACACCGTAACAAAAGCCGTTGAAGCAATTTACAACCTACAGTCAAACGATGAGCTGAACGAAGCAATTGAAGCGATCAAACTCAAACGAACAGCTCTTGCACGTTCGGTCACTCGTAGTGTACGAGCAGGTGATGTTGTTTCATTTGATGGCCGTGGAGGTCAAACTGTTACAGGCAAAGTGATCAAAGTCAACACCAAGACATTGGTAGTCCAAGACAGTCAAAGTCAAACACGCTGGAAAGTCACAGCGTCAATGGTAACTCCTTTGGCGATTGGAGCCTAACATGAGCAAGATCAGCAACTGGATTTTAGAAATGCAAGAAGATGCCGCTTGGAGTAGCCGAGAGGTGTTCGTTCGCAAGCATGGCAGGGCTCAAGCAGACGTATGGGAAGAGGTTCAACGTCAAATGGAAGAAGACGTCTACGACCATTACGAACTGGAGATGGACGACGGTGCCTAAGTTCACACAAAAATACATGAAGCCAGACTTTGAGTTTGCACGTGATCTATTTGAAGATGTCGTATGGACTCGTGCAAACTCAAAAGGCACGGGCTCTTACAACATCGCACTAGAGCCTAAGGGCTTTACTTGTGACTGCGCAGGCTTTACCTTTCGCGGTAAATGCAAACACACTCAAAGCGTAAACGATCAAATCAAGGAGGCTGTCGATGGCCAAGTCCCCCAATACCAACCCGTTTAACGGATATTCAACTTCGTGGACACAACCCTATCTGCCCACTAGCTACGATCCTTTCTATACGCCCAAGGCGAGAGTAGCAGGCGTGAATTCAGTCACAGAAGAAATGATTCGAATAGCGGCTGTTGATAACATCGTAGATGAGATGTTGACATATCCGGATGCACTAGAGCTAATTACACGAGCAAAGGAAAAAAAATGACTCTAAGACTAAGCAAAGATTTCTCCACTCCAGGATCTAGGCAGACGTGGTGTGTGAGGCTGACCAACGGTGATGTTCTTCGCACAAGCTCACGTGAAGCCGCAGAACTCCTTCTAGACACGACACCACTTGCACAACAGATTGAAGACAGCACAGGCAAGGTTCTAGTCACACTCACAGCACAAGGTGAACACCTGTGGCATCACGTAACAGATGAAGAACGTGAAGTTCTTAGACCCAAGGCAATTAATGATGCAGGTTGAAATCACAGATGATCTAAAAGAAATGATCGAAGCCGCTCTCAATTGCATGATGGTAGTAGCAGATGCACAGATCAATGATGAAAGCGCAGAAGCACTAGAAATGATTGCAGAAGCTCTTGCACTAGAATTTGGCATTGAAAGAATCGACACAGAAGTCCTCGCAGGCAAAGATGAATACGGTAATGATGTGACTGTTATACGTGATGTCCAACCCAAACCCAAGTTTCGTATCATAGATGGATCTAAACCAGATGACGAGAACCCAGAACTCTAATCCTGTTAGAAGATATGTGAGTGTGAGAATAGATCAACTTCGCGAAGAACGATCAAAGAATGAAAACACAGAAGCTCATCTCGTGTTAGACAAAAGCATATATGAACTGAGCATAGTTCTAGATCTAATAGACCGCAAGGCCCCGCTGTTGTGATACAGATGGCCCCGCTGTTAGTGAATAAATATCTTATGCAAGAATCAAACGAAAATAAAATTCCACCAGAAGATGATCCTATAGATGAGATCCCTGTAGTAGATCTAAAAAAATGGATTGAACTGCATCCTAAACCCTCAGACAAAGAATAGAACTGCTCTTGTAGTATAGTAGACAAGAGAACTATTGACTAGAGTCCCTTTAGTATAGTAGAGATAGTTCACGAGATGTTGGTTAGCAGTCAAGCGATTTGTTGGATAGCCCTATAATAGATGAGAGTGATGCAAGAGTCAAAAGTATTTGAACTATGCCTCTCGTCACCACGGTCAAGAAAAAATTTTTAGTATATATACACGGTGGAAATTGTAATCTTATTACTCTATTGTTCACGGTAGACCACCATTTATCCACCATTCCGCTACCATAAAACCACTCTAAAATGGTGGTTTTTGATGTAATGTTATAACATAACAGAGGCCTCCGGCCTCTACTATACTACATCTACTATACGCTATAACACATTGATCTTAAACAGTTTTTTCGGCCTCTACTATACTCTACTGTACTCTACTCTACTACACTATAAGCAAACTCTTTGAACTCTGTATATAGTCTCTCTACTACACTATAAGAGCGTCAAGAGCCGTTGTGGCTGTTCTACTAGTGTTGTGAGCTTATAGTATACAGTCTCTTCTACTATAGTGCAAGCAGATAAAATCCTTTAATAACAATAGCTTAGCCTAACCTATTGATATCATTGAGAAAAATCTCCAGGAGTTGACCAGGTTTGTTGTTCTTTCTAGGCCTCTCATTCTTTTCAAAAAGTCTAGCCAAAAGTGGTTGACATATCTCTAATTGATGTTATATTAAAGGGGAGAGTTAGGAAACATAGAGGGAATTAGATATGTTCGTTGTTATTACACAGATCCTAGAAAATTATGGCGCTCACTGTGAGGACGGGAAGTTTGAGTCAGGGAATGCCTATTGGAAGTTCAAGGGAGGCGACACCTACTTGGTAGAAGACCTAGACCGTGAGCAGGATGCTATCGCATTCGTAGCCGCTCTGAGTATTGAGAACGGCCTTGGATACAAAGAGTATCCCACAGAGGTTATGACCTGGAACGAGTATTGGGACACCATCAAGTCAGATGAAGAGGACTATCAGAACTTCCTGTTGGATCGCATCCTGGTAGTGTCGCCTCATTCCCCAGGGGAGGTTGGGAGCTTCAAAGACAGTGAATGGGACATGCGCGAGGACAGGTTTGACATAGCCTAAGACGTTGCTCCGTCTAGGTTAGGTAGAGAAGGCGGTAGGGTTGCTCCCCTATCGTCTTTTCCCACGAGTCTACCTTAGGTAAAAAGGTCAGAGCTCCGTGCCCTCCCGTTCCAGCTACCCGGTCCTCACTTATATAATAACATCTCTCTACAGCGTGTCAACCACTTTTTATTCGAAAGTTTCGAACTTTTTGGACTTTTTGGGAGATCGGGTCTGAAACCTGAGACCGCTAACCTATTGAAAACAAACAACAATTTAATTTGCACTTTTTTGCTAAGTGCTTGTTTTTAAACAAAACGTTTTGCTTTACAACTTGCACTTTTAATGCTATATTGTTTGTATAGCGCATATAACAACACAAGCAGCATTATTGCTGCACGTTGCACAAGTGTGCGCTACGCTAACTTAAAATAAACGCATAGGAGCAAATATGCAAAATACACTAACACAAACAGAAAAAGCATTTATTGTAAATTTTCTAGCTAACACGTTTAGCAGCTTAACACAAAACAACACAGACAGTTTGCTAGAAGCACTAGAGCCTGCAGAAGCAGCGTACTATGCACAAAGCTATTTTGTACGCTTGCAGGACGCACAGGAAGTGCTAGACAACTTGCAAATGCTGTACAACACAGCAGAAACAGAGCCTGCACAGTTTACTTTTACAATAGCACAAGCTGCACAAGCAATTTGCAGCTACGACACAGAGTATAGGGATTGCATAACAGAGCAACTAGAGTGTGCTTGCACACTAGATCTGCAGGAGTGCTATGCAGAGTTTGCAAACGCTAGTTGTACACAAACAAATTTTGCAACATTGCCTGCACGTATTTTTAATGCGTACTAATTAAAAAAACACTTGCACTATAGCGCAACTTGTGCTATAGTGTATGTATAAGTTAAACAAGCATAGGAGCAATAATATGCAAACAACACAACAAACAATTTATGCAGAAGTAGTAGCAAGCGCAATTGCAAGCTACGCAGAAGCAATTACACACGCTGCACAGGACAGCGTAGCAGAGCAAAACGACTACTGCATACTAGACAACTGCTATAAAATGCAATTTTTATACAACAACTACATGCAGCACACAACAGCAGACAGTTTAGCAGCAGCATGTTTAAACAGTGCAGCAGACACTGCTGTTAGAGAATGCATGTATAACATGCTGCACTACTATGCAGACACTATTGCAAACATGCAAGTTGCATAAAAAAGTTGTGCTGCTGTTAATTTTTTAGTTGACAGCAGCGCAAACTGTGTTGCTGTGCTACATGCACAGACCCCGCTGTAAGCACTGTGCATATAGCAGCATTTTTTACTTTACAAAGTGCGCTGCTTGTGCTATAGTGTATGTATAAGTTAAACAAGCATAGAGGGCTATAATATGCAAACTACAAACAACGTATTTTTAAACGCAGACAACGCAGCTATTGTTGTAACAGTAAACAACACAGTTGTAGCAACAGATGTACAAACAGCAGATGCACTTGTGCAAGTGTTTTTAACGCATAACATTAATGTGCTAACAGATACTATTATGTGCAGCAGCAGCATAGATTTTGCAGAGGAGGAGGGCTTTGCAACAGACAACTGTGCGCATAATATAATAGAAGCTGCACTAGAAGCACTAGCATAAAATAATTTGCACAGCAGCGCATTTTTTACTTTACAAAGTGCGCTGCTTGTGCTATAGTGTATGTATAAGTTAAACAAGCATAGAGGGCTATAATATGCAATACGCAATTATTAATTTTACACAGCAAACAACACAGTTCTACAACA